>Ga0123354_10005849_pt1 | contig 18061 bp, 10 predicted proteins | sample TergutLab28metaG_2_FD_97872 | JGI IMG/M metagenome (GOLD analysis project Ga0123354, IMG submission 97872) | Labiotermes labralis P4 segment gut microbial communities from Petit-Saut dam, French Guiana - Lab288 P4 | ecosystem: Host-associated > Arthropoda: Insects > Digestive system > Gut ...
ATTAAATAATTAGGGCAACATGAAATAAATGTCTTGTGTGACTTAAATATTTTTGAAGCTGTTGGAGTGTAAATGTAAATGTTTGTCACCTTACACAGTTCATGCAAAGCAGTTGCTTTCACTACATATTGGTGGGGATAAATCAAAATAAGCATCATTGAAACATGTTGTGGGTGGTTCATTCATTCGCTCATTCTCTGACAACGTAAGACAATAATTCAGAGCCTTACTAATAAGCATCATTGTCTAGTTATCTTAAAGATAATTATATTATTGAAGTAATTGTAAATAATATTAATAATACTAATTAATATGCCAAATAATAGTTATATGAAGCTAATACATACTTGCTGCCAAAGTTCCCCTTAATAAAACATTATAATTTCTCTCTTTATGATTGTTTATTTTGGTGATAATGTTAATTTAATGCATTAAACTGCTTGCCATAACATGACTATGAAATTGACAAAGATCCTATGATTTGTGGAAAAATAAGTCTTTTCTTATGATCAGCCTTGTTGGTGTAGAATAAAACTGATGTTGAGACTGTCTCTGCATGAAACTGAAATTTTTTTTTGAGACAAATAATATAATTTCAAGAAACATGTCACTGTATTTATACGTCAATCTGACAGCAGTTTTAAGTGGTTGATTTATTCTCCTCTGAAGACATTTGTAGCAAACTTTGAAATGTTGGGATGTTCTAAAAAAGGGCCTAATTTCCACAAGGTGCACCTGTTTTCTTCCTTTTGTGTGGAATTTATGGTGTTGTAATTGTTAATTACTTTCCATTATAAGTAAGTACAACTGAAAACAGTTTACAAGTATAAAAGCACAAGATAATGGACATAAAGGTTAAAGAAACTGATGATGGACAAAATATGATATAGGTAATTTTGTACAGTGTGATTTAAAGTAAGCCTTTCAAACATGATGAAAATTAAAACCCTCTTATTTTAAGTTTACATAGCCCAAACCATTATCATCACCACCACCACCACCACCACCACCACCACCACCATCATCATCATCATCATCATCATCATCATCATTAGTCACAAGACAACATTAAGTTGCATTGTGTGTAATGTGCTATTAGGTGGGTTACAGTTTCTGCTTGTTTAGATGAGACTAGTAACTAATGAATATTTGTCACCAGGTGAGATAAAATATAATCCTTACTAATGTAAAATTGAAGCCTTTTGCTCTTAATGATTTGCACTAATCCTTGATTCCAGTACCATTAAAGATGACAATATTATATGGGTCGGCTACTCTATATTACACAGCTATTAAAAATTTGTCAAACTATATTGAAATATGACTTTATCAAATGACACAAAAGACAAAATTGTAGCTTATACTATGTCATGTGGGTGCTATCTAACCTCAAAATTAAATGCCCCTTTCTGGATTGCTGAAGCCTCATCCTGATTTATTATAAAAAGTGTTGAACATGCCCTATAAAAATAATGTTTTGTAGTCATAATGTGTCTTTTTTTCTGGCTTTATAGTCCAAGACCTTTGCATGATATCCTTCTGAATATTCAATTTATTTTATGCATCTTTGCATGACATTAGCACTGTGATATCACAACCATTAACCTCCAGAATTATTCAATGGGTTTGATGAATAAATCATAATAATTTAAGAATTTTTCATAAATTAGAGCCACATCAGAAATTTTAAACAAAAAATTCTATTGGTGTTTTTTGGTCTAATATTACATGTAATTTACACAAAGTCAAAGTTTTATTAAGTTTTTAAAAGACTGGTAACACAAACTGTTGATGCATTTTATGAAATACAGAATTATATTTTATAACTTTTGTTTGAAACTTCTGATAATGCATTATATATTTCATGAATAAAATGTGTAACACCTACATGCTTTATTTGCCTTTTCACCAACAGATTTATGTAGTGCAGTATTTTCACTTTTACTGTGTTCATATTTACTAAGTGCTTTGCATCAAATTAATGAGTAACGTCTATCAGACATACAAATTACTTCGATAAGTTTTTATTTGCTATCTAACATGTCTCAATTCATCACGGAATCATCATCTGGTGTCCCACGACATGGATTTTCAAAATTTTATGATTGAAACATGGTAGGTAACAAATGAAAGCTATCAAAATAACTTGGGTGCTAATGATGAACACATACGGATTAATTTAGTAGCTTCACCATTGATCATATGTGTGAACAGTAGCTGGAATAATCTTCTGGAGAAATTCAACACATGTGCATCAAGTATTTAAACTACAAAAAAAAGTGTGGTTAATGTAATGTCTGGTGTAGGACTGAGGTCCTCATGTAGAAGTTTACTTAGGAAGCTTCAAATTTTATCTATTGCTTGCCAGTATATATTGTCCTTAATGTTGTTCATAGTAGATAATCAAAAAGACTTTCTTACTAATGTATATGTATACGGTCTAGACCCCAGAAACAAAAATCATGTATATTTACCTATTGTAAGTTTATCTTGTGTTCAAAAAGGAGTTTCAAAATTTCTGGGGTCAAAATCTTTAATAGCCTTCCAAGCATTATACAGTCATAGAAATGACAGGAAAAGATTCAAAAACAAGTTATACAGATACCTTATTACTCATTCCTTTTATTCAAATACTGAATTTTTAGAATGCAAGATAGGCAAAGATAATATATAAAGTACAAACTACTTGTATGTTTGACTAGTAGTAAATAACTAGAGCTTCGAAATGTTACAAATTTCATTAGAATACCCCTTATGCATGCAATTGTTCCATTGTGAATGATGACCTGGAGTAATACTTTGGTTTACTCCTGCAAATGTGTTTGTTTTATTTTTTTGTTTTGTTTTACTCTTTACTCTTGTGAATGTATTTTTCTGTGTCTTGTGTTGTCTGATGTTTACTGACATGTTCCATATTCAGATGCAATTGATGCAGAGAATGGATCAGTGGAATGAATTCTTATGTATGTATGTATGTATGAGCAGTGTAGTGATACCCTACATAATATAAATAGGCCTACAATAAATCTGTGAGATGCAAAATAACTGAAGTAAACCTTTCCACTCTTGTCTTGCATGAAAGAACTTAAGGCATTAAGTAAATCATTGTATGTGTGTATGAAAATAAATCAGATTGTGTAGACATTGAACTAAACCAAACTTTGTAAATTCATATGATAGGTTTATTGAATTTGGTTTCATCCATTCAGGACATTTGATGTTCATTGGTATACAGTGCAATAGGTAAAGCAATCCCATTACAGGCCTGGACAGGCCCTCATGATTCCAGGAGGCTGAGGCTCCCAGATTTCAAGGCAATCAGCACATGAAGGTGGTAAGGTTGTCAGCCCTACGCACCAGCCACCTTTACCCCCCAGGAAATATTCCTGGTACTCGTTTCTGTTAGGGGCTGAGTCAACCTCCATCGACATCATCTGGAATCAAACCCGTGAACTTCCGGCTTGTAGCGCAGTACCTCAACGAACTGCGCCACCACGAACCCCCATAAATTACAATAGCCAAAGTAATAAGCAAGTTGTTTCTGACAGACGAGACATTTGAAACTATATATGTACACACACACACACACACACACACACACACACATATATATATATATATATATATATAGACTAACCTCTATAGCTTTTTCTCTACAACGATTTGTGAAATTTAATTATGTATGTAAAATACATTATATGACACTGACTGTGTATTGAATTACCTGTTGGACTTCGTGATGTTCTCAGTCTGGAGAACATAGCATATGCTGGTGGGAGGAGCAACATTATTTACATTTTTCATGAATGGTCATGTGACACCTTGTCTCCAACTTTTCACTTTCATATTAGGATTTATGTATCACAACTAGTTTGTCTATGTACTTTTGTTACAAGAATAGAAGGAAATAAACTTTGTCATTAGTTTAGAAATTGTTAGTGTTAGTCTATATTACAGAACCACTGCCTGAAGTCATTAGGTGGCCAAGAAGGTAAAGCTCCGTCTTTTCTTAAACTCACATTAGATGAATGTCATCTGCCAGCTGCATAGGCTATTTTAGCAGAATTTTTCTCTGAGAAGTATCCTACACTACTTACTGAATAGGTGGTTAAGTAGCCTAGAGATCCACTTCTGTTGTGGTGGTAAGGAAGAAATCTCACTTAGACACCAGAGATATTTCTCCAGCTATCTTGAATTTAGCACCCTCTTGTGTAATTATACATTTTATACATTGTAACTTAGTTCAAATAAGTATGTTGTGCTATATAGGAACTTCATGTCATGGGACATTCCATGCTGGCCATCCCAACATGTACATAAGTCAGAATGAAAGGTTCAGAAAACATTTAAAATGTCTTTATTTTCATCTGAATGGCAACAGCAGTTGTTCATCATTAAAGAAACAAATCTCCATTTTTGCCCCTACGGTCTGTAAGTATTTCTTTCAGTACAGTTGTTTGAAACATTGTGTACTGGCACAGGAATTATGTGGTCGGTGGCAGCACGGCTTCATCATGTCTTCAATTTGTATTTCCTGTGTCACAGCAGCAGTGATAATCATATGTCAACTGTTGCAAGTGACAAGTGCTTTTATACAGGCCAGAAGGTACTAAGGGGAAGGTAACAGTAGGAAGAAAGGGGCAATCAACCGTTTTCTGCACCATCCATGTGACTTCTTTCCATGGCCCCTGTATGTCATGTGGAGTTTGTGATGCAGGATATTGTGAATATTATAACTTTAGGTTTTTTGTTTGATTTTCCTCTAGTTTCGGTCACCTTTGACAGTTAAGTGCATTGTACTTACACTTTTCCTGTGCATATTATAATGCTATTCAGATGTTGGTAAGTTATTACTTAGGCTGCTTAAGTGAAATGTCATAAACTAAAATTGTTGTATGCCTCGGTAATATATAAAAAATAAGTTCTTCCATAGCATCCTATTAATCCCAAAATCACCAACAGGACCCCAAAGAGAAAGTATAGGTGTAGACACAACTATATAGAATATGACAGAATCATTGAGAGTCATCTTAGTGTTCGGTGTATGCCAGAGTGCTGTACTCTTGTGATAGGTGCAGCATCCAGTAGTCTGGTAGTCTGTTTTCAGATCGTAAAATTTATATTACCCTGCTGGACTTCTTAAGGACCATTATTTAAAAAACTTTTAATATCACCAAAATAAACAGTATTGTTAGAGAAGGCATGTGATTTTTTATTGTTTATATGCCGTTGATTATGAAGTTGTTACAAGAAACAAAGTATCCTGCAGCATTGTTGTGTGAAATAGTTGCAAGGAAAGTTTATCAGGATTAGATTTTATAAAATAATATTGTACGTTAAAATTAGAGAACTGTAAGTAGGCTAGATGTAACAACATATGTAGCAGTGATTCTCAAGGAAATATTTACTGTGGCCACATTCGGCTTTGCCTAACGTTTTTATGTTGTGCAGGATCATTGGACACATGAAAGAATACAGAACTGAGGTTACTGAGGACTTAGAACTGGAATGATGCAAGACTGTGATTACTGACTTTTTATCATTAATAAAAATTTCTATTGGCCATACTTGAGAACTGCATACATATTATGTTTGAATGTATGAAAGTTTGAAATCAGCATTCTGGTAGTGTAAAATGATGGTGTGCTGGAACCCATTTCTGTGAAATGGTACTTAAAAACCTAAAAACATGAAAAATATGCCCTGAAAGCTATCTCAGCCTAGAGAAATGCTACAAAGTTTGGGGTGTCAACCATACATTCACACACACACACACAAAATGAAATGTATCATATATTTTACATTTGGGCAAGCAGGCTACTAAAATATTCAGTCCATTGTTGGATGTGTAAAAAGTAGTGAAATATTTGACAGCTTACTTGTAGTCCCAGCATGCATGTATCCCCTCCATGATAATGACTACTGAATGCATAGAACAAAAACATTATATATTCGCAATACAAAGCAGTGTGCCATTATACACTACAGAGAGTAAAGAAGAGTTTGATGAAAACAGGTGTAGTTCTAAAAAATGGGAATATTGCTAAGTTTTTAGGTTAACATGGTAATGACTGTGAAGGACCTGTTACCACCACGTTCAAGGTAGGAGAAAATTCTTACAACTTGCAGATGTTACAAAGTTTTTCCAAGACCTCCTCACCAGATAAGCTCCCCTTATCACTTATTCTGCTAATAAATTAATACAAATATATGTCACCTTTAATACATATAAATCTCCTTTATTAGGTGGTCCCAGCAAACTAAGTTGCATACTAACTGCATACTCCAATCATCCTATAGCCATCCCACAAACAGCAAATATGACCCAAATTTTTAATTCCAAAACAGTAAATCTACTTGCCTCAGAGGCAAAGATAGTAAAGGTACAGACCACACAAAAATTCTGGAGTGCTTTGTGACTTTTACGTAAAATCTCAACATTTTTTTAAAGACTTTTGGAGGTAGTGTATTGTACACAAAACGTTTCTCATCTTTCCCTCAACTCACATTCACAACATTCTTTATGCTCTGATAAATACTGCACTAGTTATGCACAGTATTATGTAACTTTTATGTCTTCATGTAGTGCTTAGTATTGTTGTTTGATTTTAATGGAAACTGGAATCTGTCAACAAATTTTGGCAAAATTTTACACTATTAAATTAGTGGAAATCAGTTGTGTGGTTATAGAGCTCTTTCATTTGTACAGAAAGACAGACAGACAAAGTGTTTTTAAAATGTAATCTGAGATATGGGAATGTGTCTATAGGGGGAATTACATTGTTTACATCAAACTCTTCAACTTTCTGTTGAAAAACCAATTTTCTTATATAATTCTGAAGAGTAGTGCAAGTGAGTAGCATCCTACAATATAGTTATTTAATAATTCTTATAAATCATTAATGTTTTCCAAGTGTTTGTTTTCCTATAATGTGTGTTTGTATATGAACATATATTACCTGTACTTCATCCATGTTTGTGGTATGTTTATCCATCTACACAGAAACAAATAATGTTTGTGTGTATAGTATCAATAATAAGTTTTGGGTGGATGTGTGAACAATTAACAACAGTTAATCATAAAAAAAAAAAGAAAGTACAGAACCCATTTAGGTTTGTGATGCTTCAGAATGTAGTACACAAGGATGAAGGATGAGATATGAAATAGTATTAGTGCATATCACATAACATGATCCATACATAAGATAATTTTGCAATCATTAATTCCTTCAGCATTACGTTAACAGCTTATTCTAAACTTTCATCTCATTCCGTTTTTACTGCCTCTGTATGATGTTTGAGATTTCCATAATGATATATGTTAAAAATACAGTGTTCTGGAATATGCCACTGGGTAGTCTGGTCGTTACAAGACACACCATATGTAAGCTTAATCAACTATATGGAATGCACACAACTGGAAATTTTTGCACTCTACATAATGGAGTACAACCTTTCCACTCTGGTGATCCTACTAAAAGATTGCAGGTTTTAAATTATTTTCTTGGGCCTGAAAACTCTTTACATTCCACCATTCATCATCTTTGAAGCACCTGCAAAAATCATTTACAAGTACACTCATACCACAATGGACTGTACTGTTACCATAATACTGGTATTATGGTAAGTATAATATACAGTTCTGGACAAGAGTCAGAGAGTTTCCAAAATTCTAGGCGCATCTCAAAATTCCAGGCTCCACAAACCTGACATGAAGCAAGTTCCATACTGAAGACCCACAAATATTATGTGTCACTTTACAAAATTAGTGACCTGGGCAACCTAGCAGCCAGGACTTATGCACCCCTGGTTCAGGGTACCATATCCTTGTCTCTAAAATGTACAGGCAAATGGACTAGCATGCCATATGCTGGTCTGTGTGTGTTTAGTTGGTTGCAATTTAAATATCTGTGCTAAGCCAGAAAATATCCAGTCATCACAGTGATACAACTATCATTTCAATGCCTCATATAAAGGCCAAAGTTTGTAAAAAAACCAGCTTTAACTTTCCATGAGACTGTGACCAATTAGTGGAAAAAGCAATTTAAATACAGAAATACAAGTTTTTGGGTCAGTGTACTAAATTTCCATAAAAATGCTGAGTCCAGCTAACCTAATTACAGACATTACTAGCATTTGCACATCTAGAATTCAAGCATTTTTCTTCTAATATGTGAAAGTTGTTGAAGTGTTGATGGTAAGAACATGTTTACATCCAACAATTAAAAAAAAAATCTTAATATATCAACCAAAGTGGAAAAACAAGTTAAGAAGGAACTTTTAAAACACAGAATGGATTGTGTTCAAATACCTGTAATGTGTCTCAGTATGCCTAATACTGCAATGGAAAATGATGGTAAGTATGAAACATTTTTTTTAAAATACTGTAATATACAACATGAAAGTTCTTCGTTTCAAGCATTCATATAGACTGAAGGGATATGGCATTGTCTTGAGCCAGGCACATGTGATACAATATTCAAGAGAAGTGAAAGGCATAGGAATGGGAAGTGACAAACTTCCTAGCATTTACAAAAACACATGCCAGTGTTACCAAGATCTACAAACACAATGCTTATAGGAGTGCAGAAGCATTACAGCAAATGGCTTTGCTGTTTTTAGATAGGAAGGGGCACAACCATATCATCAGGCTGTCTCAAAACACATTATATGCAGGCATGAAGGTTAACACAACTACTGTAAGCAATGGTAATCAGCAAGTACAAATCCCAGAGGATATTAATTCCGACATGTGCGGAACTAAGGAGGAACCAGGAACAAGAACAACCTCAACCAACAAGAAAGAAGAAACCAGTAAACAGGAATGAAGGTTTTTATGGAAATAACGAACAAGTCCACTACAATGGCAAAGCAAAATAGCCACATGTCATTATCTATATATCATCAGAACTTAATACGACTGAAACACAAAACTGGTGAATCGTGAAAATTATCATCTTGTCTCAAATTTCTCATGTATAAACAATACAGGTGGTGAATGTATTTGTGTAATATCTGACACGATAACAAACACTGTAGCAAAAAATGTCTCTCAGTTTTGTAAAGAGAAGATCTTTGAAGCATGTGCTGTTCAAATTATAATTGTAAAATTTTCAATTACAATATTGTGCATATACAGATCACCATCTGGTGATTTTGACCAGTTTTTAAATTTATGTGATTTGACTTTGAAATATTGATAAGGAATTTGTTATATGTGGTGATTTTAATATCAGCTTTTTTAAACAACAAATAATCTTACTCTTTCAATCTTATAATCTGTTACAGTCAAATAATTTTCCAACTAGAATTGCTTGGGTTTCCAGTTCTGCAATTAATGTACATTTGTTGACTATGGTAGAATTAACTCACATTGTGTATCTCCTACAATCAATGGCCTTTTTGACTATGAGGCTCAGTATCTGGTTTTCAATGATGTCTTCAACCATCATAAGAACAAAAAGTAATCATTCAGAACTAAGATAATAGCTAAGGAAGCAATAACAGAATTCCAAAATATTTTGGTAAATGAAAACTGGGATGAAGTCTTACAGCAAACAATGCAATATGTTATGAATAAAACAATAAACAATCAATGGATAACTGCCGGTATTAAATTATTTTGCAAGTGTAAGAAGAGTCTCTATATTGTTAGTAAAACTACTAATAGTCCCATAATAAAACCATTCTATACTGAGTACAGTACAGTATTACAAAAAGTAATTTGACAGGCTAAACATTTATATTACAATGAATTAATAAGAACACCCAGAAACAAAAATAGAACATTAATGAAGATAATAAACAAGGAATCTGGTAAATCTAACCTTACCAAGAACATTCCTACGGAATTTAACATGGGCAGTAGATTCCATCACAACCCCACCAATGTATTTAATTAATACTGGTTAAATATAATTGAACTAAGGATACAATCTAATATTGAATCTAAAAAAATTTCACTTAAGACAGCTATCCCTCAGGGATTTCCTGAGATAATCAAAATCCCAGTCACTGAATCTGAAGTAAAATGTACAATTAAAGTCCTAAAGAATAAAAATTCAAGTGGTTACAATGGAATATCTACTAAAATTATAAAAGCAGGTTGTAATCATATTAGTAAACCCCTTGCCTACACTCTTAATATGTCACTGACACAAGGAATATTCCCAGACCAATTGAAGTAGTCCATCATAAAATCAACTTAGATAAAGCACATATTTTGAATTACAGACCTGTTTCTCTACTTACTGGATTCTCAAAAATTATGGAAATTGTAATATCTCTAAGATTAAAGCAACATTTAGGGATGTGAAATACATTAACTTCAGAACAGTAAGGTTTCTGAGATGGAGTATCAACCAGTAATGCCATTTATAAACTTACTAATTCTGTTTATGAAATGTGGAATAACAAACACTACCTTGCTTGCATTTTCTGTAACATAGCTAAGGGCTTTGATTGCGCAAGTCATGAGGTTCTGTTGTCTAAACTGGAACACTACGGGGTGATAGGAATTGTCTTAAATTGGCTGTCTTACTTAAATGATAAAAGACAGAGGGTATCCTTAGAATACACAGCAACCCATTGCTTTCAGTCAGATTGGGAGTTGATGTGTGGAGATCCTCAATCCGTCCTGGGCCCAATGTTGTTTAATATATAAATGATCTCCCAAAATTATGGATAAACTCTTGCACACCATATTATACACCTATGACACTAATATTAACTATAATGACTTACTGAAAAAACTGCATGTTATTCAGCTCATTTCTGAACGGTTTGAAAAAAACCAGCTTGTTTTGAATTAAGAATAAAACATTTGCAATTAACTTTTCATTGGCTAGAACTCAACTCATACCCTAAATATAACACTTGATGATCAAAATATAACTCTTACATAATCAATTAAATTCTTGGGTATGCATTTAGATAGCAATTTATCATGGACAATCCACATGGAAAAATTATTAAAGAAACTGAGTATCGCGTGGTACATGATGAGGATTTTATAGTATCTGACTCTAGACTCATTAAAGACAGTTTATTTAGCGCATTTTCAGTCACTGTTGCAATTTGGGATAATTTTCTGGGGCTCAACTACAAACCTACATAAGGCACTGCTAATGCAAGAGAATAACAAGAGTGATGTTGGGATTAAGACAAAGAATTGGAGAGGTTGAGCAATAGACACTGCTGCTTTCATGTTGCAAATAACACACGGTTAACTTGCACAGCACGTGTGTTGCAACGGGAGGTGTGGGAATAGTAATGTGTTATTTTTTCATGAACAAGTTTAAGGATGACCACTTAGGTAAACAGCAAGACCTGTGTATCTCAGTTATTTTCAATATTTATCTCTCGCATGCATGTTACTCTTTACACCAAAACTGTTTTATTTAAATGCACTGTTTCTTGGACTGGTTGGTAAGTTACTCTGGTGAGAGATAGATACATCTGGGATGTGCTAATCTGTTAAGTGATGCTCCAGATACGCAACAGCACATAAAATTAAATACAATGAACTACTGATACAGTGGAAGTTTTAAATGGTCAAAAACACCCAGTGTCTCACATTCAAGAACAGCCATTGATGAGGGCATTTGGACGTATCTGGAAGAAGGTAACAGAATGAAGAAAATTGTGTACAGGTGTTTCATAATTTGTACTCTGCAACACTGTTAGGTTTAAACCATGGGAGGAGGAGAGGAGGATAGGATACATACCAGATGTGAGATGAAAAATGTTGAAGACAGAAGGGTAATACTAATGGGATGTGAGGAAAACTTGGTCTGAATTGAATTGAACACAGTAACAAACCTTTGCATTTGACAAGAGCTGCTAATTTCATGATCACCGGAGCGCCTATAAACCCTGCACATTTTTACAGGATGCCATATTCCAGAAACTTAGTTCCAACAAAAATGTGATTTCTCTATGGATAAAAACCTTAAGGGGTAGAATTTTATATGGAGACTGGAGATCACAGCACAAAAATTAAATGCTATGTGACAAAATAATGTTGTTCCACTAAACTACTTGTAAGGTATCATGATAACTATTATGCACCACCTACTTTACCACAAAAAGGGCTGTATTAACTGGCTTGTACAGGAGACACAGTGAACTGAGATATAGCAACTTAATGTTTAAATATTATTTACATGAATTTTGTGCTTCAAACAGTTTTAAAATTTTTGCTACTGCCATTGCATTGCAGGCTTTTTGCAATATCACAGCTTATTGGTTAAACAATACAGAAGTCTAATGTCTATAATTTTCACCACAAAAATTACCATCTTCAGCATGACAAGCTATAACCATATATAGATTTAAAGCTTTACAACAAATGATGCTGGGAGGAAAACAAAAAAGATGCAAATGACAAAGATAAATAGCAGGTTTCAGAAGTTTCTGCAGCAACACACAGAAACCAATTTTTGCCTTCTCCCAACCACATACACCATCTCTTGAATGATGTGTACTACCAGCTGTGTTCCCATACTTCTCACTGATGTGATACTGTTAACTAGTGTAAACTTGAGCAATATTCCTATACCTTGGTAACAGATATATGGCAAATTGTTACTGGGGAAGGGCCGTTACATTCAGATTAGTGTTATCATGTTGCAGGAAGAAACATCTCTTCTGATGTCACATGATAATGTGGCACAAGACTTGTTCATATAGTTTGTATGGTACTGATACCCAAAATTGAAATACAGCTTTCTAATACATATTTGAACATTTATGAGTATGGAAAATACTTGAGCAAGTAAAAAGTGTTGTCAATCCATGGTACTGTCTCATTTGCAGCTTGACTCCCCTCATTAAGACAAACTCTGCTTTTATGCCATCCAGAGGTTCAGTATGTTAAACCCTACCCAGAATCAGTCGAATCCCATCCACACTCTCAAACATTATTTCCCAAAGATCCATTTTAATATTATCCTCCAAAGTACAGGGATTAGTGGGAAGAATTGTAGTACATTTCTTACGCAATTACAGCCATTCTATTAACAAATGAAAAATTATGACAATACAAAAAACTATTTAAAAGACACATATCCTAAAAACATAACTAGGCTTATTGAAAACTGTCAACAAATTCACCATTAACACAGCTCTGTCATGAGACAAATGGTCTACTACACTAAATTACAGAGCTTATTTGAATTGGAGACTTACCGTTACCATACGTTTACAAATACACAATACTCAGAAATACATACAAAAATAACACAAGTGTTTCCTTAAAAATCAAACATTCAAAATATTTCAATACGAAGGATGCAATTACAGTATTTTCTGGAATATCTTAAGCAACTTTCTGACCAAAAATTTCGCATGGGGGGCTTTATTTCTGATCAGAGTGAAAATACAATTCATTTCAGTTCGACTTCTTCCTCCTTTCATGTACCCACCCACTAAGTCATGCACAGACATAGTACACGAAATGTAACCTGCAAAATACTGTGCCAGTGTTCTGTTAAAGACAAGAACTAATGGCATGAGTTTATGATATTTAAACAGTCAATAAAAACTGAAAAAATTCAAGAGGTACCAAATAAGAAATCATTCTACTGATTGAAAAAAACACATCACTGAATATTACATAGAGAGATAAGCATTTATACAGCAAATCAGTTGTATTAAGAAAGCTTTCAATGGCCAGAATATGAAATATCTCAAAATAAACAGAAGGAAAACCTTCCAGTTATATGACAAATTCTGTCTTTGTTTTGGAACACAGGGCTGTGAAAAACAAACCTGAATTTCAAGATACGATGTAATGTGTAAACTTACAATGAACATACATATTCCAGTGCTCCACTGAATTCATGTTAATTTTATTTCTTAACTACATGTTGCACAGTATGCTTAAGTGTACAGGATATTCAAGAAAATACAGCAATTTAACATTTTCTGACATCATGCAGCCACATTACTACTGTCACAAGAGATAATAATTCTACTATATGAGTGATCTGCACGTTTCAGTGCATGGCAGTATATATGAATTTACCAACATTTCTACAACAGTATACACAAGTCACAAAAATCTTAATGAAGTTTGTACTGTATCCTTCCAATTATTCTAAAACCCACTTGCCTAATAAAATGACAAAAGCATGAAAAATTTCAAGTTTTATGAACATACCAACCTATTTTTTATTCACAATCATATCATTTCCATGAATTTTTGTGGGTGTCTTAGAGGAGGAGAGACAAGAGATTGAACTAATCATACACCATTCCATGGTTACATTACCAGCTACAATTTTAAACACTGTTTTTTTTTTACATGATGATACACCAACTCCTTGGGGCCGCTTCTTGTTTTTCATCCATCTTAGAAGAAACGGCTCCCATGATTCCTTTCTCACCCAGGTTAATTGGATTTTCATCATCATACTGGATCTCACTGACATCATCTTGATGAACAGATAAATTATCTTGTGTTCCTTCATCTATGACGGAAGATTTGAGCATCTGAACTGGAGTACTACTTTTACCCTTTTCTCCTCTTATTTTGCTTGCAAACAGATTCATTGGTGAAGACATAACAGACCATAATCCAGTAGATATATTGGCAATGTTTTTCTGCTCTCCTTCACCTCTGATCCTTTTCCTTTCTTGTTCTGCCTCTTCTATTAAGCCTGCATTTTGACACTTCCGCTTACCAAATCTAAGGCTTAATGGAGCCTCTGGAGGATCAACTGTGACCTCCGAATCATTTCCGCTATCATCTGCAAGTGAGCGATTTGTTGAGTCATCATTATCAGCTGCATAATCTTGAGTTGAAGCATTTTGATTTGTTGTGTGGAATAAATCCCACAAACTTAATTTTGGTCGTAAAATCTTGATTTCTTGACTGTTGCTCTCAGAATCATTACCAGCCGTGGTCCAAGACCTACTCGAAACATTGCTGCGGATCGATGCAGAGCCAACAGTAGATGGCCTATTGGATGTCCTACTGTATGCTGGCAGTGGTCGCAGTGATGGTCGACCCGAAAGACTTCGTAAAGTCTCAGCAAATGATTTGTCCTGGGATTTCCGACTTACTTCCAATACAGAAATACTATCATCACTCTCCAACACAATGGTACTGCATGACTCAAGTTTAAGAGAACATCTCTGCTTTGGCGAAGACAAATGGGTGGCAAGTCGTGTGCTTCTTCGTGGCGAATCTCTTGTGGTGAGAGTATCCAGTGGCTGAGAGGAACTTGCCTCTGCACCTGTTAAAGATGCACTGTCATGTGATTTGTTTTGCTCTTGATGAGAAATCTCCACCACATTATCATTTATCTCAGACGTTTCTGTAAGAGGACAGATTAAGTCAATGGGTTCAGTACTTGGCTGCAAGTCAGGTACAGGTGCATTCTCGTGGCTCTTTAACTCTGATTCCAGTTTCTCATTCTGCAACTTTTCCTTCTCCTTGTTTCTGGCATCACCTTCTTCCTTTACTTCTGATTTTGTTTCTTTCTTCGACTTAGGGATATGCTTTCCTTTTGAAGATATCTTAACTGTTGGGCTTTTCTTCTCTTTCTTCTCCTTAAGGGCAGAAGATTTTGACTTTGACCGTATTTTTTCAGCATCTTCTTCCCCAACAGATTTATCATCATTTGTACCTTCATTACATTCTGGGTTCTTATCTCCAACTTCTGGACTTGTATTTTCAATCTGAAATGAAGGGGAATATAAAAATATTTTCAGCGCATTCAGAACCACTGCTGGAAAGGCCCAAAAATAATGTGTGGGGTCAAAATTTCTGATGTTACACCCAGCATGACATTTGTTCATTACCGTTTTAATGCTAGTAAAGGACAATATGGCAGCTAGTACTGATACCAAAATTTGTACATCAATGCAACACTTCACTGCTACAATTATGTTTGGTTTTACCTTCAACATGCAAAGTTCAATTTGCCCTGTGACATTTGCTGTCTTTATTTTCCTGTTGTTCAACATTTCAAAATAAATGTTACAGAACTCTGTACCTTCACGGGGACCTCTCTATCCATAATCTTCATTTATAAATCAAATATTTAAAGAGAAGATGAAACTCAAAACTTGTTACTAGCATTAGCACAGAAATTACTATAGTAGTGCTAGCCACATAAGAAGAATGCACAGACTAGGATGCTAACACAGGTACTAGAAATAAACATTAAAAAAAGAAAGAAAGAAAGAACAATGAGTCAACTCAGAACAAGATGGTTCAGCTGCCAGGTACTGGAAGACATCACAAAGAGATGAAACAGATTGCAAAAATTGAAATGGAAAGACTGTGGGAAGATAAGGGATGCAGACTTATCAGCCAATAAAGCCAAAAACATTCCCACATTTTACACTTCCACAGTTAGATTTTTACTAAAAAGATGGCATTATTTTTGTTAGATTTTCAGGCATTCTACATGCCCTTCCCCCTCCAAAAAAAAACCAGTGTTGTGTAAACATACTGTCATATGCAAGTACAATCTGGTGGTTTACGAGTGTCTATTGCCTGGAAACAAGGCAATGCACACACAAGTACTTCCCAGCTGTACAATACTATCATCTTGTGAGTGCAATCAGGCATGGGCTTTTTTCAAAAACTTCTGTTTAAAATGTAGTCACAAGACATCAAGACAGTGTTGTGTGGGTGTATATACACAATAAGTGCTGTGGGCATTTAAAGTTTCTACCAATCAGAAGCTGGCTAATTTGAACCATAGTCAGATACTCCAGTTCAGCTGTGCAGTTCTGTAACCTGACTGTGAAATGGCACCTGGGAGAAAAAAATTATGAAATATCATTACAAAACGTACTTTAACCCCTATCTCTTCTTTTTGGTCTTCTTCAAAGGAGCTGCAAGATTCTGGGCCATTCTTTATAATACACTCAGCAGATCCCTCTTTCTGGCAAGCTGGTTCTTCAGCTGTCTCTTGCACAGTTTCATGTACTTGTATTTGTGACTGCATTATTTTTTGAACAGACGATTTTCGTACAGGAGAGAGGACTCGTTTACGGTGCTGATCTGGTCTCCTCTCTTTACCAAAGACAGGTTTCAACGACTTATTAATTCCACGAAATTTCCCCCTGTACTGTCGTCCACGCTGCAAACAAATCCCAGTAAAATATGTTATACATCTTTTTACAGCACTATGCTATAAATGTTGTGACTCTTGTATCTTCTTATCGTTACTAATCAAGTCAGACATAAGCAAATTTACTTTTGTATTACACCATTAGACATATGGGAAGATGAAGAAAAGTCCCACACATTTTAATTGGAATTAGTAAACTTTACTCCCAGGAGAAGAGCCCTTGGTACACACTGCACAGCATAATGGTTAGTCCCAAGCACAGTACAAACAAAGGGGGGAGAGGCACAGGGAGGGGGTAGTTGCTAGGTATGAAAGCAGTCCTTTTGTCTGTAAACATTCACTTTATTGACAGAGATCTCCAAGCTCAGAGACAGGAACTTACACATTTTATGTGTGCTTGATTGTATTAGCCACCCTTTCTCTAGGGCTGCAGTCTTTTGGGATGTGACCCTATGCAGTCTGGTAGATAGGTACCAACATATCATAAGACCTGCGTGAAGATGACATAAGACCCTCAAATGTCATATAATGTTTTGTTTTTGTTAATATGATTATAAAGTAGCACCAAAAAATTGGGTAACCAAAACTCTGATGCAGAATACTTCTTGATGGCATTCAATGTATACATGGCACATGGGCAGAACACGGTACAAATCAGACCTCCAGTCACCAATGACACTTAAGCATCTGTTCCACTGTGGCACCAATTCTAATATCTCAGTATGGAAGAAACCTATGTCAGGTGTTTGTAGACTGAAGATGAGAGCTTGTTTGATGTCAGCATGGTGCAAATCACTTGCCAGCCAGCTGTTTCTTAAGGGATCTGGAGAGACAGAAATCCATGGGCACAAGATTTGACTGTAGGTAGGGTGGTCCATGCCTGCGGTCATAGCACCCTAACCAGTCATACGTCTAGTTGACAACAGGAGGTGTGGTATTACTGTGCAGAATAATGATACCTGGGTGCAGCA
>Ga0123354_10005851_pt1 | contig 18060 bp, 12 predicted proteins | sample TergutLab28metaG_2_FD_97872 | JGI IMG/M metagenome (GOLD analysis project Ga0123354, IMG submission 97872) | Labiotermes labralis P4 segment gut microbial communities from Petit-Saut dam, French Guiana - Lab288 P4 | ecosystem: Host-associated > Arthropoda: Insects > Digestive system > Gut ...
GGGGCATGTCTGATGTTACCATACCTCCTCCACGCCTTTTGGGGCATGTCTGATGTTACCATACCTCCTCCACGCCTTTTGGGGCATGTCTGATGTTACCATACCTCCTCCACGCCTTTTGGGCCATGTCTGATGTTACCATACTTCCTCCACGCCTTTTGGGGCATGTCTGATGTTAACATACCTCCTCCACGCCTTTTGGGGCATGTCTGATGTTGCCATACCTCCTCCACGCCTTTTGGGGCATGTCTGATGTTACCATACCTCCTCCATGCCTTTTGGGGCACGTTTGATTTATATGTCCACTGTCCCCACACCCGTAACATGTAACTGGCTGGCCGTCATAAGACGGTAATGCTCTGTGCCCTGCAATGTTCATTTCGGAGGGAAGGTCTTTGACAAGTTTCATCATGATCACTTTAACCCTGTTAGCTACCTTGTAGCGGTACGCCTTAGGCCATATTTCATCCTGGATCGAGACAATTTCCCCATATGATGCTAACGCTGCTCGAATGGATCTTTCATTTACTTCTGGGGGCAGGTTGGCTAATCGAATACGCCGCATTCCCATGCCGGCTGCAAGCTGAAGTCTGCATCCGGATACCACACCACCCCAACCAAACCACAAAGTAACACCAACACACATCGAACCAGAGCAATAGAACCCATGAAATAACTCAACAAATAAGTCGCAAGCTTCTGAGGATGGATGTTTTAACATCCGAAACATGTTGAGCATTAAATAATGAATAATAAAGCAAGTGACATCAAGTTGGTCTCTCTTTATTCAACTATCAAGATGATGCACGGTCCAACAAGCATAAGAAAAAACCAACTATATGTCGCTTGTTACTTTTATTTTACTTCTTAGATATTCAACATATTTCGGGCATTAATATGCCCGTTTGAGGAGTTTGCGACTGTACTGTTGAACTAGCACATTGGCCGTTTCGATCTGCAAAGATGGAGGAGTTAGCGTTAGCATAAATTTATGGTACTTAGTGGTGCGTTATTGGTGTGATGTGTTTTGTCGCTTTGTTGTGGCTATTAACGTGTTTCTGTTGATGCTAACTCCTGAATATGGGCATATTAATGCCCGAAGCATGTTGAGTCTCTAATAAGTAAAATAAAAGTAACTAGTGACATCTAGTTGCTTTTTATAGGTCAACCATTGTACCTTTTTATTGTACACTTTTACAGAATTCAGAAGATTAATTATGTAGTGTTCAAAACTGCCTCTGGAACCTGTCGTCAGGCACTTCAGTTAATTGCAAACAGTCATACGCTATTCGCTTTAAATATCTTAGATTTCGTCTTAACTCTGCTAAGCTGTACATTTTCCACCTTCATGTATCCACAGTAAACTCTGTAACGAAACACACAATATTTCCATGAATGCAGCGCGAACTGTTGATGTTGAAATCTGAGACACATTTTCTGTTTCTGTGCTGAATACCAATACTTGGCTCCATCGACTTCATGTATCTGAGCAGCTGTCTTTGGGCTGATGACACCCGGATGTGTTTCTTTTACTGTGCGTCAAAGATTCCCTTACGTATCGATTGGTCCATCAAGCATTTCGGTCCAGCACATTTTGCCAGAAGCGATACTTTGCTGACGTTAGTCCGTCTCACAGGAAAAGATAGAGCGGGCTGAAGAAAACAGTTTATGTCATTGTGCTGTGGAAAATTCTACGTTTAAATTTCCTGCTATAATAAAACGTACTAAAGTTTTCCCTCTACACAAGCGTTTCTCAAACTTTGTGAGACCGCAGCCCGGTAAATTCTTTCTTCATAAGACGAGGGCCCTGTCCCAACAAATTAACTCGTAAATGCCTTTCCATTTTTTAAGTTCATGCATCAAACTAACATAAGTATTAATAATTAATTATGGCATAATCATAAAGAGTATTAGTACACTTATGTATACGGTGTGGCATGTTGACAAATATATAATTACATTTAAATTATTTATCAATCACTGGACTAATGAAATCTTGTAGCATATTGTAGTTTCCTCAGGCCAACATCTGGGCCTGAGTTTTTCGACACATTCACGAATATTTTTCTCCTCAGAATATTTCCACTATAAAACATTTATTCGTGAAAATTGCTTAGGAAAATAAAATGACAAATTCCAGATGAACCGCTCGCGGCCCGGCGGTTGAGAAACACTGCTCTCCACGATATGAAGGCATACTGGGAAATGGAAGTATAGCTACACTCATTCCCAACATTGGCACTGGAATAATATGAGTGGTTATCTTCATGCCCTAGCCTTCGATACCCGTGCACAGGAGGTTGGGTGGGCCGTAGAGTCGGTCTGGATGATTTGGAGAAGAGTATATCTCTTGCCTGTACCAAGAATCGAAACACGTTTCATCAGTTATCGATAGCGTAACCGGATCTGTATACCGACTACAGTATCCTGGTACCTAATAAGAAATAATTCTCTTAAAAATTAAATACGTATTGGAACGTAGAACTGTGTTGGATGTCGGGTTCGATAGCAATGTAGTAGTACGTACCGCACATTGTACTGAGAGGCATAATGTCGCCGAATATTGTAGTGAGAAGCTTATCGTTGTTATTCCAGCTTATTTCAACCTGTCATTTGTAAAGTAATTGTAACGATCGGATTAAATTGATATTTTGTTCACTTTTAGTCTCCGTATAATCGATCATGACAAGGCAAAAGTTGTGTAGCTTTCCCACTCTTTACCTTGAGGATACGAAGTCTAAACTCACCAAAATCCTACCTCCTACCCCAGTTCGATTGACAACTTTCCAATCATGACGCCCAGACGTGTTTCTTCTACTAGAATTCGCAGTCGTGCTCATCTCTGCAAGTTCCCCTCTCTTTCTGTCAGCGACCCCGTAAGTACATTCACGATCTGCAAAAACCTCTCCGCAAGAACACGACAATTTCTCTTTGTAATCTTATATCAGCACGTATCAGCAACAAACACCTGTAATTAGCATTCATAATTTGTGTTCCGGGGATGGAGCGGTTCAGTTTCGAATTTCAGAATATAAGCCCACATCTTGCACTGGGTGTTTTATCTTTAAACTCAGCCCCTACCGAACAAACTCAGTATCATGAAACAGCCACGACTGCTGTCTGACACAGATTTTTTCTAGTTTGTAATTCACAGACATCTCACCATTCTATTCTGCATACAAAATTCTTTTTAATACCGTCTTTAAATAAACAAAGAATTAATTACGCGGTATTATGTTTATTATCTCCCTTTCATTTATCATTCCTGAAACTGAAATTATGGACGAGTGTCTTCCCTATCTTCCAACCAAGACGTACTAATTTTGATTTATTTCTTCTCCTTTTCACTATATGATTAACATTCTATTTACTTAGCCTTTCATAATTCTTTGAAATACAGGAAGAATAATATCCAGTTTTTTCACTGCAACAAGGCAGTGTTCCCTATGTGATTGCCCTTTGGTTGCACTCAGCATATTTGTGTAACAATTGAACAGAGCGCCTTAAGACTTCGTTGACCTCAGCAAATAAACAATCTTGTTCAGTACGCCGGCGGGGAAAGATTTCAACGAATATAGTTTAGAAAACAACAGTTGAATTTATGACGAGAGGTTGTATTAGTACCAGTAAGAGGTCACTCGTCTGGCTGACAACGCAGGCACAAGGCACATAGCGAGAAGACAGCTAATGTATTGAATAAGCACTCATACATTCGTTAAGGGACGACACGGCAACTTGAATTTTGAGCGTGGGAGAAAAAGCCCTTCCCAGGGAGATGACTGTTTTACTAATTCCACTACTCTTTCTCGGGATGGAAAGTTTTTGAACAAACCAGCACTCTACTCACACTGATACTAAGGAGACCCCACGGAAGAGAGATTTTTTACTTTTATATATCGAGGTGTGGGCGGAACGTAACAGCAAAACTAATTTTATAAGAATAAGTTATGAAGATGTGAAGTTTTTGAGTGCTCCGGCTCAAAAATTCAGTGTTTTATTCTGTTATTTGCTTTTCGACTTCAAGAACGAGGAAATTATATTGATCAGGTAAACAACTGGAGTTTACTGGAGGCAGTTTCACTTTCACATTGTGTATTGAGAGTAGTCTACTTGTGCTTCACTAATTAATTAATTAACTCTGTCCTTCTACCGAAGCTTATGCTCGCTGAGCCCTTCAAAAAATTCACCGTACTACGAAACCCGAAACTTGCAAATAAACAATATGTTACACGTTTGACTAAGAGATTAAATTACTGTTTCAATACGTCCATGGAGTAAAGGGTGCGTTTGCTTCATAATGGGATCCAATGGCTGAATAATATCTTTGCGGTACGTACTGGATGCGTGTGGCTGATGATGGAATCCCGTTCTGGCTCATGTTATCACGGTATGGACTGGACGTATTTGGCTCACGATGGAATCCAGTGACCGTCTTATGTTATCACGGTGTGGACTGGATGCATTTGGCTCACGGTAGAATACAGTGACTGGTTTATGTTTTCACAGTATGGAGTGGATGCATTTGGCTGACGGTAGGATCCAGTGGCTGGCTCATGTTGTCACGGTACATACTTGATGCATTTGGTTCACGAAAGTATCCAGTGACCGGCTCATGTTGTCACGGTATGGACTGGGCACATTTGGCTGTCGTTAGAATCCCAGTGGCTGAATCATATCATTACAGAATTTACATGACAGCAAGAGCCAAGATTTCGTACTTGTATTATGTGACGATTTGTAATCTTGCAGATAGTTTACCACACTTCTAAGGGGCACTTCTGCCTCAAAGAACGAACTTCTCCTAGCTGATCGCAATATTGACAGTAATGAACCATCATGTTCCGTATACGGCGGGAAATTTCTTGACCACCAGGGGAATATTGGCTTCTAGCATAGGATATAGGTTTAGCCAGACGAATGAGGAGAATAGGCTTTGTAAGTAGAAAGAGATGGGTATATATATATATATATATATATATATATATACAATTTCGGGAAATACGTGCATGAAAGAATTACGTAATCTTATTTTTCGAAAGTTAATAGCTGCCTCCACTGTTACCTTCTGTGTTTCTTGTAGCTTTCAAACCTATTTGTTACTCGTCTGGACGGATTGTAAGTTTTGATGTGTCTAGTTTACATAATGTCAAAGTTTTGGATGCAACGTTTCATAACCATTAGACAACATAAACCAACAAAATGCACCTATTTTCAATTAATATTTAATATTTTGATTTTTTGATGTCTTCTACATGTTTCTAACTCTAGCGTTCATGTTAAGGAAGACGGTTGTACATACGGGTACAAGACTGCTTGTACTGATACATGTACAACACACGTTACCATACCTGCATACACAACGGTCTTCCTGAAGATGAACCCTCGGGTTCGAAACATGTAGAAAACATAACAAAATTTAAAATTTAAAATATTAATTTAGAAAATGTACATTTTGATGGTTTATATTGTATAACTATATTACAATGCAAGGTGCAAAAACGTAAAATTTATTAACTTTGTAATCATGAATCACACTTCTGCATCTGGATATGTTGTGTCTCTTACGTTTCATCATAGCCAGCAAGCTGTCAAATTGAAAGCATTGCCAAGGAACAGGCACTGCAGCCCACTGTAAAGTACGGCCTCCTTGTGGAAGTATAGTACCAGTCTCTCTTCATTTTTGGAATTAGATGGCCATGAATATTTCCCATCACGCAGCTTTTCTTTTAACCCTGTGAAATAAAATAAGACTGCAGGCTATACGTGTCCAAAATTCATCCTGGAAGCGATGGAGCAGAGAGAGTACTCACTCCTGTGGGAAATAAACCTTATTTATCTGTGTTTAAGGCTGTAACTCATTTAGAAAAGGGACAGGTTTTATCTGCTCAATTGCCAAATGTTCAACAGGCAATTTGGACTGCAGCCCTGGCTTTAAACGAATGTTAGAAACAATTAAATTACTAACGGCATGTGTTGTTGGCTTTGTCAAAGACAAGTATATGATTCTTATGTTTATTGGACCGTGCATCATTGTAATAGTTAAAGAATAAAAGACCAACTGATGTCACTTGCTATTTTATTTCACTTTTTATGTGCTCAACATGTTTCGGACATTAATATATCCATCATCAGGAGCTTGCGACTATTCTGTTGAATTACCACATCGGTTGTTGTGTTCTCGGTTCGTTGTGCGTTGGAGATTTGGTGCGGCTGGGTTTGAGTGGTGTCCGTGTTGCAGGCTGCAGCATGCAATACGGACACCACTCAAACCCAACCACACCGAAACCCCAAAACACATCGAACCAAGAACAATACGACCAACGTGGTAATTCAGAAGAATAGTCGCAAGCTTCTGATGACGGATATATTAATGTCCGAAACATGTTGAGCACATAAAAAGTGAAATAAAATAGCAAGTGACATCAAGTTGGTCTTTTATTCTTCAACAGCTATGATTATCCACAAATACCTTCCTGGTTCTTACATATAACACAAATTGTTGGGTTACTTGTGTTTTAGTTCTTATTAACAAGGGAGATATTTCGAGACTAAGAAAGGTATTAACTGAAAGAGCCTGAGCGCTGCTGAACTGAAAAGTTGAAACTCAATCACATGCAAATGTAATGGAAGAACTGCATACGAAGTTATGAATCATTTCTTCTGGGTTATGCCGCCGCATTATGAAACCGATAAGATCCTCCTCTTGTATTAGACGCCTGAAGATAAATGAAGAACGGTTCTTCGCAACGTCTGGAACCACACACCCTCTGGTAAAGTGTCACATTCCAGAAGTAAGGACGTTTCAGCCACACTGCTAAGAAAGTACCAAAACTTTTGTCCTGCTTTTCCCTTGAATAGAGTATTTCATTATGTACTAATTGCAGAAAGATACGAAGATGCTCATTGCCGTGTTAAATTTTTTTTCTTACAGAAAAGGGATACCTGGGAGTGGCATGTTGGTATCGATTCCTTTTATTGACTTTCCCTGTGCCGCGGCTGTCTTTCTATGCAACAAATGGAATATCGATACCTTTCTCCTCACAGACACCAGCCATTTTGTCATCATTTTTCATACATAAGTATTTGAAAGTCTATGAACCTTTGCTATGGAGACCGACCTGAACCTTTCGTCGACGGAGATAAATAGAAACAGACTTGAAGTTTTGAATAAAATATCCACTACCATCGCTAACCTGACGAAATTCTTGAAACGCTATGAATGAAACGTGAATTCTGTCTTCATTTAATTTAGGACTTTCCATAAACACTATAAAGAAGTCTTAAATATGTTATTAATCTGAGAGTAAAATCTTGCTGTATAGAGATTTTGTCAGTACAGAATCGACAGTAATTAAGATAAGAGTATTTAGCTTAAGAGAGAAAGGAAATATTTCCTCTGTACGGTAACGCACACGGGGTTGAAAAGGATACACAGACTCTAGCTACAGAATCCGTTCTTTGCTCGGATATTTTAAAATATTCTGTAAACTTTTTATTTTTTATAGAAAAGATCAAATCAAAAGAATGGACTGAGGAATTGTACAGTACATATGGAAGACGTAGAAATTTTATATTAATGTTTTAGTTAGAAATGTTGAAGCGAAGAAGACTTGAAAACCGCACTGTAAATGGAGGACAATATTAAAGTGGATAACATATCTGTAGGTATAACCTTAGTTTAGAGGCTGCATTCATTTGGTTCAGGATGTGGACTAGTAGCAGGCCGGCGGAAACGCTACAGTAAATTTTGGGTCCAATTTAAAATTTGTACATTGCTTCTTAAATCCTACAAATTGCTGGGCGGGTGAAATTAAATACAACCGAAAATTATTTTCTGGAATTCACCAATGGTTACTTGTCAGTAATTTCAACACTATCAAAATGGGGAATATTTTTCGCAGCAGATAAACAGCATCGAAAGAGAAGGAAAAATGATAATTAATTAAATCGAGAAGTTTATATATATATTACCTTATAAATCCTGTAAATATGAACATCTAACTGCTGTACATGACGCACATTACAGCAGCTACTCTGAAATAATTTGTTCGTTTGAACAGGACATATTGAAAATAAATCCCAATGAGGTTCCCATGGGTGAAGTCTTCTGATCCCAATTGCCGCGCTGTTAAAGGCGTGGGTCTCCGGCTGCTGTTTTGCTGTAATTGCGAGTTCGAATCCCACCATCGGTTTGAATATCTGTCTCTTGTGAGTTCTGTGTGCTTCCAGTAGAGATCTCTGCGTCGGGCTGGTCATTGGTACAGAGGAGTCCTACCGAGTGTCGTGTGACTGAGTGTGATCGGTCATTGGTACAGAGGAGTCCTACCGAGTGTGGTGTGACTGAGTGTGATCGATCATTGGTACAGAGGAGTCCTACCGAGTGTCGTGTGACTGAGTGTGATCGGTCATTGGTACAGAGGAGTCCTACCGAGTGTGGTGTGACTGAGTGTGATCGGTCATTGGTACAGAGGAGTCCTACCGAGTGTCGTGTGACTGAGTGTGATCGGTCATTGGTACAGAGGAGTCCTACCGAGTGTCGTGTGACTGAGTGTGATCGAGAAGCCGTGATAATGAGGAGGCTCTGGGCCAGTAGGGGCCGTTGCACCACGAAAATAAAAGGCAGAAGTCTCTTGTAGACTGGGAAGTGACGCCCTGTGATGCTGTACAAATATAGTAAATTTTCACAGGATTCTACTACGGATTTCATCAGAGATGATCAGTCAAATTTTATACCTTACCTCTGAATTGTGCCATCCCCGTTGTGTAGTATAAAGTAGCAAGTAGGTTTGAAGTCAATAACACAACTATTGTTTAATTAGATGTTATATTCTAGGTCAAAAGACTACATGTTTCGGCCGGTAGTGACCATCATCAGGCCTTTGTCATTCGACACACTTAAGATTATTTATATAATTGTGTGGCGGCGTGTTTGATGAGGAGATCTCTACATCAAGGCCTTTGTTTGAGTATAGCATATCTATATTAAGTGTGTGGGTGAACTGCTTTATAATACATAAATCTAAGCATACCTTTACATATTATAAAGCAGTTCACCCACACACTTAATATAGATATACTATACTCAAACAAAGGCCTTGATGTACAGATCTCCTCATCAAACACGCCGCCACACAATTATGTAAATAATCTTAAGTGTGTCGAATGACAAAGACCTGATGATGGCCACTACCGGCCGAAACATGTAGTCTTTGACCTAGAATATAACATCTAATTAAACAATAGTTGTGTTATTGACTTCAAACCTACTTGCTAGTTATATACCTTACCTTCCCCTAAACAAGCAGTGTTCAAGAAATTAAAGGCTCAGATGAGGCGTGATAGCAAATTCTAAATTGTTTCTTCTGACCCCTGTGCATTTGTTCATGTTCACAGCTATTGTCCACAGCGAACATTTGTTTTGGCCTAGGACAACTGCTGCTCTATCAGAAATGAAAGGTTTCTTCCTGTTCGATAACACTTAACACGGCCGACACTTGACAGCGTGAAAGAAATCCCTGTGAAAGAAGTTCTCTCCCCTTTCACAACCCTTCCTCTCACGCATCCTGCACCCCTGATCCTGACACCGCTTCCGTCTTCGTTCGCTCAAGGGATCGAAAGGATCAGTAAATGTAAACAAAATAGACACGCGCTGAAGGATGTAAAGTGTCTAGCGGCCCCTTCCAATTCCTCTATTTGTTCGCCTGTCTTTTGTTCATAAAGAGTACGTTCGCTTTGCTTCCAAAATTCGCTTGAAAAAGTGAAAATCACTTCCGTTCTGCTTTAAGTTTCGGTGTCCTGGTTTCAAGTTTCAACATTCACGACCAGAGTGTTCTAAAGCACAGTCGAACTCCACCTATCCGCACGCTGGTTACCCGGATCGACTTGGCCCTTCAGGTAAACATATTCCTACTGTCACTGCACATCTTTTTACGATTAAATTTTTTGTCCAATTATCAAATACATAAAATTAATTAAGTTTTAATGGTTCACTTGTACGTATATAAACATGTAGCCTAAAATATCCATTTGTAGAAACTTTTACACTTCAAAATATCCATTTCTATTTTTAAAAAGTCCAATTATCCGGATTTTCTGCTTATCCGGTTGGCTCGCCATCCTAGTTAATTCGGATAAGTGGAGTACTACTCTACATTAATCCCACTGGGCAGGTTGTGTTCTTCAGTTTATTATAAATGATAGGCATTAATTTCAATACTCGGTATTTAAAGTAATTTATTTGACTCCCCCAAGACAATCATAGAGCGCTGCTGAGCACGGCCAGTCGCAATATGAGGTCGTAGATGCCCATTACCAGTACGGGGGTCACTTTAAGCTGCACAGAATTTGTTGTAAACTCAAACCACTACAAAGAAGTAAGTTATTTTACTACAAATATTACTAACTTGAGGTCCGTTCAAATTTCGACAATATATTTGTAACAGTACAGGTCATGTACGCGTAAAGTAACACTATGGCGAATTCGCGTAACAGTTTGAGTGCATTTTGTGTTTGTACACATTGGCTCGTCAATTACAAGATTTTCGGGGAAAAAAATATTATAGGTAAAATGCTTTTTGATTTTCTCTACAACATTCGTCTAAAATATTTGTCACTGTAAAAATAATTCGGAAGATATTGTCATAAGTCTACATAGTTCTCCATATTAAATACACATAATGCGTGTCAGATTTTAATGGGGCTTGAATTTTGTGGACAGATTTTAAAACAGTGAACAAACACAGAATTTTATGAAAATCCGTTCAGTGGAAGTCGAGTTGTGTAATGCGGACGGACGGAGATACAGCCAGACAGATATGGTTTCGAAAGCCCTAAAAACAAACCACCAGAATTCCCTAAACCCATTCCACATTAGATACTAGAAATATGTTTCTTTCAGTTTCGCTTTAACTGTCTCAAATGTAATGAACAGCGGTTGTGTTAATTTCCATAGGATACAAAACAGACAGTTACTTTATACATTTAAAAAATCACTATTCTTTCGCTATAACAACCATACATTCTTCTATGCTGTTGTAGATTTCGTAATAAATACGTATGCATTGGTACATCGTTTTTATATTGTAATTGTCCATCAAACATAATGGGGATTTATTTCTACCTCTCTATTATCCGTTTCGTACATTCACCTCCTCCCGTCTTCTTTTCTGTTCCTTTCCTTTGTCCAGAAAATTTTCAGTTCTTTTTCTCGCTTCCTAGCAACAGCGCTACGTTTCCTCGGGAACATAGAAATTGTCTGGTCATTATCTGTACTTTCCCGCTCTTTAATCTCAAGTAAGAGAGCCGCCTGTTTTGTGTGTGTGTCTGTGTGTGTGTATATATATATATATATATATATAATATAGTGAGATATTTGGAACGTAGTACATCTTGTGCTATATTGCTTAGCGTAAATTTTAACCCATAATTCCACGGGATAAAAAACCCCATGGACCGATTTTGATTTCATTTGGCACGGAATATCTCATAATGATCTGTAACTGCTGCCAACTTTCCAAGCTGCTCTATTTTCTGAGGAATTGTAGCTGCTACAGGCAGACACACAGACACGGTGCTTTTGTTGTACACTCTGTTCAACAAAAATCGAGTGGCCTGATTATTTCGTACGTCCCGCTCAGGCAGTGACGAAAAGTACAGTAGCCATCATAATTCGAGTCGTTTTCCTTTCCCTATATTTGTGCATTCGTGTTGTTTCTCTGTCTTCTATTCATTACAACCAATCACGCCGCGTATATATTAACCAAAGACACCAATACACTCGCTTAATTTGAAGTTAGAATATGAATTCAAAGTCATTAATTTTCCGAGGCGTGTGGCTTGCTAGCTCTGCTTCCACGGTGGATATAGCGAAAAGGTGGTTGTTTGCCGCAGCCGGAGGTAGCCGAGCGCGTTAACGGGTGATGGCAATACTCTTCGGCAACAAACTACATTGGTTCGAGTTGGCCATTGTGGACCGTAACGACTTTGGACAGAGGCGATGAACTCAACGAAGTAATCAACGTGGCACAAGATCCCGATATGCCTACTTTCAAGTGCATTCTGGTTGGTGATGGAGGCACAGGAAAAACTATTTTCGTCAAACGACATCTCACTGGCGAGTCTGAGAAGAAATACGTTGCAACATTAGGTGTAGAAGTTCATCACCTAGTGTTGCACACCAGCAGAGGGCCAATAATACGGCGTGGGACACTGCAGGGCAGGAGAAATTTGGTGGACTGCGAGATGGTTTTTATATACAGAGGCAATGTGCCATTATAATGTTTGATGTTACAATTCGAGTTACATAAAGAATGTGCCAAATTGGCATCGTGACCTCCTTCGAGTGTGTGAAAACATACCCATTGTTCTTTGTGGGAACAAAGTAGACATTGAGGATAGAAAAGTCAAAGCAGAATCATTGTGTTTCACAGAAAGAAGAATTTGCAGTTTTATGACATCAGTGCAAAGAGCAACTGCGACTTTGAGAAGCCATTCCTTTGGTTGGCAAGGAAATTAATCGGTGATCCAAATCTTGAATTTGTGGCAATGCGTGCATTGATACCACCAGAGGTGACCATGGGTCCCATCTGGCAGCCACAGATTGAGAAGGACCTGAAGGAGGCTCAAGAGGCAGCCCTTCCAGAGGACGACGAAGATCTGTAAATATTTTTGTGTTTGTATTATTTTTAATGCGAATTTCAAACCAACTGCAAAATAATATTTGCCTTGTATGGTCACTGCTAAAGCTGCTAAGTACATATGTTGCATTGAGAGGGAAATTTGGGACAAATTTGAAATGTTTGAATATTTGAGTGTTGTTTCTCGAAGACTGCTGTGAAATGTTTGGATGGAGTACATACTCGAGGACTGTTTACTATTTTTATAGACAAGCGTGAATATTGTTATATTTGGGAATTTGTTTCAAGTTACATTTAAATCAGCTTCCATCAGTATCTGTGACTCTTTTGTTGACATACTAAAAGGATGCATATTTTACTCTTATTAGTGAAATTTATTTTCCATTATGTATTATTAAAGCCTTGCTATCAGCATTCATCACGATAATCTCTGAGGAGTGTGAGAGAGACTTTGCTTTCAAAAGTGTTTGGTTTTTGTCTTAATACTGGTTGATAATATATACAAGAAAAGTGAATAAATCTTTATATCGGCCTGCGAAGGAAAATAAAAAAAGTCCCAGTGTCAGCATATAATTTTTCTTTTTGAATATGCTTTATACTCACAAAACTCAATTAAATCATTCAGTAACAAATTCATTATTTATTTGTAGGTTTCAAAATTATCTTTGCTCCTTTCGCTGGGTTAGAAATGCGAGTGATGCAGATATTTCTGTTATTTTCCGTAATTCTTTTTTCTTTGTTTACCGACATTCTGATTTAGAGGGTTCGTGTTCGAATGGGACTAAATTTAGGCATGTGAATTTCGTTGTTGCTTGCGGGGCGTAGCGGGTCACGATATCTGACATTGGGCTCCATGATTTGAAACATTTACGGAAAGGGACTGCTGGGGAAGTCTGGACTGAGGGTGGTTTTACCCTCGGCTTGTTTCAGGGGTGGGATGTGGGGAGTGAAGTACTGGTGGAAAAAGTGCAGCTGAATTTTAGTTTTCGAAACAAGTTCAAAATTCTTCTTTCGTGTGGCCTTCTAGTAGACAATAACACATTTTCAACAATTTTTTTTTGAACAGAGGGTACTATCCATATACGTCATGATTTTATAAGATATTCGCTCTTCTGTGATATTTCTCGGCGTAGATTGGTAGTTAGTTACCGTCGTTGTGGGAAAAACTACAGGTCCCATATTCAAGGGTCAATCCAAGAAGATGGGGCAAAAAGTTGTCCCTAAACGTCGGTAACAAATGACCAGTTTTCGCTGCGAAAAATTCCATAAGAGCGAATATTTCATTTCCCCTCAGAGGAAGCAGAAAACACTCACGATTTAATGCTGGCCACGTTGGCTGTGTATGACAGATACCTGTCTATATAAAATCAGGAGATTATTTAAGAAATTTTATTCGCTTTGTAAGGAAAAACACTGTAATACTTGTCCATCTAAGAGTTGCCTTGAGTTGAGTGTATCTAATTTGAGAGAAGTCATATTCTACAAATCAAAAACCTGAGACACTCCTTTCTCCATTCCTGAATGTCGCCATTTATCTTAGTCACCGACCAGTTCTTTATGTCAAAATTCTTCACGTACCTTACCGTTGCGCATGGCGGTATATGGGATTTGAATTGGTTTTAAGGAAATAGAATGGGAGGGTTGTCTTTTGTAGTTAGGAACGAGGCGTAGAGTATTGCTTACACGGCAATGCAACTGGGCTGTCCTACACTGCGTGCAATTTCTTGACTGAGGACCTCTTAGTTTCACAAGAATGTGTGTGGACCATGAAGCAGCCCCTCTCAACTAATTAAAAAAACTTAAGATGACTTGGTTTTCTTCCACTTCCTTCTCTGATACCGTGTCCATATGTACGGTATTTAGAAAACATAACTGAAAAAATGCATTTTCGTGCAGAAAGGAATTTTTGTTACTGAATTTAGTTCTTTGTCAACCAAATTCCCCATTTATGTATTATCGTGTTAAGTCAGTTGTGTCACCGGCAGATCCCTGATTTACTATCCCACACGAACCCTTTGCGATTTTACATTAAAAGACCTACATATTGAAATGAAAGCTCTTTGATTTAATTTTCATTTATATCGATTTCTGTATGTAGATTGTTTTGCGACATCATCAGTAATTCAAAAGAACGTGATTTCAACTGATGAACAAATAATTATAAAAGATTATGAAGGAATCGGTTTTGGCCTCGTTGATGTGCCTCATTGTATCAGCATGCTGCTATTTAGAAAATCCACGAAAAGTCAGTTATTTTTGCGATAACAAAGAATTTTTGTGTATTACACATAGAGGCGAACACAACTATATTTCACCTAGCAGTACATTAGGTATACAACTACTACTAGTTGTGTACTACTAGGTGAAATATAGTTGTGTTCGACTGCACGTGTAGTACACAAAAATTCTTTGTTATTGAACCAACATAACGGGGATGACACACCTCAAAATTTTTGACGGTAACCTGACCGAGATTTAAACCCATTGTTTCCTAAATACCTCCAAATCTGTGTGATTTCAAGCTTCCGCCGCGGTATAAATGGTATCTGCGCTTCCCTGGGACATCACGCAGCGTAGAATAGTAACTACGAACAGACGTTCCGGAGATCCTGTAGTTCCCATCTTCAAGGACAACATATCTCTGTCGTCTGCAAGAATCTAGAAGACTTCTTGACTCTTGAAGAGGGGACCGATAGGCTGTCCTGAAACATCAGTTCGAAATTACCACTATACGCTGCGTAACATCCCAGAAGAACGCAGATCCTGCCTGTAACTCTTTATTTATTTTTTCTCACAAGAAATAATTCCATACTACATAATTTATTCCGATCAGACGGATTGAGAGGGTCATTCTACGGACGAGAATAATCTTTTCATAGATTTAAATCAGAAATTTCAATTTCTTGTTTTAATACACTCAAACAGCCAAACTGTGTACGGGAAAGATTGTAAATATATATGTTAAGGCATCTTAAGAACTGAAAAGCTTTTCTTCATTAACTTGAATCACAGTTTCAGCAATTATAAAACTTGATAATCCAGATGTTTAATGGATCCTACTAAATATTCATGTTTGTCAACTTTTTATTCCCCCCCAGCACTCCATAATTTCAAACTATATTAATAAACAATAAATTCACCAGTTTTTTATTTAATTTCTGAAATTAATACCTTATTTCCAAATAAGCATAGCGTAAATCCCTGTTTCAAACTCGAAAAAATATGACTTTTTTTTACCGACATACATCTAATTAAATGTATAGTTTGGTGCAGTAGGTTTATGGCATTGAACTTTTAAGTTCTGAAATAGACAGTGATTGTGAATACGGAGTCTTAAATCTGAACAAAGATTATAATTAAAGGAGGGACTTCCCTAATTGGAATCTGAAATAATGCCGTACAGAATGTTGCATTGAATTCTCTGAATTCCCTCAGAGTTTTTACGGACCACAAGAGAGAATGAGCCTGAGTGTAAGCAATTATTAGTGGCAATTAATTTCTGTAAAGGCGAGGAATTATTGGACTGGCTGGTGCAACTTTTAGCTTCTCAGAAATTACAGTGCTGTAGTGGCTTTTATTCCCTACACCCTTCACGTAGAGATGCCAGTTGAAATTTTTAAGGAAATTCGATTTAGTTTTTGTCTTAGATGTGAATTCAATGGAAAGGAAATGAATATGGAAAAGCCTCAGTTAATGAGAATCTCAAGGCTACCATCCCTAATAAGGATTAAAATAGATCAAAAACAACCGAAGAAAAAGGAATATTTCAACATTTGGATAGCATGATAACAAATGATGCAAGATGTACACGTAAAATTCAATCCAGGATTGTAAAGACAAAAGCAGCATTCGACAGAAACACCTTTTCACTAGCAAATGGGACTTAAATTTAAGGAAGAAACTAGTGAAATGTTACGTTTGGAGCGTAGCTATTTATAGTGCTGTAACTTGATTAGTTTAAAACGTAGATTTTAAGTATGTGGAAAGATTTGAAATGTGATGCTGGCAAGGATTATAAAGATCAGTTGAACTGCTCGTGTGAGAAACGAAGAAGTGTTACAAAGAGTAAAGGAGGAGTGAAATATCCTGCGTACAGTAAAAAAGAAGGAAAGTTAACTGCATTAGTCATATGTTGTGTAGGAACTGCTCTCTAAACCACATTATTAAAGGAAATGTAAATGGAAAATAGAAGTGGCAGGAAGACGAGGAGCTAAACGTAAGCAGCTACTGAATGACCTTAAAGAAACTGGAGGACACTGGAATTTTGAGGAGGAAGCTCTAACTCACACTCTGTGGGGAAGTCGCTTTGGAAAAGGCTATGGACGTGTCGTAAGACAAACTACGGAATGTTGGAGTGACGATGATGATTATGATGTGAGATTATAGTTTCTACTAAAAAAGACTATAAATAATGCAGACCCTTGTGCTGGTGGTGTCGCGTATTGCTGAAGTAATGTACGAATGATTTGAAAGAATCCCCTTCCTCTATCTTCAAGGAATAGGAGTTTCACATTGAAAGAGGTGGTAGCACTTGGTAGATTTCTACAAGACTACATGATATCACGTCACACAGTATTTCTCAAGATCCGGTGAAGTATATTTGACATTGATATGCATTCATGGTGACGAGGTGTCACGTAGTATGTCTGTAGCAAAACACAAATTTTGTTTGTTCGAAAATGCTGAAATTCCGGAACCGTATCCCTTACAGAAACCTACGTGGGAGGTGTAGTTGTTTATTGGGGTCAAAGGAGCAGCCTTAAACATGGCTTTTGTGTGAAGCGTATCAAAGCAGCCTAAATAAATGAGAATTTCTACTGTTTCAATCAGCAGTGAAGATAGAAGGTTGTATCCTTTCCTCTGCCTAGGTAGGTAGTTAACATATCGTGAAGACGTTTAGAAAGATAAATGTACAGTTCAATAATTCTGTTTGTTTCACATCATATTATAGTAATGCAACTTTAAAATGGCCAGTGTCATCTATATAACGTTCAAGACTGAATTTAAGTACTTCCTGGAACCCTTTGGGCAACTCGGGACTGTAATGGGACTGATTTACCTTTACCTTACCTGCATTAAAGTCAATTTCTACAAGGTTTAACCAGCAAGTGCACACAACTGTTGCATAATTCACGATAATACTTTTAAAACTTAAATTTCAACTTTTTCGCACCTTACTGGCCCATCATCAGTTTAATTGTTACTAATATAAATATAAATATATGCAAATACATAAATATAAGTATATGTAGACATACGTCGACCAAAGCGCAACAGGTATATGTTACCTAAAGGTAAAGATAAGTGATCCCGTTACAGGCCCGGTGTGGCCCAGATGGTGGGTAGAGGTATAGCTCTACTCTTCCATGACCGCGGCACTAGAAGGGGGTGAGTGGTCAGCAGCACGCCCCGGCCGCACTTTACC
>Ga0123354_10005853_pt1 | contig 18058 bp, 7 predicted proteins | sample TergutLab28metaG_2_FD_97872 | JGI IMG/M metagenome (GOLD analysis project Ga0123354, IMG submission 97872) | Labiotermes labralis P4 segment gut microbial communities from Petit-Saut dam, French Guiana - Lab288 P4 | ecosystem: Host-associated > Arthropoda: Insects > Digestive system > Gut ...
AAGAAAATTTTACTATATGAAATGAAATTTCTTGTACCAAATTACAGCTGCCTCCAGAACCCCTGACTAGGGGGCTACCGCCCCCAGATCCCCGTTCTCTCTGTCCTCAACTAAATTTGTTGAACACCCCGAACAAAATTCCTGGGTACGCCACTGATTCATATAGGCCTAGTGAGGGTTGACGTGGGTTAGGCACGACGAAGTTGCACATTGTAGCCAGGCAATGTCAAGTTACACGTATGAAACACGCATTACCGGGGTGCTGATAAGCCTTTAGCCCGACCAGGAAGAAAACAATCTCGGAAGCATGTCAGGGACGTGCGTGATTTCAACAACATCGAAAAGCGAGCTGTCATGAAATGCCCCCCCTCCCTCCAAGGGAAGGCCCCGAAGGAAAAAAACCCCATTCTGACAGGAGCATTATCTTGTTTCCTTCCTGGTAGGGCTAAGGACTTATCACCACCCCTGTATAACTGGGAATAAATTAAAATGTACAGCTGTCACTGCACGGCAGAAGGCAAAGGGGGACAGTGGAGGCATGGCACCACGCACTGACGTCACTTCACTCCTTGAAGAGAAGTTTGGGTGGGCCCCACAGCCGGTCTGGGCACTCTGGAAAACTCAACAAATTTCGTGCCCCTGGCTGGAATCCAACCACAGTTCTTTGGTCACCCTCCCGTGGCCTTAGTAGGCGTAAACGGTTATAGTCTGTTACTGATAGCTTACAGATAAGGTTCTCCTTAGAGAGAGATAAGAATACAGGTTGAACCATTCCATGACTTTTTAGAATCGGATGACTGGGTTATATAATAAACCTAACAACAGATATTAATAAGAGATTATATCAGTAGGTTTAACTAAAGTTTCAAGGTTTCCTGTATCAGTAATTTCCAATCACGTGTCTGCATAGCTGTGTGTATATAAAAGATTATGGAACACTAAGACACAGCGTTTCGGGCCAGGTTGTGCGTTCGAGGAAAGCTGTGACGTTATGTGCCAGCTTTCCTCGACCGCACAATCTGCCCGCTACACGTCTTATCATAGCTCCATATTCTTATACACATCTTTTCTTTTTTTTTTTAACGAAGTAACTTACAACTTCAGCTTCTCATTTCCACTGCATGCCGTATAAGGTACCAGGAATTAACAACTTAGAAATTCGGTGGCTAATGTTCTATACAAGTTCATTCGATGTACATACTCCCTGATGATTATGCCAGAGGGATCGAAACATGTACGGTTCTTCACGATTTTGATGTAATATACTTGTCTAAGTACAAACATTGTGCATTTGTTTGTCACTTGCTGTAGATTAGTCATTAGTGCACGGAATTAATAACAAAATTGAGGCACATAATCTTTCACCAAATGCTCTGGGCACATATACGTAACTGTACTGTACCCTGGAGCGCTGCACAATTCCCAAAGAGGGTGAAAAATGAATTATTAGAAGCATCACACTTTCTACATACGAAATATTATTACAATGATTAAATCAGGAAGGATGGGACGGAAGGGGCACATAACACGCAGAGAAGTAAAGTGCGTCTTGAGCTTTGGTAACGAAACCTAGGTTAGATGGAAAGATAAGATTAAAATGGATCTTGAAGAAATGGGATGTAATTATGAGGGCTGGCTGCATCTGGATAAGGACATGTACTAGTAACGGTTTCTTTTGTACAAGGTAATGAACTGTGTAGTTGGATGGGTGGCTTGCAAGAAGTGTCTCAATCTTGAAGCGTCAAACCGTCCAAGATGAATTCTGTTTGGACTGCTTCACTCTTCGAAACGTCGGGAAGCAGCCACCCAGAGTCACAGCATCACATCCCGGTAGACCCGAATCAACTACACTACTATGAGAACTCTAAATCTCACTAGGAAAAGCCGTCGGTTTCCACATAATACGGGAAAATTCCGATACTAACTCATATACTACCTTCTCAGGGGGGAGTTGCTTAATTATTTTACAGTTTATTTAATGATGCTCTCAGTAGGTGAGACTATATACATTGTCGGACGATAAGAATGAACAATGCTGGAAAAGATATGAATACGATCATGGCCCATCTAACGTACTATCCCGTAATAATTTGTGTTGTGAGGCTGAGGCAAACCATGAACAAACTGAAGGATAGTCGGTCTTAGGATCTATATTTTGGCACCAACAAGGAAGGGGTTACGGTACACGCAGATAGGTTCAGAGTAACAGGTCTCCACAAACTGTCACAGATTGTCGATTGTAGAGCCGTTATGAAATCCAGAACTGTACCATTCAGTTATCATCATTCCACATGTCGTCAGCTTAACCTTCATTTACGATGGCGGAGAGGATGGAGGAGAAGGCACTGCACGAGCTGAACTAGTAAATGTTATAATAGGCCCACTAAATCAGCTAGGAAGTTTCTGAATATGCATGCAAGTCCCTGCGATATTGCCTAGTGTTTCATAAACATACTCGACAAACGCGTCTGTATCAAAACGGGGCGGGAATTGCATTAACACAGCGACCATTTAGACCATTTAGATGACCTCGGCGAACTTGATGGTGGAACGTCTGCCCTTCACTCTTATTAGGCTTCTGTTTCTAGGAGTTTCAGTGGCATGTGCGACCAAAGCACTGCAACATTTTCCGCGCGGTTCGACACAGTCAAATGCAGCTCAATATTACATCGAAGAACACAGCATCGCGTTCCACCGTAACGTCGTTCGCCTAAGCTGACACTACTTTAATCTTGCCCATAATATTTCACCGTTATTTCCAATTACGCGGTTTAGTTTTATAGAAAAGCTGAAGAGATTAACAGAATTTATGAACAAATATTACAGAATAGCGTGACAAAAAATATATATATAAATTCAATATAGGATGGTACGTAACAAATATAAACAATCACGAACCAAATGTCCAGCAGAGAAACAGCAGAGTAGTTACGAAAAAAAAATGGCATATCTTGTTGATGCGACCACTTAAAATGTCACTAGGCTGCAAAGCACTGTAGCAGTATTCATTGTTATGAATACACGTACTTTCCTAAGGACGAACAACAAACACTTCAACTGAACCCATTAAAATATGTTAATATTAGTTAAATCACACTCAAATAAATCCTTTAGAATTACATGATAAATTTACAAACACGTGTAACTGAGTCATATATTCGGGATGTAACACGAAACCACTTGCCTTATATTCTTTCTCGTCAGTTAAAATTAACACCAGTGTCCTGTTAAGATATTACGTACAACTTCCTTCCAACCGAATAAATACAGTAAATGGTTATTTTTCTTACCTGTTTTTGAAGAGAACTCCCATCGTCAATCCTTTCGAATCGTTCGAATTTGAAACTGTTGCTCCGATATAATTCGTTGTCTGGTTTTTTCCCACCACATAAACGCCTTGTAATTGCTCGCGGTTTGAACTCCATTATATGTAAATCTAGATAATGAAAATTAAACACACGGGAACGCCTGGGTCGACGTACCACGGGGTCGTCATTGCCCAGCTGATTCCCGATATTACCCGCCGAACAGCCGCTACCGCTGTCAGCTGTCCCGACCGCGCACACGTTCCTGAAACTCAATAAATCACACCACTGCAACTGACCACTATCGGGACTTTTTCTATCATCCGCGGCACCATCTTTAACTTCGCCGTTGCTGCACGCTGCCGCCTCGCTTTCCAAAGGCTGTTGTTTTTCGGTGTCAGGCACTTTCTTGCTGCTTTGCAGTCCTACGCGTTTCAGCATTCTCTCCATCATGCTTGCAGCTGCTCTTGCTCACAGTAGTAGAGACACCTGTCTACCCAAATAACAACTAGTGAAAGTATTCCGTGTTCAGTGGATCAGTTGACAGCAGCGCTACTGGCTCAAGTTTGGTACTAATAGCATCATGTTCAGTCGACGAAGAAAAGGGGTTGATAGTTTCGTGCAGTGTAAACTGCTATAGGTGTCTTCAATTATTTTCAGTTTTTATTTTTTATTGTATTATTTTGTTTTTTATGCTACAAAAAATATTTGAGTTATAAGTAGTTGTACTTACGCCCTGTGTTATGTTTGGTGGATATGGACACTACGGTGGTGACTGGTTCCTATGTCGGCCGATTGTGGCGCTGCTCTCTTTTCAATCTCATTGAATGCTGCAACATTGAACAGCACAAGTGACAATAACGTGCTTACAATTGACAGGCGTTGCAACCCTGCCATCACCAGTAGTAATAATCTTATACGAAATAAAGCTTTGTAGTGCAGTTTTCCTCACCTGTACTTACTTGCATGTCTGCTACTGCTAGTCTGCTTATAACTTAACTAACACAGAGAGGGAACTACACTCTGTTGAGACGTCTCTTTCCAGCTGCTGCATGAAATCAGTCTCTTATAAATGCTCCTTGTACAACATTCTTGCGTTCTCCTCCGCATACATTTGAATCTGTTGTGAAAACACTGTGTGTATGAACATTTAATTACAATTCACATGGAAGCTCTCTTTATCAAACAATTTCCATGTAAGGCGAACACCATTTGTGATTGAACTTTTTGGTAGTGTTGATCACAGAACATCTAATACAGTGTATATAGAAATATATTTCGTCAACTATTAATAACTTCTTTTGAAATGAATAAACGGCCTCTGTGATTGGTTTATTGCCACATCCAAATTTCAAGTCACCCGCGTAGTGCAAGTTTGATATAAAATTGCCTGTGTCCAACATCTACACTACCATGTGAGGTAGTTGGCCATGTAGGCGACGTGTGACATCACTTCTCGTCTCCCGTTTCCACGGATTAACTTTCAACTGCATGTGTTGGGCAGGGATAATTACTCAAGCAAACACTAGATGATCTGTGCAAACACTGATCCAGAGCAGAAACTATAGGACCCTGCGTGTCGTGTGATGTTGGTAACAATTGTGAGTTGAAGTAAGACGAATGTTGAACAATAAGCCTATGGGTTATGATTGGATCATATAGAGTATTCGCATCTTGTGCATTGAGGATGTGAACAGTGTACAATTATAGATGGGCTTCTAGAGGCTACAAATGTGAATGACAGTAGTGTTGTGCAAGTTTATCGTTCGTTATCTTTGTATAAGTGTCCTGCAGTAGTAGGAATGAACAGGTTACGTTTCGGAAGTCGTTGCGTAGTGATAAGATCCACCCGAAAGATGGCTGTGGTGTGATGTGAGGCCATGTAGTTTGATAGTTTCAAATTAAATGACATCGCATCCCAGATGACCGTAATATGTATATAGTAATGGCCGTGAGAACTTAATGTCTTTAATACATTTTGTTCGTAGGTTGAATTAGACGATGGATATCATATTAACAAAATGGATAGTGCTTGTCGCACTGTTTGGTTCGACTTTTATATTCAGTATGCTTCCATTGAAGCTGGTTTCAAGCGTTCGTAGTACAGCGGATCATGTAAAACGAGCCAGGTTGGTAGTGTTAGTTTCTGTACTGTCTAATGTTCACTTCAACTTTGCAATTAATTCCAATTCATATCTGCATACGCAATTCCATGTAACGGTTTTCATCATGTCATTAGGTTATAATTTTGTGTATTTCTAAAAAATTCATTACCCTTCTGATTTCAATCTCTTATTATTCCAGTGTTTAACAGGTTTAAAAGGTTCATATTAAATTTATTTCCTTGGCAGATATGGCCATATCATAAGCCTGCTCAGTTGCTTTGCTGGTGGAGTATTTATGGGTACAGGACTGTTAGACCTGTTGCCGGAAGTCAACGAGCTGTTGAGTAAGGTATTGAAATTCATTTACATTAACTATAATGATTTTTCTTTTTCTCCCTCCCCTTGCAAGTGAGGACCTGGTTGGAAGAGTTTGCTGTTTTTCCCGTGAATTCTGATAAAGTTTAATTCATGGAGGCACTTTATGAAGTGAATGTGGTTTATAGTCATTTAAAGCTAATTAACATACTTTGAACCATATATTTTATGTTATTGATGAGGGGTTCTTGTGAAAACTTAAAAGGAAGGTAGTTTGCAGGTCCATGGGAGTATTGTAATTCTGAATTAACACATAAATCAAGAAACTAAAGTGTTTTTTTCTTTCCTTATTTTGTGGTACAGGCCAATGTTACTTTATACACGAAGTCTTCCTTCCCTGTGGCAGAATTTACAGTTTCTTTTGGATTTTTCCTGATCTTGATTCTTGAACAGATAGTTCAAGAATGCAAAGAAGAACATACTCAATATAATGTGCTAGAAGCTGAAGTCATGAAGTCCAGTACAGTGAATCCATTACAAGACCCAGACGCAGAACGACATTTTGATCATGAAATTGAAGCTGTTTCCAGCACAGTAAATCTTCCAGTCGATCATGAACCACTTCCACGTCCGATGCTGCGCTCACTTGCACTTTTGTTTGCACTGTCCTTGCATTCCTTGTTTGAAGGTTTAGCTGTTGGACTGCAGTCAAATGTATCAGATCTCATCCACATCTTAGTAGCTGTTGTACTTCACAAGATGGTTGTAGCATTTAGCTTGGGACTGAATCTTGTGCAGACAGAACTGTCTGTGTCATCTATTGTCAAGTCCAATTTTCTGTTCAGTATTACTTCACCACTAGGAATGTGTATTGCAGTTGCACTACAAGAGTTTGGACATAGTATAAGTTCGTCCATTATGAATGGTATTCTCCAGGGATTAGCTTGTGGTACATTTGTATATGTAACATTCTTTGAAGTGCTTCCTCATGAACTGAGTCACAGTGAAAATCGGTTATTGAAGCTTTTGGCCCTTTTGCTTGGTTTTTCTGTGGTCTGTTGTGCTCTTTTCCTAGATCCATCACAACCCCGTCAATGTCCACATCCATAAGATACATTTTTCAATTTTAAGATTTGAAGACAGTTCTCACTGTGATTAGAATTATGATAAATTCTGTCAAAGAACAACAGTGCATTCTCTTATTGTCAGCTGCATATTTCGGCCTAAGACACCACCATCAGGTTGAACACAAAAATAAAATATACAGGGTGTGGCCCCATGCCCATACTTCATGAGGTGATAGAAGGTACCAAAACAAAGATTTATTGTCAAGCAATTGTATGTTGGACATGCATCACTTCACTGCCACGGACCATCAAAGTGGATCTAGCTAAGGTTGGATACCAAGCAAAACCACTGAAGTATTCTTTAAAAAAGTTGTAATTTGTTACCAATTGAGACCGGATGTTCAAACATACGGGCATCGACCTCAATACACAGCTGACACCAACACAGCAGAGATTGACGTGTGCACTCAAAAATGCCCGGCTGCTGCTTCAGTGGTTCTCTACAGAATCAGATGGTGATGTATAACTGAAGTGTCAGGTACCAGAACATCTCACTGCTTATAATTGCTGGATTGGACGGGGCAGGCCTGTGACTTGTCCTTCCAGGTCACCAGACCTCACACCAATGGACTTCTACTGGGGCCACATTTAAGCCTTGATTTACAAGTCGCCAGTTGTTCTGAAGAGGGTCTTATTGCCTCTATTATTAAGGCAGCAGCAACCTGGTATTTTTGAGTGCACGCGTCAATCTGTGTTTCAACATCGGCATCAGGTGTGTATCAAGGTCGGTGGCCTATGTTTGAACATCTGCTCTACTACGTTTCTTCAGAATACTTCAGTGGTTTTGCTTCATTTCCAACCATAGGCCCACTTTGATGGTCCATGGCACTACAAGGATGCATGTCTGACATATAGTTGTTTGATGATATATATCTTGTTTTGGTCCCTCCTATCATCTCATGAAGTTTAGGCATGGAGTTTTTCCACATTGTGTGTGTGTACACAGACTTTATATGGAACTTTTATCTCAAAACCCTCACAATTTGTATTGTGTCAGTACATGTAACATGGGAAGAACAGCCTTGGGAATAAAATTTGCTTAACCATGTTTGTGGGTTTAAAAAGACTGGATCAAGAATATATCAATGTAAATGAAACAGTAATGTTAAAAATGTTAAAGGTAAAATCAGTAGTATAGGTAATTCTTCAGAGGACAGTCTTTGTAAGTTTATAATGGTCCTTGTAACTGGCCTTGAATGTCATCTACATATACTTTTAAAATTGATCTCATATTTTGTTACATACATTCACTATTTAGTGTACATAATTGTGGATGCTGTGAACATGAGGAAAGGTAATTTTGTATGATGGCTTGATTGTATAATTATTCCAGTGGCTGTGACATATTTTTAAGACTGAATACTTCAAACTTGTTAAATAGGCACACTAATGCAATAAAAACATTTTGTAAGTGTTGTGTAGTTGCAGTATAAAGAATCCTTTACATATAATTCCACAGAAATTTTAACTTGGAACATTAGTCTTAAGGGATTATATGTCATGTAGTTTGGCAAGTGGATACCATTTCAGAGTAACCTGCAAACTCCATTGTCACTCATATTCTCAATACAGATGCAGGATGAAGACAATAACCTTCATATTCACCACAATCCTCAGGTATCTCAGACCCCAGTTCCACCTCACTTGGGATGGATGAAGTAAAATACCACAATGAACAAACTCTGTGGAGCAGAGGCCTTCCAACCTACACGGTCCTCTTGTAATCATATTTCCCCATATTTTAGGGAACCCAAAGGTTCATTGCCACACTCAAGAGCATCCACCATGTCCCAGTCCTGAGCCAGATCAATCAAGTCCAGCCCCCCATCCCATTTCTTGATCCATTTTAATATTAGCCTCCCATCTGTGCTTGTGTCTTACCTTCCTTCAGGATTCCCCAGTACAACCCTTTATAAACTTCTCCCTGATATGTGCCACATCCCTTGCCCAAATCATGTTTCTTGATTTGATCACCCAAGTAATATTTGGTGAAGATGGGAAATCATAAGCTAGTCCCCTGTTACCTTGTCCCTCTTAGGCTGAAACATCTTCATCAGTACCCAGATCTTGAACCTATGTTCCTCCCTCAGTAAGAAAATACAATATCTACAAGTACAAATCTTATTGCCTGCCAAGAAGTGTACTCTAGTTTCTTGGCTGACAAGCCTGGGACCTAGTGGCTATGCTAAATGAGTTACCTTGTCTCAACAGTATGCCTTAAAATGGTGTTTGTAGTTCTGGATGGTCAGTTTGATGGACAAATCAAGTCCAAAGTGTGACTATTAAAGAAGACAGACCGGTCATCTAGTTGTAGTTACTGTTGAAAATGTTCACCTGAAGTTTCATGTTAGAATACTGGCATGTACTGTTATACAACAATGAACTAAAGAGTGTACTGCAGTTAAAATAACATTACAGGAAGCACAAATAGGTGATGGCTAACAGAGTTGGCATTAAAATCACATCTGTACCTGTTCTTTGTTATAACACTGGCCTCCTAGTAAAAACACTGCCATTGGTTACTGGCAAATGTGGCAAGAGAGATCAGAACAGCTTGACACAATAAAAAAAGATCCAGAGGAACATGAAGGGGTTAGAAGTAACCTACAGACTTTAACATTTGAATAAGGTTGCTTCATTTCCAGTAAAATGAGGTCATTGAATTAACATTACAACCGTTGCACGTGTTAAGAGAGGATGTATTAGGCAAGAGAAATTGAATGGCCGGTGGTAAGGCACAGTACAGATAAAAAATAAAGGGATGTTTTGAAAGGGTGATACTTTACGCGTTGTGGGTGGCCAGAAGGGTCTAGCAGTTGTCGCAGTATGTCGATGTCAAAATAAATGGGTTTAGTTCATTTTTGAAATAGTGGAAATTTCTAAACTTTGACAGTTTTAGACCTATCTTGCGGGGGAGGATGGATGGTAGTCAAGCGTACACATTAAGAAAAACGGCTAGAACACACATTTGGGGTTCATACAGGTCACAACACGGCAGGCAGTGTTAGGTCACTGGTAGCCAATCACGTAACAGAATTAAAAAATATTAACTTTTAGACCTATTAGGAAAGAGTGAAATTAAAAGACAGCCAATTGGAAATCAGGTAAGTGGAAAAAACTCTAGTAGTGGAAAAGAAATGGAAACGGGGGTGCAGTAGTGGAAAAGAAATGGAAACGGGGGTGCCAGTTACCGCGTAGGGACGCGAAAGCACAGTAACTGTTTACCCTGCGTAAAGTGAAGCAATAAGTTGGGTGAATCCAATCGGTGAAGTGTTAAAGTTCCGGTGCCACAGTCATATGTTTACAAAACACCTATGTATAATCTGGACAACACAATATTAAAAGATAAACAATAATCAATTTAGTGACTAAATTACCAGAAATCTTGTAATTGTTCATTTCCAAAAGTATTTTGGGTCCTCTCAGGAAACACTTGGATTCCCTGAAGCCAAGGGTCAATCTCTAAATTAGAGCTAGAAAGGGTATAACATGGACAAGGAAGAGATACCTAAACAACTGTAATAATCCCAAAAAACACAATGGATTATTATTGACCAACAAAAATAGTCTACTGTGATACAATCAATCAACACAAGACAATCACCAACATGAATCTGTGTTTCATATAATTATATCCAATTTCATACTTAGACATATTAAGTTAAACCATTCTCATTAAGCCTTTCGGGGAGATTACAATACCTCAGTCCACTGCAAAATAATTTATAACAAAGTTCCAAAATTTATTTTATACATTTATGCTAGTAAATCAAGAAACAATTGTCATTCAGTGAATAAAGTTTCCAAAACACTAAGATTCTGGGACTTAACAGACATGCTTAATACATGTTAAAACCGCAGAATAACATGCCTCCATCCATTATCATTGGCCACCTACATCATCTTTTGTTGTGATGTAACAGCAGTGCACAGTACAGTGCATTCTTTTTCTGCTGACATTATATAGGAAATGGAATTCATTTCAGCAGTATCAATGGGAGTGGAACTGATAAACTGACTCCTTCCTTATATTTGTACCTGATTTCATTTGCTTGTATTAGATCATATGAAGTTTTGCTTGGTTTCACCATACAGTGTAACCCACTTTAAGATGATCCTGGTGAAGAAATTTGAGTGCCTACAACAAAAGTAAAATTCAGTACCAGAAATTTACAATATCATTAACATACACATTGTTGCCATTTTCATACACTTCCTACATAAAAGAATTTCTCATTTACAAAACACAAAAAAAGTTTAGAATGGAACACATTTTTCACCCTTTAAATGTGTTTTGCACATCGGAATCTTAAGCAACCTCCCAAAATTCCCATTTGTTTAATTTTTTTCTTTTAACGTACAATGATGAAATGAAACATCCAATTCCTAAAGGTGAGTCTCCATAGACATTTCCATACATTTTGTACTGCGTGACACATGTGGCTACTTGCGATGTCTTCTGTCACCTTGGTCAGTCAGTGGACTGTGTCTGAAGCCAGTTGAGTGTTTCACACCAGTTATTCTTAAAGTGTTTATAAGGAATCATCACTATATTGTCTTGGTCAACCATTTCTTCATGTTACAGCTAACAGTTGGTAAGGGAATTAAGTGCCAAAACATTGCTAATGTGTTTAACAAAACTTAAAAAGTCTTGAGAGATGCAACTGCACTGGGTGTGGACAATCCACAAGGTGAAAGAGCACAGACTTAATGGAGTTCACTGTGTGTAGCTGTTTAACTTCCATAATATGAAGGATTCTGTACACAATTTATTTACATTTTGTGTTCACTTCACACTGTATACATGTGTACAAAAGTTCTTCTGTTACAGGATTAATTAGTGAAAAGTTGATCGGTATGTCTGCTACATTAAAAGCCAGCATAAAATATAAGCTACTGTCAACTATAGAAAACCTGGACATTATCAACCAGGTGGAAGCTATTCAAAATAATCACTGTCAACTAACTTTTCATACATGTGTTCACATTAAATATGGTAATATTAAGACACTACTCAGTCTGTACAAGAACAGATAAGCTAAAGAAAAATAAAAACAGCAAAACGTGGGAAGTTAGAGTCAATACACATAGGAATGGTTTCAGCAAAACAACTTCATCTACCAGTTAGGGGTGTAAGTATGTTATCTTGTAATCTTCAGAGGTTGCATGGTCACTGCATACCAGCATCAAGAAATTCAGTACTGACCAACTCAATACAAAGTTTTGCAAACATGACAAAACTTAAAAATAAATAATTTAATTTTTTCTCCAAAATGTTTTAGCTTTTATGCCATTATCAAGGAGAAATCTAAAAAACACTCATGGGGAGTACTGAAGGAACACAATTTTCACAAATTTATATATTATCATTACACATTTAGGATAAAGTTGACACTACAGTCTCTGTCCCCTCATCACCACTTTGTCTTGTGCTGTTGGAATATCCTGACCTGTCAAATGAATTCAGTGTTCATGAACCTGTCTACAATGCTTCCAGATTTATTGCTAGAAGATAGGTTAAATGATTTTTGCAAGTATATATGTGTGTGTGCATATTCTTTGCATTTAAACTTTGTGTGTTTGAATTATCATCAGATTTTGCCTTCTCAATATGAATTGTAACTTACATGGAAAAAGTTAATGCATGCATGTTACCTCTGACACAAAGATACCATGCATGATCTTATATACAATGGACCACAGTGGTATACAGCTGTGTACTGCTCTACTGGACTGGCAATGCTGGGTGTGTTTGAAAGTATTTTATGGACATGCATATCATTCCATAACTTTATACAAAATCTCAACTCTGCACTCATCTATTCAAATTATCATTCCTTTCACAAAGACAAATATGTAAGACTTTCAGTACATTCAGAATACTTTCCCTCCCGCTTGCTTCCCCCCCTCCATATATCAACTGACTAACAATACTGGAACATGGAGACAGTATTTGACCTTACGAAAGGAATGCTACCCTAAGAACAGATTAGTGTGAAGTTAAAATTTTGTAAGTCACCAACAACATGCATGCATACAACCAATAAGCACACTACCAATGCACATAATGCCATACAATTACATTTGGTACACCCACGGCTCTACGCTACTACGACCCACTGCACGAAATCAACATGCACAATGTCTGCTCCACATGTAATGTTATGTTGTCTTCTAACAATAAGCCTGGAATCAATATGGAAAGGTGTATAAACATTGGATTAATGCATCTGACAGATAAATACATTCAATCAACATAAGATGAACTACCTGAATAAATGACAAGTAGCATCAACAAGAAACCTCAAGGAAGCAAATTAGATTATGTAATGTCTTTTTAACAGGGATGTGGAATGCAATCACAGCAGAAGTAACTCTCCACACATATAGTCAGCCATAACATAACTGCTGATAATGATCCAATATCAGTATTGAAAATGTACACACAGTGTGATGACAATGACTTTATACACATTTAGGGTTTAGAAATGGACTATCTGATAAAAACAGAGTCTTGTGCATATGCTTTTATATACTGCACTGTGTGTTAATAATCAGCTTTCAAATACAATGTATAATTTAACCTTAACATACAATGTGTGCAGAACCTAAAGATTACAATGTTCACAAACTTGTATATGAATTTGTAAACACTAATCTCTAGGTACTGCAAACAGGGTATTAAAAGAGTTGTCCTTCTTAATGGCAAAAAATCCAAAACATGTCAGAGACTAGTTAATTTCAAATAAAGTATTCTGCTGTGTTTGCAACCCTGCTGTAATGAGGTGGCCTACACTGAACTATACCACCGTGTATTCCAGTGTGTCAATATCAGTGCACAAAGATGGCCCTAAAATGTGGTTTCATGAGAAAAATGATTCCTTTAACACCGTTCATATGAGATAATATTCGAGTAAAGTCAACTGTCCAGTGCAATTCAGAATTACAAAATAACGTGTTTTCATGCTTACCCTTGCAAGACATTTTCCTGCTTAATATGCTTAATTTTTTTTTTTTTTTCAAAAACTCTTAAAGAGGGTTTCACTGTATATACCAGTGAAACGTACTGAAAGGGAAGGTACACGTTCAATTAACAGAAGTAGTGTCTCTTCCCTAATAATAATAATAATAAAAGATTTTTTTTATATCCATTTTGTGAAGATACATTCAGAACAAATTAATAAGACAGAGAACTGAAATGGGTCCTTTTTTAACACAGTGGTTATCTCAATGCACCTGGTTGCATAGTGAAAAAGGAATGCGCTTTATATGTCATTTTATTAAATTACCGTATTCACTCAATTGAAAGATCAACCGCTCATCACTACTATACCTAGATGCTGAGAGTGAAAATTCTATAAGTAGAAATAGTACTCCTACTGTCACATTCTTTCCTGTCAAGTACACTCTATATACACAGAAGACACCAACACTTTCAATTTAAACTGAAACAATCTATATGGAATTTAACTGCATGTATTTTACAAAAAAAAAAAAATAAGTTTTCAAGTTGCCTGCAAATGAGCAAATACGGGTATTAATCCTGCTAAATTATCAGAATAATTTGAAGGCAGGATATGTATGGCCTTTGTAGTAAAACTCGTTGGCTGTTGGGATGCTATTCAGTATTAATATGAACTGGAGAAGAGTCTTTAATTTTATAAGTAATCAAATAATAATATCAGGCATACATACAATGCACTTAGGGGTGCCAATCATGTCACCACAAAAGCTAAAAGTAGGCAAGAAACTTAACATAGTAAGACAGTGACGCTAACAACCTTCTTCGGATGTGAAGCAGTATTTTTTTTCTATGATGTCATTGCCAAGTGTGTTACAGCAAAGCAAACAGTATGTTTGCCTAACAATGTGCACACATAATAAGCAATATAAGAGTCTGATGTTACAACCAATGAATGTGTATCTGTGGCTGTTGCTTGTTACAAATAAGAACTATCTTGCCATATTATTCTTCCTTTCTTATAGGCACAGGAGGCAATGAATACTAATTATATTAAGCATTACAAATGCCCTCATTTAATTCTAAAAACCATTCATTAGACCAACATGTCAGACTGCAACAAAAAGCATGAACTATTAACTTTCCATTACACACAGCACATCCTCCAAATATGTAATTTTCAAAGCAATAAGAATTAGAATATCAGAGCTAACACCATGCTATTTTTTATTATCATTAGTGTGATAATTAACAGCGAATAAAATCCACCAACTCAGGGGTCACACCACTGAAAAAGAATGACAGTTGGCAACCCTCGGATGCTTCCTTAATTTATGAGAAACAATTTTTAACAAATATCAATATCGAATAGCAACCCTGTATCTACTCCAAAAATGTAGTAAGCAATTTAACTGTTGTTCCAAACCAACTTTATCATTACATACATACAGCAGCAGCCTCCTGCGTGCATGTGGAAGTAGCCCATTTATAATCAATATACATAAATCAATGGAACAGTGGTTATATTAGCAACGGAGTGTTGTTAGCTTTGTGACATCTGCCTGCTTTGCAGTAACCTCTCCACAGCAGCATTGATGTCACCAAATGTTGCAATCAGTGCTGAAACACAGAGACACTTGTCAGCTTGTCAGTACAGACACACAGTGAGCATGACTCAGAACACTACACTTGAGACAATGGAAGAATGAACAAAGGTTTCTCCCCCTGCTCAGCAGCAATTCCCCCTCCCCCCCTTGTGCCTTTATCCACTCCTACTATTAGTCCCCAGCTACAGTTCCTCTCTCTGTGTGAATTTGGTGTGTTTTGTTATTTTACAGCAAGCTGGCAGGCAGGCAGTGTACCTTCCACCACTTGTGTTCATTCTTTCGTTGACATTTTTGACATTTCGTTCTCATATCTACCCATCAGTGCTCTTTGGGGTAGCCAGAGAATATTTAACCTTCAGCCATATCCAATGCCACAAAACTAAATACATTTTGGAGAACATGACATGCAGACAAAAAGGAAAAATACAAGTGTGTTACTAATCTGCGCCAACAATCTGACACATTAACCCTTTAAACGCCAAGTTAAATCCCATCTGCCATTTGCTGGTATTATTAGGAGCTCACCATATTCTCCACATTTGCAGGATAGGGGGTAACAGAAGAAGACAGTCAGTGTACATATAAATGTTCTTCAGGCAACCATTGTTGGAGTGGAAAGCAATAAGTCTTACATATGCTGAGCATGTCTCTGTAGCCTTATTTATCTAGCATGCATTGTGGATGCATCATATTATATTGTCATCTGTGGTCTCTCCGGCTTGATCATATTTTTCCATATTACCTCATAAGCAGCACAATTTTTGGAAAAAAGTTATTGAAAACAAAATGTGTGTTTTTTCTTTACAACTTCTATCTGAAACATTTCTAAGAAGAAATGAGCAAGATGTTATCATGAACGTACATAGGTCTTCATGTAAAGTACCTATTATTCTTATCAGATTTTAATATTCCCAAGAGATTTTCAAGGAATACTCAAATATCATATTTCATGAAAATCCATCCAGTGGGAGCTGAGTTGTTCCATGCAGACAGATACACAGATGGATGGAAAGACAGGCATGATGAAGCTGACAGTCATTTTTTCAAATTTTGCAACCATGCCTAAAAACATACCACACATGCCCAAATGCAAGATGACCCCCTAATGAGGTATGTTTGCCAAAAAAATTACTTTATTAATTTAATACAGTTCACACACAAAGAACGTCAGATTCCACCTATCTTTATCTGTCATGTGTCCACCTTCATTGCTTTTAATATGTACATCTTCACCGTCAGTGTCCTTGTCTTCCTCACACTTTTTTCAAACCCAGCCACTTCATTGTCATTCCACTAATCAGACCCATCCATTGCATGGGATATATAGCACTTTCCAATCCCCTGCAGTCTCACTTCTGGAGAGATGTGCTGCATCCTTTGATGATCCACAGACAAAGAGGAGTAATGCTGAACTTCTTAATTCTTCCAGCTGAGGTCAAAGCACTGCTTCCTTTTAACAGCCACTCACATTCAACATCTAACACCTGCAGTCATCCCCCCAGGCAAGACCACAATGTCTGTGTTTATGGAAATGGCTGTGGGTTTTATTTCTGGTTTTAAGCATCTGTCTTACTGTTGGCCATGAAGTCTGTTTCCAAGCCAACAGGATGCTCACCAGCTCACAGAAATTACATTCTGTTCCCACCTTCCTTTCTTCAGAACAGAATTAAGATGGACAATGGCAAACCAGGGCATTGAGCTAAGTTGAGCATTTCACACTCATTTTCTTTTCCACTTCTTCAATGATCTTTTCTCTGTCATGCAGCATCCCAACTTGTTTTGCAGGGACAGAGATGGCAATATTCAGTGTGTATGTAGGGTTTACATAGAAGAAGTAATGGGAAAACAAAAATAACAGCAAGTAACAAATAACAGGAATAAGCATCAGCATGTATGTAGACTCTTTGTATACAATAAATAATGCAAAAAGAGGAATAACAGGAAATAACAAATAACAACAGGAATAAGTGTCAATGTGTATGTAGCTCTATGTAAAAGAAATAATAAGAAAACAGGAATAACACACTTTTGAAAGACCTGCGGTCGTGCATGTGAATGCACGTACTAAAATGCCCCTAGAAATTGGTTTTATTTCGGCAACTAGAAAAGCTGAAATATTTGGGAACCTTAACAAATCAAAATTCTATTCAGGAAGAAATTAAGAGCAGACTGAAGTCAGGGAATGCTTGCTATCATTCGGTACAGAATCTTTTGTCTTCTAGTTTGCTATCCAAAAATTTAAAGATTAAGATATACAGATCTATAATGTTGCCTGTTGTGTTGTGTGTGCAACTTGGTCGCTTACACTGAGAGAGAAATGTAGGCTGAGGCTGTGTGAGAATAGGGTGCTGAGGAGAATATATGGGCCTAAGAGGGATGAAGAACAAGGGAGTGGAGAAAACTACATAATGAGTAGCTTAATTATCTGTACTCCTCACCCAATAATGTTCAGGTGATAAAATCTAGAAGAATGAGATGGGTGGGGCATGTAGTGCATATGGGGGAGAGGGGGGGCATATACAGTGTTTTGGTGGGGAAATGTGAGGTAAAGAGACCACTTGGGAGACCCAGGTATAGATGGGAATATTAAGAAGGATCTTCAGGAAGTAGGCTGGGGGGGGGGGGGGCCAAAAAAGGG
>Ga0123354_10005854_pt1 | contig 18057 bp, 10 predicted proteins | sample TergutLab28metaG_2_FD_97872 | JGI IMG/M metagenome (GOLD analysis project Ga0123354, IMG submission 97872) | Labiotermes labralis P4 segment gut microbial communities from Petit-Saut dam, French Guiana - Lab288 P4 | ecosystem: Host-associated > Arthropoda: Insects > Digestive system > Gut ...
CGCGTGTTTGCCTGCGCCAGTCCTGCCCGCTCCCCGTTCCTTCCCTCTTTCCCGCCTCCTGCCCCATAACCCCCTTTTTTGTGGGGGGGGGGGGTTGTGGAAGGGGGTAGGGATGCGGAATTCGTAGTCTTCGGTCTTTACAACGTATCTTGATTTTCTTCAGGCCTGTGACCGGTCGGAAGTGCACGTCTGCTTCAGTGTGTGGTGTTCTATCAACACGTCATAAACACATGCCGCCCGTAATCGAAGGCTTTGCTGTGAAGTGGAAATCCACTAGACAGTCCTTGTGGCACGGTTACACAGCGAGTAACACGCCGTCTATTAGCGTCTGCAGAATGTAGTCAGATTTCGCTTTCTTTTGTGGATTTAAATACTTTGTTTGTCGTTCCTAATTGTGTGTTACTTAAGTACGGGTAATTTAAAAGTGTAAACAGAAAAACAGAAGTGGCTTTTGTTGTGACAATCTTTATCGTTGTACCGTGCATTTTGTAGTTTATTCAAGGAACAAACCAACTAATTCACTTATATAGTCTTTAATAATGCAAAATTTACATTAAAACACTTAAAACGCTCCTACATGTTTCTATCATACGATCATCCTCAGGGAGCATACTTTGTCCCTTGCTAAAGTTACAGTTTAAAACACTCAGTGATTTACACTGAGTGTTTTAAACTGTAACTTTAGCAAGGGACAAAGTATGCTCCCTGAGGATGATCGTATGATAGAAACATGTAGGAGCATTTTAAGTGTTTTAATGTAAATTTTAGATTATTAAAGACTATATATGTGCATTCGTTGGTTTGTTGTGACAGTTTTAAACTCTCACCCACTGTACTTTTCTTTGACAGTTATTTTGAAAACATTCTCAAATTCTTTGCTATCTTAGAGGCAAAGAACGAACTCCTCAATTTTACATTTATTTTCAGTACACCTTTGTATGGAATGGCTTTGAGACCAAACCACTTATGCCAGTGTTCCTCAGCCTTTGGAGCCACGACTCAGCTTAGACCATCAGCTCTGTCTCGCGACCCCAGGAGTCAGAAATGAAGTTAGGACTTATGTAACACAATATGATTCGATATAGGATATGTGGCATTTGAATGATTTAACACAATGACGATAACATCAATGTGCTTACATGTGAAAGGAAATCATTTGAACAAGAAGAATAGTAATTTTAAAAAATCTTACAAACACGTAGAAATTGCTCTATCTCGTCCATGTTAACAAATGTGAAACTTCTCTCTGAAAACGTTCCGAAGTCTCTTCAGATCACGGTGCAAGGCTGCAAAATCCTGCAGCACCTTTAACCGTTTCTGCAGTTGGCTTTTGATGTATGAAAGGGTAGATTGTACGCGAACCACTGGCTGAAAAACACAGCGGTATTCTATGCATCCGTTACGTCTGCGTCTTTTTACTCCTGTTTGTGTTGTGTGTGTGTGTGTGTGTGATGGGGCAGACAGCTCAGCGTGGGCTCACGATCTTGCCGGACAGGTACAAGCAGCCTCCTACAGCAAGGTAGGACGTGCCCTGGCATTTCTTTGAGAGCGCCTATTCAAGTCCATATCAGGATTGCAACGCTTCGAAACTGGACTAGGAATGCGCGTCTTAAGCTTTAGCCCAGGAGAAAAAAAATTGTCTAAAATTCAAAAACCCCTTTTCTTACTTTGGATTTCGTCCCAACACTAATTTTCGGTTGCCGGCTGCGCTTCCGTCCTCAAATGCTAAACCTATCTGATGGAAATTTTAAGCAGGTTTTGAAGTGTGATACCAGGTTGTGTTATTTCTTATGCATTGAGTCATCTTACGCAGGGCTACTCTCAGTTACTGGGCCCTGTCTAAGGGATTCAACATGTTAATATATTAGCATATCCGGGGTCGAAAGTAGAGCTGATTTAATTAAAAGACACAATGGACACATTCCAAAGAAAGATCGGTGCTTCTAGTCTCATAGGCAATCGTCAAAGCCCCATAGAACTGAACTCTACAACACACGTAATATTAGCATCTAGACATCTCTGATGGGGACTTGATGCAGTAAAACCGATGACACAGCCATTGTTCTCCTAGCTGCTGTACTACCTGTCTATCTGTCCGTCTAGCTAACAGACTGAATGTGTGCGTGGCCTTTGTCCTTTCGCCCATGTATCAGTTCGTTTACTGAACCGTATGGTTTCAGACCCTTAAGGGCCGACACTGTTGTTACATAAATCATACTTCAGCATTCCTTTGTGGGACAATAAACTGTTAGTTCAGTGAACCGCCAGAACCTTAAACAGCGCTCTAGATTCAAAAGTGTGTAGTCGTCAGATGGTCACCAACGTATTTCGATTAGTACTTGAAGGGTCGTATTTGACATTCAGAGGACCGTGCATCGTGATATATTCTTACAATAAAACCAACGAGATGTACTAATATCTCAAATTTATTTTTGGATTGGGACTCTACACGTTTCGGACAGTTTCTCTGTCCATCATTAGGAGTCTAGCACTGTACACACAGCAATAGGTATATGTCATGCAGGTTATGCTGACTGCTTGCTAGCTGTTGCTGTGTGTACAGTGTTTGACTTCTGATGATGGACAGAGAAAGTGTCCGAAACATACAAAGTCCCAATCCAAAAATAAATTTGAGATATTAGTGCATCTCGTCGGCTTTATTATAAGAATCGAAGGGTCGTCTTCATGGCTTAATTAAAACTGAGAAAAGACAAATACTGCAAAGAATGGGATTAGTGAATTTCGAATTTAAGTGAGGCATGAAGACGTCTTTTAAGCCGAAGCACTGCTCTGGCCATTATTATAAAATAACGTTGTTGTTTGCATTGACAAGTTTATTATTAAATTTGCCGCCTTCCTCATGAAATTTTTGTGTGGTATTCTTATTCCTTTCACGTAAAACCAATCTTTATTCGCTCCATTTACCGTAACACGTCATCTCCAGACTCCACGAATCTCTTCTTGATCCAACGTTCTGCACTGGCCATTTAACTCAGTGCCACACGACTAACTAATGTGAGCCCAACGGCAAGTTGTATAAGTGAAGTAAAGTGTACTTCAAAGTTCAATTTGATGACTGTCATTCCGATGTGTTTAAGTATCAATGTAGATAAACATACAGACCTTCCGTACAACACAACTACTAACTTTTATTCCAACACAGCTACATGTTTCAGTCCACTACAGACCCTTCATTACGCTTTCAAATAAAGACTTTTAAAAAGCAAACATACATACAAATATCCTTTTCGTTTGTGTTTGAAAGATAACAAAAATTACAAAAAAAATAGTTAATCTATTCTGTATTGTGCCAATAAGCAGATGTTGTTTATGCAAAGCAATAGTTTTGAAATCTTCAGCGCCAAAATTTTGCAGCGCCGATACCAGTAACCGCGGGGTCTAAGGTGTGGGTCTGCGGCCGCTCGCTGTTGGGTTCGAGTCCCTTCGAGGGCATGGATGTCTGTCTGTTGTGAGTACTGTATGTTGTCACGTAGCGGTCTGTCCTTAGGGGCCGATCGCTCGTCCAGAGGAGTCCTACCGAATGTGGTGTGTCCGAGTGTGATGGTGAAGCCTCGATATTGAGGAGGCCCTGGCACACTGGGGGCTGTTGCACCATAACAAATAAAATAGTTTTGCTCTATCATTATTTACGATTTTTTATAAATATTTATTTTTACGAATCAGGATGGATTTAAAAATAAGAATGTACCTATATTTCAAAAGTTAATGACTAAATGTATCATTAACAAACACACACGTAGATTTTGATTCCTTAAGCGGGCAGACTTTGGAGGTTTTTACAAAATTGCGGTAAACTTCGTTGCCAGCTGTTTGTGCCGTCTATACAGCCATGTCGACAGTTCGCTGTGCCCTAATGTCACGTCTGGGTACAGTTAAGTATTTTAAGGAAATAAGTAAATATCTGTGACTTGAGACGTTTTATTCAGGCTGATGGTGCAGCCCCACATAGCCCTGTTACTACTGCAGCTGTGAGCAAACCACCGAACACATTTTGCCTAAGCTCGGGTTACGTAACCCGATGTGGAACGGACTTCGAAGCCGCTGCACAGGTTAACTACGTCACCGGATATCCCTCCATGTTACTGGATGTGATGTACCGTTCATTGAAAAAGCGGATCCGCAACATGCGACCATAAGGGATCTGTTGTCTGAGAACGAACTGTGCTGTGGGCAGCGTTCGCACTGCAGCACTTATATAATGTTGCCTAGCGGTTTGCCTTCACGTTTTCAACAAAGTATTTGTAGCCTACCGCACAGCAAGTGGGGGGTCATTTTGTGTGTTTTTAAATGAAACTTAATAATTATTATGACCATCATACACGGTAGCTGAGTCAGGAAAGTGACTATCTACTGGCTGAGTGATCGGAGATCACTTCCCAGAGCGGAGAAATGTTCAGGGACCCACGTGGATAGCTTTCTGTCAGTCTGGTCCTGTGGTTACAACTGCTTAAACGTGCACGTAACAGCTTACCTACACCTAGTGTCGAGATTACGCATGGTGAATCTTATGTACTGTACTTTCAACCCCATCACCATTTCCAGATGCTTGGGGTGATATTTGAAACGCAATGATAAAATTATATTTGAGATTTTTGCTCTTCAGCAATGCTACTCAGCATGAATTGGTAGTTAGATACCGACGTTTCGGGACAATATGTCGGTCCCATCTTCGACGGTCAAATAGTCCAAGAAGAGTTTACTTGCAATGCGTATTACGACGAAGTTTTTGTAGGAAAGTGAGAGAAATTTAAATTGAGGAAATGTTTGCTAAGATTCAGTTCACAGAACGCTCTCATCCAAGTTGTTGTCCAAATTGTTTTGTACAGTTGTAAAAAGCTGTCTTTTACTTTCAAATCTGGACAAAAATTGCAAATTTTTGGAGGAGAAATGTTGCAAGAGAACGCGTACAAATGGGTGATTTGGGCACCAGCTGGCAAAAGAAGGAGTTCATGTTTTGTAGGCACGACATGTTATTAACAAGGCAGTGCAATTGAGGAGGATACGACGGGTCGGAAGTTTGCCTTGAAAGGGGGAAATTGTAACTCAATCTTGCGTTTCAGTGGAGAAACCTGTAAAGAGCCAGATCTTGGAGGGCAACATAAGAAAGATGTCAGATTGTAGAAATAAGTTGGGTGGGTGGATTGTTTTAGCATCACAGCTAATGGCGTGGTGTTGATATGAACGGTCATAGACAGATCATTGCTTGGAAATAATGAAGAAATAAGCACATACGCTTAACCGACCTGACTTGTATTTAGATCTCTATCTTTATTATAGAAATTAATAAAAAGGTGAAATCGTCCATGCGTACGGCACGAAGTTATATAGAAGAAGCAAAGGCATATCTCCACTCATTCATAATTAGAAACTACGTACAGGTGAGTGGTCAAATTCACACCTCGGTCGCGCATGACTGGAGAAGAGCCCTCTATATCCATGGAATAGGAGGCTGGGTGGGCCTCAAAACCGGCATGAACGCCTCAGAAAAGATGTATATGTTGCCATTTGCTGGAATCGAAACCCGTATTTTCTAGCTCACAGCCCGGACTAACTATACCCGCTGTGATATCCCGACTTGCAAATAACATAACATAACATAACATAACATAACATAACATAACATAACATAACATAACATGACATGACATGACATAACATACATCGTAACATAAAGTAAAATAATATAACTTTTAAGCACAGGAAATTGTCTTGAAAAACCACAGATACGTCCCTGGTCCATCGTTTTAAAACTGCAAGCTACATGTGTACTTCCGGGGACAAGTTATAGTGTACACCCTCCCGTTTTGGTAACAATATTTGTGATAATGGCGCCGTATGGACGGGAGCTGTGCAAACAAAGTTTCATTTATTACGGTAACCCTGAAGACTTTACAAAAATAGTGTGTTATGCCAGATTTGGTTGCCTAACATCCTCCGACAAAGCGGTTCAAGGTCATACAGCGCACACAACAGGTGGCGCAGTGCAGTCGGCACAGTTGAGGTGCTGGACCGAGGTGGAGTGCACGCCAGTTCGCCTACCTTACCGTGCGGAACGGCAGCTTCATGTGAGCATCGTTATTTTGTGACGACAGGTTAGTGTGATGTGATTGTTCAGCAGAACAGACCTACAGCGCCTTTAAAATATTAGCGATTGTGGTGTCGTGGGCTAGTTGCAGCGGAGTTGACCCAGCACCATGCGCCTTCACTGGGCCGCCTGCCTTTTGTGTGTGAAATTGCATGGTGTAGGTGATATTACAGTGTGGGCAATAGCATAATTGCAATTGACTTGTTCTCAGTTGCAATTTAATGGCGTATGTTAACACCAATGGTAATCGTCTGCTAGAGTGGGCCACGACTATCAAATGAGATTATGTACATTTCTCTTAATGGCCTGGTGTGATTCACAGAGTTTAAATTTTTGTATTACCGTGTGGTGATGTAGGGTACATTACGTTTTATTATATTAGCGTGTTTTATTAATTTACGTTCACGTTACCGTGAGTATGCATGCGTGGTTTAAATCTGATTAAGATATCTCCAGTTTCAGTTCGCGCTGGTTTTCGATCGCAGTTGGTACTGATTCATGTGTCACTATGTGATATCACGTTATATTTCCGTATTCCTAAGGCATATTTAGTTTTTTTTTTATTGTTACACCGTGCATGTTGGCGAGTTACTCAATTATTACACCTACCACTGCACATATATAAAATTTACACATTAAAACATTAGAAACGCTCCGACATGTTTCGGTCCTAAGACCATCATCACTGAGTTATATATTCCTTGCTAAAGTCACAATAGAAACAGTCACAGATTAATTTCGTTGTACAAGTTGGGTGTTGTGGCAGCATGCTGCCACAACACCCAACTTGTTATCTGTGACTATTTCTAGTGTGACTTTAGCAAGGAATATATAACTCACTGATGATGGTCTTAGGACCGAAACATGTCGGAGCGTTTCTAATGTTTGAATGTGTAAATTTGATAAATTTTATATATGTGCAGTGGTTGGTGTAATAATTGAGTAACATATTTAGTGCTTTGAAGCTATTAATCAAACTCTTACTTTACGACCTGGTTGTGATCCTGAAAAAGGGCGTAAGAAATAATGGAAAAGGTAATTGAGAGCAGCCACCCAAAGGGCGTTACCCGAAAATGAAAGGGTATAAATTAGGAAGTGGATTATGTTGACAAGGGACGTTACAGCAAAGCGGCGTAAAACAGAGGGCAATTTGTAAAGTTCAGTTCGAATCAAAACGTGGTTGAAGTTTTTAATTTCCGTTGTAACTATAAGGTGTTGATTTTGAATATCCGCCATGCGTTTCTTTCATTCTTGAGTGAGGGTGTTAAATAACGAAAGTTTATTATAAAATGTTTACAGAGTCTGAATTACTTTGAGACTGCCAAACCGATATGCAGAGTCGCGCAAATTTTCTTGACACTAGAAGCAATATGTTGAACATCGAGTGTCGAGTGACTTTTGCGCCACTCTGTACTCACGAACTACAACGGTGGTACCCTATTTTACATAAATATGTGGTTATACAACTGAGGAATCATGTTTGGATTCCCGGTAGGGGCAAGAAATGTTTGTTGTCTCCCAGGCATCTTCACCGGTTTTGGTGCCCATTTAGCCAACTATATAAGGGTAGAGGAGGCTCATTCCATAGGGATAAAGCGGCCGGGATATGAAGCTGACCTCTCGCCTCCATCTAATGCCGATGTTAATAATGAGAGGCGCTATAACTTTATTCCCCCTACGCCTTCATGTCGTGCACAAGGACTGCTGTACTAAGGCTTGTTTCAAGTAACAACAGCGGAGTTTTGATTAGGTTGTAGCCTAGAATTTCTGCGTCACATCTGATTTAGAGAGTAAAGTTCGGTCCTAATTTTATTGCAGTCTTCTGGACTCTGACGTCGTGTCAGTTGATTGGTATATTACTGGCTAATTTTTCTACTTTCTTATCGTTTTCCTTATTTCATTATTTCCATTCGTCTTCTGATTCCTTCCTTTGACGTTACACACAGAAACAATCTGTGGAGACATTAGAGTTTTCTTACTTAAACTTTTAAAGACTAAACTTCATCTGCTTTATAGAAGGAATCAGTCCGTACCGCGCAGTAAACACTTCCCACCACGGTTATGAAAACCAATGAGTTAATTATGAATAGAGCAAAAGTCGAACTGTTTTGAGATTCGTACAAAACACTCAACACAAAGAGAGCATCACTTATAATTTCTGAGTGTTAAACCTGGTGTACGTAAAGTAACCGCTAGACTTTAACAAGTTAAACATTCGGCAGACCCCCTTTCATCTGGAATGAACAGTTGGACGGAACGTATCATAGGACTGGACAGAAAACCGTGCAATATAACTTGGATTCGTTAACAGGTTACGGACCCAAAATTCCGGTGTTGCAACGACCACAGTCGGTACCAGGATAGGCCTAGGTTAGGCTTCATGTGATGCAGGTCACAGTCTGGATTCGTATGATAGTTTTTGAGGTTAAGTAACCTGAATTTTGATTTCCTTTCTTTGGTCAGAACATTGTTTGTTAATTCAAACGCTTTCACGTGAAATGTGTTGAAAGTCTTTAAATAGTGGCGTAGACATACTGCGGTGTTGGAATTAACGGTTATCTCGTAAAACATCAGTTCTTCTGAGAATAATTTGTTATGGCTGCACTTTCTTTTAAAGTGTACCGAAGAGGAACGTGGAAATGCAAAACGCAAAGTGTAGAATGTGTGTATGTGGAGTTTGGCGAACACTTGCAGAGCAACTGTGTCGCCAGGTGAAAGAAAGGTGGACATCCATTGCGGTTATAACACTTTGATCATAATTTACTGATACTGTGCGGCTTCCAACGTTTGATTTATTGTAGACAGTGTTTGGGTTATAATAGGTACTAGGATGTATACTGGGTAATTCATTAAAAATTGTCCATGCTTCGTTAAAAAATAAACACGTGCTATATCTTATATTGCGCCAAGAGTACAGTGTCTGTAGTTTACTGTTTAGTTGTATGCATGTACTGTACGTGTTTCTCCTCGTGAAAATTCACACCAACCGGTCAAACTAAGAACAAGGCTTTAATTGTCCAGCTTTATTAGCTGTGTCATCACCAGGCTCAATGTCGTCGTCGTCGTCGTCCAAACCATCACCACCACCACCACAACCATTCGCACAATCAGGATGTCATATTTATTTGTGTTGCATAGTATATCGTGCCTAAACCAAATGCGCTACAAGCCGGAAAGTCGTGAGTTCGATTCCCGATTGTGTCATTGGAATTTTTCATTGACATAATCCTTCCGGCCGCACTATGGCCCTGTGGTCGACTCAGCTTCTAACAGAAATGAGTACCAAGAATATTTCTTGGGGGTAAAGGCGGCTGGTGCGTAAGGTTGACAACCTTATTTCCTTCATGTGTCGATTGTCTTGAAATCTGGGAGCCTCAACCTCCTGGAAGCCTCAGGGCCTGTCCAAGCCTGTATATGGATTGCCTTACCTTTTAGTATATATCGCACATTCATATAACTGGACTTTGTTTGGGTTTAAGATAAACGTGGGACTATACGATTAAATTTAGGCTTATCTAGAACATTTTTAATAATACTGTCATCAGTGGCGTACCCAGGAATTTTGATCGGGGGAGGGGGAGGGGAGGTTCAACAAATTCAGTTGGAGACAGAGGACAGAGAGAAAGGGGATCTGGGGACGGTAGCCCCCTAGTCAGGGGTTCTGAAAGCAACTGTAATTTGGTACAAGAAATTTCATTTTATATAGTAAAATTTTCTTAATTTTTGGTAATTTTTTTAATGATTACAACCAATTTATTTGTCATTGCTAATGTAAAAAAATTGCTAACCTAGGTAGTTTTAGAATTTCACTGCCTTTTTTTCCGAACATCTTGGGGTGTTTGTGTCCTAAATTCAGCAATTTTTAACAGTTGTCACAATCGGGTTGAGTTTGGCACGATTTTGGAGGGCCTTCGGAATTTCGAGGGGAGTGGTTTTGAACACCCCCCCCCGGTACGCCACTGACTATCATGAAGTAATTTGTTTGGCAGTTGACATTTGGGACCTTAGCGAAGTGTGAAATGTTTCAGTGACATGTTTTGGTATCATTTCGAATGCTGAAGCAAGTGCTGGCACAATCTGTACTTCCTGCGGTTGCAGCTCTTTCTACTGCTTTTGCTAACAGGGCCAAACTCCCTCTGTGGCTTCTTTTGTCAGACACATTACCACGTTTTTACACTTCTTCCTTTGTTTGTGCGTGAAGCTTCTTCCCATTCAAAGTCGAAACAACCGCAGGCATTGTGCAAGGTTTAGGTGGGGCATAAAAGACCTAATCTAATAAAGCTCAGGGGGACTGTACGGTCAGGTTCAACGTTCAGGAATTCTACGTATGTATATTCTGTCCGCAGAATGCATTTCTGGGTTTTGTACGAATCGTGAAACACACAGCGATTATTACTGTGTACGGTATTACCAGATTGGTCATAGACATTCCTTTACGAATAAAAAGACAAAGAATCTTCATGTGAAGAACGCATCTGTCCGTCCGTGACGTATCCGCAATTATACCATCTGTTGAATTTTTGTGGAAAAACATTGTAGGAATTTTTTAAACACCACGTTGTGTTGCGAGCGGGAATTCCTTGAAAACTGGCTCAGTGACGGCCCTAGCTGATGTACGGACGTAAATGAACTTGACACGCTTACCCTGGGTAAATGACCAACTTGATAAACGGTTACGTTACTTAATACGTTTATTATTATAATCCTCTGGGCCGGGTAGCTCCGTCGGTATAGCGACTGACTATGGGCTGGACGTTCCGGGATCGAATTCCGGTGGGGAAGAGATTTTCCGCCCGTCCAGACCGGCCCTGGGGCCCACCCAGCCTCCTGTAAAATGGGTACCGAGTTTTTCCCGGGGGACAGCGCGGCCGGGGCGTGCTGCTGACCACTCACCTCCTTCTAGTGCCGCGGTCATGGAAGAGTAGAGCTATACCTCTACCCACCCTCTGGGCCACACCAGCCCTGTAACCGAATCACTTTACCGTTTATTATTATAATCCTCTACATGTTTCGAACAACTCTGTGCTCGTCATCAGGAAGTAAAATTGTATTAATGCAACATCTGGTATAGTATTCTCTGTAAGTGACCGTCCGGTGTGCAGGTTGAGAAGGAGTTCCTTCTCAACCTGCACACCGGACGGTCACTTACACAGAGAATACTATACTAGATACTGTATTAACCTTTAGACGCCTGACGTCAACTATAGTGGTCGTACCGCACCGCTAACCTCTAAAGTTGCATTTTGTATATTTATTCAACAAATATAGGTACTGAATTTTTTAAACATGGTACATACTCTCAGTTTTTTTCCCTTCAAAATGCAGTTTGTTTCATAATTCTAACGTATTTTGTTCCTGTATTATTCACATTTTATATACAGGGTGTGCTAAAATTAAAAAAATAATTCCGGCGCCAAAAGGTTAATACAATTCGACCTCCTGATGTTGAGCACAGAGTTGCTGGAAACATGTAGAGGATTATAATAAAAAACGTATTATGTAACGTAATTGTGCATCAAGTTGGTCATTTACCCAGAATCATACCAGGATGCACGGTCAGCAAAACATAAAATTTAACAAGCATACTTCATTAATTTCCTGGTAGATAGTATGAAATTCTGTACAGAAGATTTCCTCAGAATGCTTCTGATTAATTTTGCGTTTTGTGGAAATGATTGCAGTGAATGTCATGCGTTACTCAGGGTATTAATGAATTTCCTTCCGTACGTTACACTTATTTTCGGGTTTGGGTGAAAGTCGATATAAGAGGTGCTCCCACAATGTGGTTGAGAATTTGTGAACTTCGTGAACATCTGCTCGGTGGAAGTCGTAATTTTCTTATTAATGAAATTACATTTACGTGTGCGTTGTGAAACCTCCTGACATTTTGAAAGTAAAGAAGGCTTTCGTAGTCTCTTTACTGCGTCACAGATTACATTATTTATCTTGCTATAATGTAGACGGAGAGTGTTTACTGCGCAGTACGACCTGGAACTTTAAATAAGAGTTGATTTTTGTGTTAGATGCGTTAAAGTTAATAAGAAAACAGGATTTTAGCCTGTCACAAAATGTAGATTAGTCATACAGCAGCATATACCGCAGTCTCATACAACAGTATCTCACCCTTCAGGATTTACCGCGGTCTAAGAAAATAATTCTACTGGTAGTCGTCGATCTTAGGCACGCGCGCTCCAAGGAGAGAATTTTAAGTAGCACTCTTGAACCTGATATAGAATGGCGAAGCATAGTCTCGTCTATAAATCGTTTAGACCGGCTCTGGGGCCTTCCCAATCTCCTGTCCAGTGGATACCCTGTGTCTTTGCTGGGAATAAAGAGGCCGAGGCACACTTGTAACCTCTCACCCCTACCCAGTACTGAGGTTAAAAACGAGTGGAGCTATATCTGTGCTTCTCCTGTACGCCTTCATGGTGTAGACAGGGACAGCGTCACATTGACACAGTACCTTCTTGTTGTACAAACATGAGTTTGTGTTAAGGCACTTTGAGCAAAAAATGCCAGTGCGGAGCAGTGGCGTACCGGGGTGGGGTTCAAAGCCCCCCCCCCCTCGAAATTCCGAAGGCACTCCAAAATCGTGCCAAACTCAACCCGATTGTGAAAACTGTTAAAAATTGCCGAGTTTAGGACGCCAACACCCCAAGATGTTTGGAAAAAAGGCAGTAAAATTCTAAAACTACCGCCGGTTCGCAATTGTTTTACATTAGCACTGACGAATAAATTTGTTGTCATCATAAATAGTCTTAAAGTACCCAAAATTAAGAAGATTTTACCATATTAAATGAAATTTCTTGTACGAAATTACAGCTGCCTCCAGAACCTCTGACTAAGGGGCTACCGCCCCCAGACCCCTGTCCTCTGTCTTAAACTGAATTTGTTGACCCCCCCCCCCCTCAAACAAAATTCCTGGGTACGCCATTGGTGCGGAGAGATGAAAGTAGTGACGTGTAAAGGTGTTATGAAGGGCTGTCTGACGTGCGGTTGTAGTAATAGGAGATGCTACAAAAACCAATATTGGGAACAGGTGAAATGAGTGTATTAATTATGGTAATGGGGGAGCTGATGTTCAGTCAAGTGGCAAGCCGAGGTATTACGCATCATTGCGGTAGCCTACAGTTACGTACAGTGGGTGAATACACGAAGGCCTGAATGCAACAACCATGCACATTCCACGAACGGTGCCAGTTTTAGTTGCAGAAATAGCAAGAAGAAACTTCTGGAGGGACAAGTCCAGGAAGAACGCACAAAATACGACGGGAGTCACATTCCGTAGCAAGCAGGTAGCAGCATTAAGAAGAAGAAGAAGAAGAAAATGCTCGCCCGAAGCCCTGCGACACGTACAAAACCTAAACTTACAGCAGACAACAAGATAATTCAGAGTGTAAACAGATCTTAGAGGTCGTTCAGTGGGAAGAAAGGAGTACTGCAAGTTGCGTGTTTGATTGTGAGTTACACGAACACTTGTTAGCGGATAGAGGGAGATGTACTGAGGCCTGACGTGTTGAAAACAATTTGGTGGTTTGGGCGAGAAGTGCGGGGGCCTCACAATAGTTGGTCGCTGCTCGGTGGCAGGTGGTGGCAGACCTTCTCGCAAGGGTTCTGCATACAACCAGGCTGTGTTGCTCGTCTCTGCTCTTTGTAGTTTGATGGTCTGAAGATGTTACGACAAACACAAGAATACAACGAAAAGTATTGGGTCTACAAATATTTCGTATTAATTAACCCGACAGGAAGAAATTCTATTTCCTTGTTTCATTCCGTCTTACTCTTCTTTCTTCTTTTATTTTCCTTCCTTCCTTCCATCCTTCTTACCTGCCTGTGTTTATTTATTCCCTTATTTGCTGCCCTTTTGCATTGATTGTCAGTTACCGTAAAGGTAATCATTACACCCTATACTCCGAGAGGCATGCGTATCGAATGTCGGTTTTACTGCTGTCCTGACTTGACATTTTGCGAATTTTAATCAGTTTCTCCAGCTGAATGTTGAAGTTACACTTTCAACTAGATCGCGGTTGCTTACGTTACAAATGTTATATTTCTGATCATCATCATGATCTTCTTGCCAGTATGTCCCTAGAGCCTTGTGTCTTGTAACAGTGTAAAATATTCTTTAAGTTCATATTTGACTTTCACTAGTCTTGATATTCTTTCTTGTTTAGCCATTGGAATTCTAAGTTTGGGAAATTTCTTACATCGTTTTTTGTGGTCCGACCGCAGTGGCCAGAGTAGCGCAGACAGTATAGCTACTTGGCTACGGACTTTGCAGTCCGGAGCTCGAATCCCCGTGGGAGCCAGAGATTTTACTCTTGTCTAAAACGTCCTGACCAGCTCTGGGTTCCATACAACCTCCTATTCAGCGTGTACTGGCGTGGTTTGCCGGAGGTAAATTGGCCGGTGCGTGAATTTGATCACTCACCTCCTTAGAGTGCCAAGGATAAGAATGAGTGGAGCTATACATCTTCTCCCCCCCCCCCTTGTGTGCCTTTATGGGGTGCACAAGGAAAATCTGTATCTTCCACATCATGTAATGAAGAGTGTACGTGAGGGCAGGCTTTTATGTTATTCCGTTTCGACACGCATAGTCTGTCCAAACATTGGCCCACCCCCCGACTCCTCCTGTTGTATTATTCTAATATATTCTGCTTCAAGAAACTTAAGTGCTTGGAGGTACTATTGACATACTACTTAAAATGTAATATTAAATACTTCTAAGAACAACATTACTAACAAATGGTGTTGCTTTGCCATGTTGATACAGGACTATAAAAAGAACAAAACAAAACAGAAATATGTTGCTATGTACATTTCACAGTTATAACAACGTGTTTTTATGGTCCTTAAAGAAAGTACAGTTATTATCCATCGATCTTACAGGACTTGAGCGGTCCTGCAGTATCCCGTCAGTCACAGAAGTGACTGTTGCTGTTACGCTCTGTTATCGTTGAATTAGTTCACGAATGCGTTTTGTACGTTCTTCTAAACTAGGATTTCTAAAGCCTTTATCGTTTGCATTCCACTACATGAAATTAAAAAAATTTTAGGTTAACGGAAATCATTCTCTCTGAATTTAAATTTAAAAAAAAGTTGAAATTCGAAAGACCGCCTGACAGCAGGGATCAGTTATATAATGTTACCAGCAGTGTTGCATATTAGCAAATATATGTGGCTTATGTTGTATTTATTTTTAAAATTTTTATACATTTTATATTTCGATCTGTTTTATTATGGCAGAGTACCAGTTGACAATGGTTGGCGTACCGCTAGTGGTACGAGAACGACCATTCTGACATTTTAGGCGTTCTTATAATGAAACCAACCAGATGCACTAATTTCTCCAATTTATTTTTGGAATAAAACTCTACATGTTTCGGACAGTTCCTCTGTTCATCATCAGGGGTCTTTCACTGTACATACGGCAATGGTATATGTCATACAGGTTTGCTGACAGCTTGCGAGCAGGATCAGGATGAAATCCTTATCCTGCTCGCCAGCTGTCAGCAAACCTGTAGGACATATACCATTGTTGTGTGTACAGTGAATAACTCCTGATGATGGACAAAGGAACCGTCCGAAACATGTAGAGTTTCTTTCCATGAATAAATTTGAGAAATTAGTGCATCTGGTTGGTTTTTATTATAAGAATTCATCACGATGCACGGTCACATGAAAGTCAAATTTTATGCGTTCTTCCCAACCCTTCCGATGATGTGTACTGTACCTTTCTCCAAACCATTTCTTATATTTTTCCAAACCAATTTTACGTCATTGCTTACAATTTCGAAATTTCAAATTGACTCTACCATAACTGAAGCTTTAGAGCATCGTGACATTTGAGGTATTCGTAGCCGCTTTGTTGAACATGCAAGTCTTCTGGGATGTTACACCGTGTCATTGATAAGTATTTGCCGACGTATCGAGGGAACGTAACGCGTTCGTTTTCAGGTTCTACTAGTCTAAGCAGACTTGCATTCCGATGCATTTTTAAAATAAACTAGCACTCTAATGTAACAACTGCACTACCGTCCTCTCTATCTGGTACCGCAGTGTGCTTTAGTCGTTGACCGTTTTAGGATGCTGTATCGCCTACATACGCTATATGACATCGCTTGAGATGACGGAAATACTGCACGGTGGAGTGAAGAGGATGCGAAGTAGGGAATGTCTTCCGGTACTGTGCTTGTCTCAGTGGGGAAAGCCAAGATTTCCACCGGGAATGTCGCGGACTTGGCTGTTGTTTGAGCTGTCTTGGCCTGACGTTGATTACACAGCAAGGCTTATATGTGATATTACTGCTTTTATTGCGAGGAAACGCGGCTTTTCGTATCAACGGAACACGCGTGTGAAATTTGGAGAATGTCAGCGGACAGTGCAAGTGTGTAAGGTGTGCTGGCAACTGCAGTGCCGCGCAAGGGTGTGTTGTGCCGGGCCGTGTAACAGAGTGGTGTGTGTAGCCTGACACGCGCAAACAGCTTCCCTTGTTTCGAGTCGTGGACGAAAATGTGTCCCCTTTTTTCCTCCCCCCCAGGCCCTTTCTTTTTTAAGTCTCTAGTTTTCGTTCGTTTTCTTCTCCGTACTTTATCTTACCTCCGCTGTGTCTTTCCTTTCAAAACCAGTTTTGTTTTTCTTGTTTTCAATATCACTCCTCTGTTATTTTTATTTTTTCCTTAAATGTGTCCCCTTTTTTCCTCCTCGCCCTCCTGGCCCCCGACCCTTTGTTTTTCCATCTCTAGTTTCAGTTCCGTTTCTTCTCCGTACTTTATCTTACCTCCTCTGTGTCTTTCCATTCAAAACCAGCTTTGATTTTCTTGTTTTCTATATCCCTCCTCTGTTCTTTTTATTTTTTCCTTTCCGTTTTTCGTATCTTGTTTGTTTACTTTTTTGCCATCTTTTCAGTTTGTCCTTTCCACTCTTCCTGTCCCTTTCTTCGCCCTGATGACTGAAACAAACACATTTTCCGACCACAATTTGCCATGTTAGATACGTGACGCTCCAACATGCATGAGTGTCGACCCATTTCTCACAAAATGCACCTGAACGCGTGTTTATTCAGTGCCTCGAAAATATCTCAGCAAATTTAGTGAAGACAACAGCAAAACTAGTAGACAAACGAACAGCATCCGTCCTGTCTGAAGTCTTTTAGATTTAGAATGGGTCTGTAACAGACGATAGATATAGTGCAGCAACTCCTGCACTATATCTAACAGACGATAGATATAATGCAGCAACTCCTGCACTATATCTAACAGGCGATAGCTATATTGCAGCAACTCCTGCACTATATCTAACAAGCGATAGATATAGTGCAGCAACTCCCGCACTATATCTAACAGGCGATAGATTTAATGCAGCAACTCCTGCACTGTATCTAACAAGCGATATATATACAGTGCAGCAACTCCTACACTATATCTAACAGGCGATATATATAATGAAGCAACTCCTGCACTATATCTAACAGGCGATAGATATAATGCAGCAACTCCTGCACTGTATCTAACAAGCGATATATATAATGCAGCAACTCCTGCACTATATCTAACAGGCGATATATATAATGCAGCAACTCCTGCACTATATCTAACAGGCGATAGATATAGTGCAGCAACTCCTGCACTGTATCTAACAAGCGATATATATAGTGCAGCAACTCCTGCACTATATATAACAGGCGATATATATAATGCAGCAACTCCTGCACTATATCCAACAGGCGATAGATATAATGCAGCAACTCCTGCACTGTATCTAACAGGCGATAGATATAATGCAGCAACTCCTGCACTATATCTAACAGGCGATATATATAATGAAGCAACTCCTGCACTATATCTAACAGGCGATAGATATAATGCAGCAACTCCTGAACTATATCTAACAGGCGATATATATAATGAAGCAACTCCTGCACTATATCTAACAGGCGATAGATATAATGC
>Ga0123354_10005857_pt1 | contig 18051 bp, 14 predicted proteins | sample TergutLab28metaG_2_FD_97872 | JGI IMG/M metagenome (GOLD analysis project Ga0123354, IMG submission 97872) | Labiotermes labralis P4 segment gut microbial communities from Petit-Saut dam, French Guiana - Lab288 P4 | ecosystem: Host-associated > Arthropoda: Insects > Digestive system > Gut ...
AATATACTGGCAGGAAGCATACATACTCCAAAGGAAAATGCAGAAGCTTTAGTAGCTGCTACTAGGGAGATTGGACTGGAAGTAAGTGCTGATAAAACTAAGTACATGGTCATGTCTCGAGATTAGAACACAGGACGAAATCACAGTGTGAGGACTGATAATAGTACTTCTGAGAGGGTGGAAGATTTTTAATATTTGGGAACAACTTTAACAAATCTAAATTCTATTCCAGAAGAAATTAAGAGCAGATTGAGGTCAGGAAATGCTTCCTATCATTTGGTGCAGAATCTTTTGTCTTCTAGGTTGCTATCCAAAAATTTAAAGATTAAGATGTATAGAACTATAATTTTGCCTGTTGTTTTGTATGGGTGTGAAACTTGATCACTGACATTGAGGGTGTAAAGGAAGCTGAGGGTGTCTGAGAATATGGTGTTGAGGAGAATACTTTGACTGAAGAGGGACGAGGTAATGGGGGAATGGAGGAGAATAACAAGGAGCTAAATGACCTGTATTCCTCACCCAATATTGTGCGGGTGATAAAATCAAGAAGAATGAGATGGGCTGAGCATGTGGCACATATGGGTGAGGAGAGGGGGGTATATAGGGTCTTGGTGGGGACCGGAGGGAGACCTAGGCATAGATGGGTGGATAATAGGATGGATCTCCAGGAGGTGGGATGTGGGTACATGGACTGGATTGGGCTGGCCCAGGATAGGGACAGGTGGAAGACGCTTGTGAGTGCGGTAATGAACCTTTGGGTTCCGTGAAATGCGGGGAATTTCTTGACTAGCTGCAAACCAGTTAGCTTCTCAAGAAGGACTCTGCACCATGGAGTAAGTAACATTCATGGCATTGTAATATATACTTCCTACTATGATTATGTGCCCAGCCTGAAGATGGCTTTGATAGCCGAAACATGGTGCCGATCATTACTTATAGATAAAGTTGTGTTTAGACCTGATTTACATTTGTTTTATTTATTAGTATATTTAAACACAGTGGGGATGCCTTCCCTAAAAAAAATACAGAACACATTACTGAATTTCCACTGCAACAACATTCATGCAAATAAGTTGCAATGTTATGTGATATGCACATTGCTTATCTTGTTTCTTTTTGTCACCAGGTGTTGGTAATTGACCTGGCAAAGTAAACATGTATTTTGTGAGCACAGAGACAGCTGGTGCAGCTGCTGCTGGCAAAAGCCCTCTGCTTACAACATACATTTCAACAATGTTCATGCATTCCAATTGGCACTGGTGAACATTATGCAATTCAGTGATTTACTTAATGCACATCATTTGTAAGGAAAATCAACATCATAAATTCTTCACCAAAACTGAACTATGCATCTGACAATCTGACCTGCAATTCCTCTGTAACTGTGTGTGTGGTATTTTTGTGACCTCAGCAGTCATTCAAACACAACTTACAAATCCCTACAGAATGTGTACTGTACCTACAAACATTTTCACACCTATCACCTATCAGATCAATCTCATTTTTATAACTGGTTTCTAGTTCACTTTCCAGAGCTAAATTTAAAAATACTTATTAGTTTCCAAATATTTATACATTACACTTGTTTCATGTCAATCTACCATAAGTCCTTTTATATTCAGTATTAAAGTGCCAACTATTATTACTTCCTGTGCTTTTCTTCATTCAGACTACAAATTATTACCAAGAAGGAATTAACATAATTACTAAGCAAGACACTGCAATGGATAATGGAAGAACTAATGACATTTGTACAGACTTATAATTCACACATGATTTATCTATTCAGTCACGGTTGTTCGCATGAAAGAGAAAGAAAATCATTGCTCTGACAAAAGCATGATGTTTATATTTATCACAAGAAGAAAGCGTCATTTATCATCTGTATTCCAGAGTAATCAGTCAATGTCACAAGTAATAATCATTTGAGATTTAAAAATACCACTAGTAGCTGATATATATAAACATTTCATGTGCTAAGTCAGTAAGGCAAAACATGAACTTACTAAAACATTCAAACCAACATTTCTATGCCCAGTAACACAATTCATATTATATCACAGAGCATGATATCATGCAGGACTGGTAGTGAATGTGTAACCCAGCTGACAGCTTCAGGTGCCATGATAATAAAATCCATCCATATTTTGAAAACTTCACCACCTGACTTTCTACCCATTTCCATGCCTCTCACTAAACAGCAATGAGAGACATCTGTAAGACCCCAAAAGAGTTCCATAATCTATTAAACATAAGTGTCTCAACTCGACGTCTGTATCTAGCCAGGGAAACTGGATTTAAAGTAAAATTGTTGCCTCTGTAACACTGTGGATAGGTAAATTCTACAACCCACATTCCATTGGACAGTGTAATCCACAAGGGTAATAATGTCTCTTTATCTGTTAACTTCCAAGTTTACACCAAATACTTGGTAATAACTCGCACACCACAAAAGCATCACTTCTCCACCAGCCTGTGAAACAAACGTCATTGCTTTTTGCCAGATACATCACAGTGCACATCAGCAGATTCATATTTGTCTGGAAAGCTTTGTGAAACAGAGAGCATTCGGGAAATTATAGTTACCAGTTCAATATTACAAATAAATTACCGAATTATTAAAATCAGAACATGTGATAAAAATGATATACTTATCTATATTTGTATTTTAAACAGGCCTTAAAAAATGAAAATTCAATCATACAATTAAGTATTAAATATCAGCCCTGTTACATTATACAGTAAAACTATATAAAAATATATCAATATAACAAATCTGTTCGGACTTTGGAGAATATTATGAACACTGTAAAACATCCATGAAGGAACACATAAATCATATGATAGTCATTCCTTAATTACAAATATTCTTGGCATTCATGGATGAAACAACATCTCAATCAGAGCTGGGCAAGAGACTGTGTGTTACCACATGGTGGTGCCCCATTTGGCTGATAAGTTGCTGCACTAAATGTTAAAGGGGGAGGAGGTGGAAGAGGTTCCTGTGGTGGAGGTACATGACCCACTAAAGCCAGTGGAGCCATTGTTAATGGAGAAGGCTCAATTCCTGATTTGGGTTTCCTTCTTCTGCGTTTCTTCCCATTTGTGGCCCTTGGTGGTCTATCATGATGACGAACATGATAGGAAAGGCTTGAACTTTGTGTGAAAGCTTTGCCACAATTCAACGGACACACATAAGGCCGTGCACCTGTATGGCGAAGTTTGTGAGTTTTTAGAGTTGATTTACGATAAAACGACTGATTACACTGATCACAAGGGAATGGACGCTCATTTGAATGTTTCCTGGCATGGCACTGGAGGGTATATTTCTTTGCAAAGCTTCGACCACAGGCTGTGCACAGGAAAGGTTTTTCTGTTGAATGAGCACTGGCTTTATGGATCCTCAAATTACCACGATTAGAATACACTTTCCCACACTGATCACAAACACTTGGTTCAAAATCACGAGCTCGCCTTTTGTAAACCTTTGGTTTATCAGGATCTGTATTATGACGGATACGTTCATGGGTGCTAAGTGCACCACGTGTAGAAAATGCTTTGCCACATACAGCACACATGTGTGTTTTCTCCCCTGTATGAGTAAGCCGATGGTTCTTCAGAGTGAAAGCCCTATCAAATGAACGTCCACAAAGATCACAACTGAATGGACGCTCATTTGTGTGTTTACGATTATGAACTTTAAGACTGTCCTTCTTAGCAAAAGCCTTGCCACATGTTTGGCAGACAAATCGTTTTAGACCAGTGTGGGTTGCTTCATGTGCTTTCAGACAAGTCTTGGTAGGAAAAGCTTTTCCACAGGTTAGACAAGCAAAATCTCTCACACCAGTGTGAACAGTTTCATGGCATTTAAGTGCACTGGCACATGTAAAAACTTTGCCACAAGTCAGGCACTCTCGCGGCGGTCGGTTTGTCACACCATGAACGACACGTTTATGATGGGTAAGAGATTGTTTGAAAGCAAAGTCCATGTTACATAGCACACAATGATAGCTAACATCACCCGTAAATTCATCAGTTGTAACCTCACCTTCTTCATCTTCAACTCTGGTTTCATTCAAAGCTGCTCCAGAATCAGATCTGTGTGAATTAAATTAAAAAATTAGAAACCTGACAAGCAAGCTGTCCAAAATCACATGATTATCTAGAGGATTTCTGAATTAATACCGCAAAGCAAAGTGTCTTAACAACTGCTTAAAATCCAGCCCTCTAACAAAATTTTATTACATACCATCCTATGATGCACAACAGGCTAATACTCTAACCAAATTCTCTACTAATGTATAAAGTAACTGTTCTCAAGTTCTATGCATTCATTTCTGCAAGTAAAGACTTCTCACCATGCAAACTACAAATGCAGAAGTCACATACCCTGGCTCTTCCTTTACAGTTTCCTCTGAAGATGTTTGCATGTGCATCCGAGCATGTCTCTGTGCCTGGCTCGATGTTGAGAATGCCTTGTCACATCCTGAACAAGTAAATGGCCTTAGTCCACTGTGAATACACAGGTGTACCATAAGGCTGTGCTTGCGTGTAAACATAGCCTTACAAACTTCACATTCAAATCTTTTTGGAGGGCTCTGATCACATAACTTTACACCATATTTTGCTGACCCCTTAGGCCTACCAACTCTTCTCTTTGCAGGAACATTATTTTTTATGTTACTTTCTTCATTCTTAATTTTCGAAAGTGTTTGTTTTGTACTTTCTTCACAGTTGTCTTCATCTTCACTTGATTCAGAACTATCATTTATACCCATAACACCATCAAACTTGTTATCATCACTAGAATCATCTTCAGTGTTCAGAGTGGCTCTTGTTCCTGCATTGCTGCTCCCATCTTTAGACTTAATCCTGCTTTCCTTGTGATTGTAATGACTGCTATTTGATTTAGGAGAGAGGCAGGCGACATTTTGGAAATCTGAATTTTGTTGACTACCTCTCAGGGTACTTTCAGTATCACAGTCTAACTCAGTTTCCATTTTACAAATCCCATTACGACTTGGTACATTTACAAAATTTGTGTCAATGTGGACCTGCAAATCTTTTGTATCAACTGATGCTACAGAGGTAGAGGTCACTCGTTTGAGGTAGTCAAGATCTCTGGTATCCGTTGAAACAGTTTTAGTACGTTTTACACACTCCCGCTTATAATATTCATAGTGGGCCTCCAAATCACTTGTATCAATTGCTATGCTCCTGCTTGAAAAATATGTAGCCTTTGCTATGTCTTTAGTGTAGGAGTCTAAATCATGTGTGTCAATCCCAACACTTTTACTGTTATTGCTAGAAGTGTAGTCACTCATTTCTCTCTGCTCGGTCTTGATAATTAAATCTTCATGAGTCATGTTGGTGATTTTAGTTATGTCTTCAACTTCTGTTGAAGCTAACACACATTCACTGTTGAGCATGTCATCTGAGGCGTCCACCTGAAAAATGATGCATAAAAATATAACATAATGTTGAGACAAATACTTCTTTATTTAACATAAAACACAGGTCTAAACAATACTAACATTCCTATGACCACACAATAAAGAACACAAACCACGTAAGTATAATTCATATGGCACTGAGAACAAAACACACACTCATCACCAAGAAAATAAAGCCAAAAGTATATACTTTTATAAAACTAAGAGTGGGAACAAAACTGAACACAATAAATAAGAAAAGCAGTGATTTGAAACAAACAGGATTGTAAACCAACACTAGAATCAACTGCATAATCAGACAATCATATGTTCAACTGCAGTTCCTTTACTTCTAATCAAAACTCTTGTGAGGTCTTTCCCTTTCTTATGTAAGTTTCCACTTAGTAACTTCAATTTCACAAAATTTTTAAGCTGCAAAAATTTATGAAACACTCAAAATACTGTAAGTATAAGTGACATGTCCCACACAGCATTATCAAGTTCCTCCAGGTATGTCAGAAGGACCAGGGCAATCACAGTCATGAGAACTAAATTTCTCAGCTATATCCACACTGTCAAATCGTTCAAATTTTTAACTGACACACTCTTCTAATTGGGCAAAATTCCTAAGCGCATATCTTACATTCATTCTACAATAAATGTAATCCTCTAGACGCACTAATGGAACCTTCTCCTTTAAATATACAGTTTTCCAAAGAGCTGAAAACCGAACTTTTCCACACAGAGAAGGAAGAATTCAGTCTATTTTAAAACACCATCTTAGCATTTATGTGGTAGTAGTGACACAAAACTATGACAGACCTCAGTCAAAATACCCAGTCTCCCAGCTAAGATTGATACTATAGACCTGTGAAGTGCGAAGCAGCAGTGCTAACCCCTGCACCACAATGATTAGTAATAATCTTATGTATGCTACAACTACATTCCACACATAAGAATTAGCACAAACACACACACACACACACACATACTATGCTTGTCATGCAAGTCTAGTGTTCACATCAAAGATATTCCTTTAATTTCTGATACACTAATACTGGCATCATATTTCAATGTTAAAAGTGTGGCTGTTACACCATAAATAACACATCAAAGTCAAATCTCCGATGTAGGACGGAATCAAACAAGTTTTTTTTCATGGGAAAAAATAACTTATGGTGTCCCCCAAGGATCGGTCTTAGGTCCACTGCTGTTCCTTATATAAGTCAATGACTTGCCCAAAACTGTACCTATATTGTTCGCCGATGATACAAGTATAATAGTAAAAAGTCCTAATTCAAAAGATTTTCAGACTAATATGGTTACAGCTTTTAACTGTGTAAATAAATGGTTTAAAGTAAATCTACTTTCCATAAACAGTGACAAAACTCACTACATTCAATATAAGACCAAAAACAAGCCCACACTTGATATAAATATTGTTTGTAATGATAATCTAATAACAACTCTACCTAAAATTAAGTGTCTGGGCATATATATATATATATATATATACACACATATACGATACAATAAACTGGAGTTGCCATATTGAATATATTATCCCAAAACTGAGTTCAGTATATTACATAATGAGTATTAAACCATTTATGTCTCTCAATACTTTAAAAACTGTTTACTATTCTTATTTTAATGCAATTATAAGTTATGGTTTACCTTTTTGGGGCAACTCACCCCATGCTATGAAAATATTTAGAATGCAAAAAAAAATAGTTAGAATTACGATGGGGTTATAAAAATAGGGTTTGATGTAGGAATCTGTTTAGAAGGTTGGAAACTTTACCTCTTGTATCTCAATATATCCTCTTACTTAAGCTTTTTGTAGTTAAAAACAAAAATCTGTTTACTCTGAATTTGAAGAATCACACTAAAAGTACAAGACAATTTAATAATTTTTACCAGCCCATAACTAATATTACTGTACACCAAAGTGGAGTACATTACATGGGCATTAGGATTTTCAACAATCTTCCTCCATACATTAAAGATGTATCCAATAATGTCAGGAAATTTCAAATTTACTTAAAACGATTCCTACATATACATTCTTCTTACTCCATACAAGAATATTTTCAATATAATTCTATTGTAAGTTGATAATGTGCCATTAAACGTCTTTCATAAGACGAATATACTTGATACACAGTCCTAACAATCCATGTTTGTCACTAAGTCTCACAAAAAAAAACATTGTTATGTTAATATTATTCATATGAATAAACTTGCTGTCTGTACTTGACTTGTTTCTCTGCTTGTTAACTATTGCTATATCTTTTGTGCTTTTGTTGTTAGTGGTTTTGTCCTGTCTGTAGTGAGCATCGTTCACGTACTTGACTTGGAATCAGTTTGTTTGATTCCAAACATTTATACAATGTATTACTCTTGACAGGTTCTATATCCTATTTATTGTTATTGTGGATTCATGGAACATTCATAAAATATCAAATATCAAAGACAAAAATTCAGTAACATAAGCATGACACCTTATAAAGTCATTAAGTGTTGTTAAAAACCCCGAATGATGTTACACTTACCACCTTCTGAAGTGAATGCTGCTATAATTACACACCAATCCTAGGACATCTTCCACGGACTGAGGATTTACAGTTGTATGTCATTAGTAGTTTGTGCATCAATGGACAGCATAAAAACGATTATGAACTTCACACGATGACAGCAGCACCACCCAATCAAGGGACCATTTATGGACACTTGATGCCAATGTTTCACAGCTCAGTGTTCAACAATTAGTACAATGAGGGACACAAAAATTCATATATGCCGGGTTCAAATATTTTAAACAAACATGAATACATATGTTTGAAAATTGGTAATGTATGTTCGCTTCAATAGGTCAATGGCCGCATTTTCTGTATATTCATATGAAATATTTTATATAAGCTTCCAGCCCCATGACATGAACATTCATGATGAAAACTACTTCGACTTCTCAGCACTCTACGTGAACTACTTACTGCAAGCTAAAGATGGACACTAGTCCACTGAAACACCGGTAACGCATTTACTTGACGAAACGGCGTCACGTTTCAGAATACGTGCGTCTTCATAGACACCGTCATAAAAAAAAAAACTACGATCTTGCACAACTTCAAATTTCGCAGAAAGTCTGTGAGACTTCTCTAAATCCACAGCAATAATAAATAACATTAAACCAGTAGCCATGCTACAACAGAAACCAGGAAGATATATTAAGGAAGTCTCATGTTGCCATTGCCATCGAAACAGATATACATAGACACGTATTTGTTTTATTCAATAGGGGCAATAATGCCTTGTATCATTGCAAATTACCACGAACAACAACAAAACAACTGAACAGCCATTATGGTGTCTCTTTGGGCTATTTTCCTTTGGAGCAACATACGTTGCGGATATTATTGGAACCGGTTTTGCATGTAATTCTGTTACATTTTCTCTGCACGTATTATTGTGTCAGAGAATCGTCTGTCATTACACGTAACAATTTTGGTAGCAGAGAAAGTAATGAATTCATCAGATTATGCCTGGTTTTGTTTTGTAGCACACTAATTTCAAATGCAAGAAAAGGCAAGTCGTATTGAACATCAAACGAAAGCGGACCATAATCGACAAGGAAAATGGAAGGGACATACGATCAAAAAATAATAGAAGGTAGAAAGGCAGTAGAATGCGCCCAGTCGTTACACAGAGCGGTGCGATTAGTTACGGTTTAGAGAGGGAAGTATGGCTGATATGTTGGGTTAGTAATGTCAGCCTAACTTCTGCTCAACGCCCAATGTCCCGAGATGTGTTAAGTTTATTTGTATTTTCAACCAGTCGCGCCACTGTTTTGTACTACTGATATTCTGCTGTGCAGGGTGAGCAAAAAATACCTGTATACCTCGTGCAAGCACGCTGCTGCAGTGGGGACAATGGGGCAGTCCCATATATCCAGACATACATTCCATGTATCCGTAAGACAGTAGGATGTTTGAACAAGTCATAAATACACAAATATACACAATTTTTACAGTGTAAAGTACTACAAACATTTTACAAAACAGTATTATAGATCACCTTTACACAAATAGATTCGCCTACAGAGTAAGGGGAGTGTGTTTTAGTATTTCCTTAATGGTGCTGTGTAATTTGCCTTGTCATGCTTGAGGATTGTGAGACTGGGTGATAAACTGTTGAAAATTTTTATGCCAGCATAAAATGTACTTGTTGAAAACAACATAGGTTGGCATTTGGTCTCTGAAAATGGCGCTTATTCTTTTTATTAATATTGTGTATAGATAATTTGAAAACTTCCTGATTATGGACATGGACAGGTAGAATCTCTAGTTTAAATAGGCTTCAACATTAGGTTCTGCACTGTGCAACAGCCATAATTCTTACTATTTCCTTTTGTAAAGTGAGAATCTTCCCACTGTTGGATGAGCCCCAAGAAATTATTCAATGTTTTATAATAGAATGAAAGTATGCATAATAAATTGATTTCAGAGTATTATGGTTACTGATATGGACCAGCATAACATGCTCCACTTACGAATCATTTGTTCAATACGGTTTTTCCAATTTAGGTTGTTATCAATTTGTAAACCAAGAAATTTTGTATTGACCACCTCTTCTATCTACTTTTCTTTATAACCAATACACAATGTAGACTGTGATGAATTCTTTGTTATTAATTCCATTAAATTCATTCTAAATTTAGAACTAACTTATTGGCAGCAAACCATTTAATTATACGAGAGATATCTAAATTTTACACTAATAGAAATCTTTGAAATTTCTGCTTGAAATTATGACACTGGTATTATCAGAAAATAATATTGGTTCTGATATAGTATTTATCATCATGGGAAGGTAATTTATGTATATTATGAATAATAGAGGCCCTAGAATTGATCCTTGGAAAACTCCCATGTCTCAGTTTACCCCAGGCAGAGAAAAAAATGTTTAATTGTATTAGGGGATTTTATTTCAACTTTCTGTCTTCTGTTAATCAAACAGGACCTGAACCAATCAACAGATACCCATAAAATTTCATAGAAATGTAATTTAACTAACAAAATTTCATGATTCATTCAATCACAAACCTTTGCAAAATCACAGAATTCCTTCAAAATTCGTGTTTTGATTAGTAGATGTAAATACACTATCTGTTAGTCTCAAGGCAGGATTGTCAGTTGATACCCCTTTCCTAAAACCATACTGTTCTGTGACCAGTATGTTGTTAGTATGCAGATGATGGCTAAATCTACTGTGCATAGCTTTCTTATATACTTTAGAAAAATAGTTAATAATGAAGTAGGCCTGTAATTTGTCATACTAGTTTTGTCTCCTGTCTTGTAAAGTGATTTTACTACTGCAATTTTAAGACAGTCAGGAAAAATACCTGTACATTGCGAATGATTATAAATGAAGCTTCATGGTTTACTAATAAGAGAAGCACAAGTTTTTAAGATCTTGCTTGTTATTTCATCAAAACATGATGATTTACTTGGTTTTAGGGAATTTATTACTCTTTTTAGCTTAGCTTCAGTGATTAGGATCATTTTTATGCTGCGTTCCAAGCAATGAATCTTTTAGAATTGATATAGCACCTCCTTTCTCTATTTTCAGTAACTGTGATAAAATAAATTTTCAAAGGCACTGGCCACATTTGTTGGATCTTTTATCATTCACAAGTAACGTGGGAACCTGTGCCACTGAATGTACTTTTCTGTCTCTCTTTATAATGTTCCTTGTTTTTATTTGTTATTATATTTTGCTATAAGTCTACTGTCATGTTGCTTCTAAGCTTTTTTAATAACTTTTCTTAGGAATGTACTATATTTAAGATATAGTGCTTTTGGATCATTGCTACTCTTCGTGAAGGCATACAGACTTCTTTTGTGTTTGCAAGTTATTTTTATCCTGTGTATAAACCAGTCATCTTTTCTTCATACTTTTGCATTTAACTGGAATACCAGCTTGTAAAATGTTTTAAAAAATACATAGAAATGACTTAAAACATATGGTTAGGATCTTTAACTTTATAAACAGATACCCTTGTTTCTTTTTTTAGTACAGTCTGTTAGTTCATGATTGTTTATTTGTTTATTAACCTGGCTCTCTTCTTCAAAGGAAATTTATTGTTATATAAATACGTGTGTGTATATATATATATTTTTTTTAATTGCGAGATAAAGAGCATCGTGGTTTGATAGTCATTTGTTATGGGAGATACACACAGGATAAATTTAGTCTGCTGTTATCCACAAATATATTATCAATGGCAGTACTTCAGTTATTTTGAATTCTTGGTGCAAAACTTACTGTGTATGACTGATTACACATTGTTGATAAGTTGTTTTTTTTTCAATTGCTTACAATAAGATAATCTATGTTTATGTCTCCATGAATTAATAGTTCTGGTTTAGATTTATATGGACGCTTCAAAGCATCATCTAAATTTTTAATACATTGATTAAAATCTCCTGTATGCACTCTGTATAAGTTTAATATAATTAATCGAGATGATTTAGTCTGTAGTTCATTGGCACAAATTTCCAAAGCCTCTTCTCTACAGTTACATGAAATATTTAATTTTTCTGAAATAAAGGTCTTTATGAACAAAAATACACACACCTCCTTTCCATAAATTGTGATGGCAAAAAGTTGATCCTAATATATAGCCTAGTGATGTGAGGTGTAGCTGGTCTTATTCCTACATGTGATGCTTACTGAAACACAGTTCAATGGGGATTAATGTTACCTATTTCTGAAGAATTTATTAATTCATGAGTTTTGCTTCTTACTCCCCTAATACTTTGATGAAATATTTGTAGTGAATTAGATGAATTTACAGTTCTATCTTGGTTTCTAAACTCTAGGTAATTACAATTAATGCTACATCACATACTCATAAATATTTTAGGTCGCATACATGACCTCTTATCATGCAGTCCCCACGTTACCTCCAACATATGTTTAACTACACTACGGTCATTCACTGTGACTCCAACCTATATCCCACTTCCAACAAGTGCACAGGGACTTTTTGCTTACTGTGTATGTTGTATTTTTATTTACATATAAACTGCACAACATTGGATTGTGCTGGTCAGGTTTTTTAGACTACACTTGGACCTGTTTATTGTATTATAATTATATCAATACACATATTTCACAATTGTCTTTATTGTTCCTGCATGGAATTTTCCTCCTGTAATATAAAAAAGAGAAGAGAAGGGTGGTATATCAATTAAGCCAATGATAGGAAAGTTGGGCTGTTGTTGCTAATCAGTCATGGGGCCAGGGTTACATACCTCAACAAGAAATGCTAGAGGTTGGTTAAGAATGTGTTAAATATAAAAATTTTACTGCATTGACGGATGACTGTAATCATATGCATTAAATTGTGGAGACATATTGTAGCCTCCGGCTCTTTACTTTTTCCTCTCCATTGCCACTTTTGAAAACATGAATGAAAGATTTTCTTAAAGATTAGGTGATTGCAGAATCTGTCCAGCATCTCATTCATTATGTAGTCTCTTACAACAGCTCCATAACCTCTTCCAAAGCAAGTTCTCAACAGAGTGCAACCTAGTACTTCCACTTACAATTTCCAGCATCTAGTCACATGAAAAGACTACATATCGGAAACTAGATTAATTTCAGACTGAGATGAGTTGCTGTCAGTCACACTGCCCCATGGGATTGCTAAATATTGAACAGTCAGCCTGTGGATGGTGGCATCCGGTTTGTATACGAGCCACTTTTAAATGTACAGGCAATGGCTTCCCATCCTCTGTACAAAATATAAAACTGTATCATATTTGTTTTCTAGAATAAGGTGTGGCATACTTCTTTCATGAATGTATAACCACGGGTGCCAGAACCCAATGATATTAGAATATGCAGTATTCATTTACCCCATTAAAATCATATACAAAACTCCAGTTGTGATATATGGATGGCCATGTGACTATTGGTATGTGATCAATTTTTCCAGTGTTGTGCTGTGCAGATGTTAGTGTGGTACTGCAGTCAACTTCCTTTCCATATTATATGTACATATGTTGATATACTTCTGAAATTTGCTACCTCCAATTCTGTAGTCAGTCCTTATAAAGAAAAAAAAACAAACTATATAACAAATCAAAATGAAATTATTTACACCATAGGATAAAATTAGGTGTTTGTGAATTGCAAGTTTTTTTTTGGCACCTTCATGGCATAATACTTTACTTTTTTTTCACTTAGTGAAATGGACTGTACTTTAGTAAACAGCCATGTACCTAATGAATACTTGCTTGCATTTAAGCAACATCATTGACAATATAGAACTTCATGATCACTGCCGTACTAAGTAAGGAAATCACTGGAGATAAACTGTCCTAAATGACTGCATACTATGTCAAAACAAACTGTGTATAGAGAATTAAAAGTACTTCAAAACAGAAGTTGAAAATTATATGGTATTGACTCCCATGTCACCACACTGTAGGATGTCCTCAGGTTGTGAGGAGATAGCCTCCAAATATGTAGGGTTAGCTGTATGTTGAATAAGCACTCACAAACTGAGAATGGGTGATCCTCCAGTCTGGGGGTTGGCCTACGGAAGAACCTCTCACATTAAAAAAAAAAAAAAAAAAAAACAAGGAGGCGGAAAGGGGGGGACGAGACAGGGAGGTTAAGGAAAGAAAAAAAATAACAAAATTTTAATCAGGAAACTTTAAGGGAAGATACTGCTTGGGAGGACTAGATGTAATGACAGCACAATCTTAAAATTAATCTTTAATACAACTGGAGTTATGAAATAGGTAAATCAGAAATGGGACTGTAATCACCAGGGGTTTCTTAAAAACATGGTGATGAAATTTCAGATTCCATGAAAAGTGGGACATTTGTTGACTAGCTGCATGACCATTAGTTTCTCAAATATTCTACTCCATAAATGTAAATCTACCAAGTGTTCTCCCACATACTGTCATGGAAACTTCTTGTTCTTTAACCTGTGTCAGTCTGAAACTGTGCTAGTTCAATGCAAAAATGATGATCAGTCAATATCTCCCAGTAGGGTTTTGTCATTTAATACAAATTTAAAAATGCTACTTCTGTGTTTCCTACGAGACTAATATAGCACATCCAAAACAAGAAATATACACTGCATTTTTGCCTAGGCAGCCACAACTGTGTGTGGGGGGAGGGGGGGGATGGCCATAGTGAAATACAGAAGTGCGAGCACTGCGGTAGAATTTCTTGAATGTAACGTAACTCATAGCTCCCAAGCCTGATTTTAATTACAGTACACTATAATTCCTTAACCTGATTATAGTCCAGTGTCTTAGGAAACAGCAACTATCTCCAAAACACCCTCCACAGGAATTTTGGGGTTCCCTTTTAAAGGATGTTTTATATATTGTGCTTTATACTGCTTTATTTTAAACATTAAAATCAGGCTTCAGAAAATCCACATTTATTTCTATTGCAATCACATCAAGTTAGACAAACCCAATAACTATGTAAGTCTCAAGTACAAATGACTTATTGATGTGACTTCATTTTGTACATGATCAAAGTATACAATATTACAATCACCTGAATTCTCCAAGCAATGTATTACTCAACCAAGTTAACTATAACCTTCCAGATCTTCGACTAGCTACAGTACGTAAATGCCCATATACTTTCGAAGGAGGACTACCTAAGATAAGGTTACATATTGCCCTTCTTGCCAGTTGAATGTTTTGAAAGGATCCTAAGATGTGTATTTTTGAATCTGCAAGTACTATTCTGGTTTTGGTAACATTCTCAATTGTAAATTTTGTTCTACCTCCCTTCCCTGCTAACCTACCAATTGCTCGGGACATATGATCTCCTTTCAATGGCTTTACATCTTTAATCTCAAATGTTTCAATAAACAAATCATCAAGTCGGACCAATGCCAAAGCGTCGTCTACTTCAAATCCATACACAAACGCCTTAACAAAGTCTGCAGCTTTCTGGAGGTTGCCAATATCATCTGTTTCGTCACAAGTCCGAATCTCAACATTGCGTGTTTTAAGGTTGAATCGGATCTGAAGATGTAAATGCTCGACAATAGGACCAAATATTTTCATCCAGTTTTCTTTAAGCGGTGTGTAGCGATGAGAAGGTACTGCTATTTTCCTCATTTCTGCACGTTCCCCATTTTGTAGCCTGCCCTTCTTTGGTGGCGTATGCTTAGGTCGACGTCTGCCTTCAATACCTCTATCAACTACCATCTGATTTTCATCATCTTGTGCTCGACGTTTGCGACTCCTTTTCGACGTAACTTTCACGAAAGTGTCCAAATCTTCGTGTTCCTGCCCCATAATTACTAAAATCCACTTCAGGCCTGTTAAAAAGACACTTAATTAACAACAGCATTATGTATACGACATCTACAACGCTTATTATATAAATAAACTTACAGTGATGCTAGCAGTTGAAATAAATTATAACACACACGTGTACTAGAGCTTATGCCGCCATATTTGGTACGAAGAGCGTTTAAACAGGTCGGCTAACGATTAAAAATAAATTTACCAAATTGTAATGCACGCTAATCCATTACACAAATAGGTTGACAGTTTAATGTGTAAGGAATAATATGTCTATATTACTACAGGCTCATTGTCATGCTATTGTACACCAAAATCACTCTGAATGAAGCACAGATCATCTAGTGAATGAAGTCTGTGTAACTACATTTTATGCTCGTCTACCGTGCTACCACATGCGGTACGAAAATACCAACGTTTGGCAGCAACCTGCTGTTTCCGTCGTCTGTATGCGATTTAATACCAACTAAACCGATGTAAGTAGCGAGGTTTGGGTACGATACAGCTGTGTTGCTAAAGATTCAAGCCTTCTGGTTCGTTAACGGGAGTATCTGTTGGGTTTCGAAAACCACGTATCTGATAAGATCGATGCTCATGGTACTTGCATGAATATGTCAGACTGCCACCAACGTCAGGAAGGAATATGGGGATAATAGGTCTATCCGAAATATTGGTAAGTAGTTCACCCCATCAGCAGTGTGACATGTGTACAGACATACATGGTGAGATTAATATGTTTGTAAGTTTTCATTGTGAAACTGTCAAAAAGGGGACAGTGTGTCAAACTTCAGCCAAAAGTAAAATTATCGTTATGTAGTTCTCTTTACACAACAGACAGGCATAGTTACTTCAAAGTGATACATTAATTTGGAAGTGCTGGTTTCTCATTTCCAACTACTGCATTTTATCAAGCACATATTTGTGATTGTAGTTGAATTTCATTTGCAGCTAATTCTTAATCATAGATTGCAGACAATGCCTTAAACCATTGTCACATGCAATAAAACAGAGTGTAGTGCTTGAATGGCTGCTGTCTTGCTTAAGAGAGTAAACAGAGATTAGAGTTTGTTAGCATAGAGACAGTCTAGTTATGTTGTATGAGAAGGAAGGAAGTTCTGTTGCCACCATGTGTCTTAATACTGGACCTGATTTTTGGGCACATAGAGAGGTCAAACAGCTACTGCACAATGCTGATGTAATATCTTTCATATAGCATGGCTTGTGCCATCCACCTGACTATTGCTTAGTTCGAGGCAATTTCCTGTCACCCCCTAAACTAGGCTGATTTGTGTAGCAGACTAAGGAACATCAGTTTCTCTAGGGAAAGAAACTAAGCATAAAGAGAGGGTACATTTCCCCTGCATATCCTCCTTCATACTACAGAACATATTAATTTGACTGTCCTGCCATTCCCATTTCACAAAGAGTGCTACACACCACTGGTATCAGCATGATTGTGATGGGTCAGTCAGTTCTTCGTAGTGCCCAAAGCAAGGTTAAACATGTAGTGACTGCCTTTGAGTACAAAATTATTAAATGTTATGGCAGACTACCATTCAATTTATAATACAAGATATTAATAAACTGTGCATGGGTGCATGGTACTTTGTGCAGTCACATAATTGCAGGTCCAAAACAGCAGCCTTAAAAAAAAAAAAGAGAGAGAGAGAGATAAAAGAAAGAAAGAAAGAAAAGAAAAGAAAGAAAGAAAAAAGAAAAATAATATGAAACACAGAGAACTTGAAAACTACTGCAGTAGTCATGTAACAGTAAAGTTGTGTTCTCTGGTTTGCTGTAGAGACATCTAGTTGTGTGCATTGGACTATTCAAGTTGTGTTTTATTTAAGTGAGTCATTTGTGGGGCATATCATATTGCCTTTTTTATTTGCAGTGTATTTTACTTTTCTTATTAATGTTATTATCCTTGCAATTGTCAGGAGTGGGGACTATCTTTTTGGTGGTAATTCTTTGGTATTGGTGCCAGCACAGAAACATTGCCTTGTCACATCAAAATTAACAAGAAGCGAGTAACAAAGTTGGACATCTTATGAAACACCATTGAACTTTGGATATAGGTGTTTTGGGTTATATCGGTATAGTTTGACCTAAGGAACACTCTCCCAAAGTTAGGTCCTTTCCTCTTGGGACACCCTGTGTATATATATATATATATATATATAGCACCATCCTCAGTTAGCACCCATTGAAGTCTGTGAATAGAAATTCCATATTAATTTAACATAGTAAACCCACAAAATAGC
>Ga0123354_10005858_pt1 | contig 18049 bp, 12 predicted proteins | sample TergutLab28metaG_2_FD_97872 | JGI IMG/M metagenome (GOLD analysis project Ga0123354, IMG submission 97872) | Labiotermes labralis P4 segment gut microbial communities from Petit-Saut dam, French Guiana - Lab288 P4 | ecosystem: Host-associated > Arthropoda: Insects > Digestive system > Gut ...
AAGTCGAGAAGATAGTACTCCTCACGAAATAATATTCGGGTGATCAAGTCGAGAAGAATGAGATGGGAGGGGCATGTAACACGTATGGGGAAGAGGAGAGGTGCATACAGGGTTTTGGTGGGGAAACGTGGAGGGAGACCGCTTGGAAGACCCAGGCATAGACGGAAGGATAATATTAAGAAGGATCTTCAGGAGGTGGGGTGGGGGTATGGATTGGATTGGTCTGGCTCAGGATACGGACAGGTGGCTGGCCCTTATAAATGCGGTGATGAAATTCCGGGTTCCACAAATTCCATAATTTCTTGACTAGCTGAGAACCGGTTAGATTCTCAGGAAGGACTATGCTCCATGGTGGAAGTAAGTAAGTAAGTAAGTAAAGACCAATGCTTTGAAACCCTATGTTTTGGGCAACAAACTTTAGATTTAAGATTGCTCCTATAAGTTTCTGTCAGCTTGGTCCGTCATCAAGGACAACATGTACCTTGCAAACCGACATTTTTTGAATATTACAATTTTAAACTGATTATTCACCTCTTCTTGGATGTGAAACCATTTCAAAGTTTCGAAAGAATGTAGAGCCTTCAAAGGCTGCAACGATGATATTTCGTGTCTTCGAAACGTCGGCAAACAATAACGCAGCAACACAGCATCACATCCCTGAAGACCAGAATCCTCAACAACAATGCTGTAGAAACTTCCCTACCATAAACAAGAACGTGCTAAACGCGTATGCCTCACGAAATTCATATCCCACTGTAGGTGTCTTTCAATCAAAATATTTGTCGTGGTTCTTTTGTTGCTTCATTCCACTTTTCCTTTCTTCTTTTTGTAGCAATGTATACAAAGTTAAGTTAAATCTGTATTGTTCGTAGGAATGAAGGCCTTATAAAAATTAATTTATAAAACTTTAGAAGAAAATCGAGTGGCATTATAATATACGAACAAATAACACGTAAGTTAATGCAAAATATTAGACTTGCACTGCTGTTACCCGACAAAAAATTTACTTAGACAGAAACCTTATTAAAAAGGTATATATTAGATAATGTGTAACATAACAATAAAAAGACGTAGCACATTAGACAATATGTAACATAACAATAAAAACATGTAATAATATAGAGTGCCGTTTATTAAATGTAATTGTGTTTGACGTGTCTTCATTTTTATTTACGTGGATATTGTAACAAAACTGGATGACTTCTTTTTCGGTAACGTGATTGAATAATTGGATTTTTCATGTGATTTTAATGGAAAAGAAACCAACTTCAAATATAGCCTAATTCAGCTGTGGAAATAAGACCTTAAATTATAAAGCAAATTGTTATACTAGGAAATTTTTGTTAACTCCCTGAGTGTGTCAACAACGGTGAGTATTCCCAAACAAAATGATGTTTCGCCCAACAACTGCAGTGTCATTTCGTTAATGGTGGAAATTTGTACATTAAAAATGTTCCTCTCAAAAATAAATGTAACGGTTACATCTGTGTCAACAATACTGTGAACTGTGCCGAGATTAAAATATGTTGCACAGTGCAAATACGAAGCGGATGGCATTGCTATGAATAAAGTTGTAACTTTTAAAATGTATATTAAAAAACAGGACTTTTTTATTTGTGTTACAGGGATTAATAACAATAAAACATCTACACAATCAACCGTTCTGCCACATTCTATTTAAAATACAACTACACTTCAATCTGTTTGTTCTTCTCCTTACCATATTCTGGCGAAGCTTCTCCAGAAGGCGGTCCATGCCTGAGAGACTTGGTTAAGTCAAACCGTCATTCCAAGCGTCCGTGATAATTTCGCCTATCACCACGAAACTAACAGATCGATTCCACGTCTGCCGCCATCTTGCCCTTCATGAACCACTCCCACTTGCTCTTCAGTAGCAGAGACGCTGTGCGTCGTGGCGCCGAACTTATTATTATGTTAGACATCTATTGCTCAGTCGGATAAGTAAGAAAGAAATATAACATCAGGCCTGTAATTTCGCAATCCAAGCGTTTCATTAATAAGGTTACTAATTATACTAATTATACTAATTATACTAATTATACCTGCCATGTAGATTGAACTCAATTTAAAATACCATGAACAATACAGAAGAACACATTCATGTTGCTTCTTAAGGAACCGTTATTGTTTAAAGTTATTCATAATCTTATTGGTTGATGTATGTAACAGACATATAACAAGTGAATACTCTATGCTAAATACTTATATTGTTTTTGTACTTTATGAATTTGTACATTTTTTATTTTCATGTTATTTTGCGCGTTCTGCTATCACTATGACAACATTTTGAAACTGTGGCAGGTATATATGTGTGTATATATGTATGTATGTATGTTTGTATGTATGTATGTATGTATGTATGTTTGTATGTATGTATTTATGTGCATGTATGTACGTATGTGTGTATGTAGGTATGTTTATATTTATGTACGTATATGTGTATTGCATGTATGTATGTGTGTATGTATTTATGTGCATGTGTGTATGTGTGCGTATGTATGTATGTGGTGCGTGTGTGTATGTATGTATGTGTGTGTGTGTATGTATGTATGTATGTATGTATGTATGATTGTATGTATGTATGTATGTGCATGTATGTGTATGTACTTATGTATGTATGTGTATGTATATATGTGCATATATGTATTATGTATGTATGTGTGTGTGTGTGCATGTATATATGTAGGTATGTATATATGTATGTATACTGTATGTGTATTTATGTATGTATACATATATGTATTTATGTATGTATGTATGTACTATTTTATTTTTGGACTCAAGAACTCAGATAATCCTGACAGTTCTGCCTCTCAAGCGATATGAACTCTAAACTCGAAACGCAACAAGAATATCGCCAATATTACATTTCACAATTTGCCGTGCTCTGTGTCCTTTGAATATGAACCGTTCTTCTTCTAACACAGGCAGATAGCTTGAGCACAATTGAACGAAAATGGGAACTGTCGGCAAACCAGCTATTGTCTACAAACTGATCCCAACAATACGCACATGTAACAGTTCACAAATACTTACACGGTCTACCTACATTCAGATATATTTCGGTGGTGGCCCCAACCACCACCATCATCAGGGCAGACAACAACGCAGACCAAACAACATCATTATTAGTGGCTGTCTGTCTTCTCATGCACAATGGATTATTTCGTGACCCCTCCAACAGAAAGCTGGTTATGTCGCACACCTAAAAATAGCTGTGTTTTTGTTCCGTAGAATTGTTTTCCTTGCTGATGGTGGTGGCTGCCACCGTAACATGCCTGAAAGTCGGTAGACTGTATAAGTATTTGTGAACTGTTATATGTGCGTAGTGTTGGGATCAGTTTGTAGACAATAACTTAATAGACATGCAGGGTACAAGCAACATTGTGACGCTGATTAACATTTACTGGAAGATCGCGGGTTCGATTCCCGATGGTGTCATTAGAATTTTTCATTGCCACAATCCTTCCTGTCGCACTATGGCCCTGGGGTTGACTCAGCCCCTTACAAAAATTAGTACCAAGAATATTTCCTGGGGGGTCAAGGCGGCCGGTGCGTAGGGCTGACAAACGTACCACCTTCGTTTGCCGAATATCTTGAAATATGGGAGCCTCATCCTCCTGGAACCCTCAGGGCCTGTCCAGGCCTGTAATGGGATGACGAACGCATCGCTGAGCGACGACGACAAAGAGATTATGTGTGTGACTGTAGCCTTTTACACGTTTACTATTGTAGTTCTTATGTAAGGGGCTCAGAGTTGTAATATACTAAGAGTGACATATCTCTGAAAAGTTGTGTTCATTTTACGTCACCCGAAGTCACACATTCAAAAATTTATACATTGGCACTAACACGTAACCATATTTCAGACGCGGAACTGAATATCGTAAATTTTGAAATACGTAAATTATTAGTTTCCTAAACTGGGCTGTGCGTTTACATTACATTCGTGTTCCAGGTCGTAGTTACATTTAGTGAGAAGATTCCTCCCTCTCCCTCCTTCCCCCATTAACCTTTTAAAGCCTAGCGGTTTCTTTACGTACCACCAGGTTTAACATTTCAAAAATTCTACATGGTACTCGCCTTGCGTTGAGAGTTTTTTTTTCAGGGATCTCAGCACACACAGCGACCTTTGCTTTGTTTATCATTAACTGACTGGTTTTTATAACCGTGGTGGAAAGTGTTTACAGCGCGGTACGGACTGATTCCTTATATGAAGCAGATTAAGTTTCGTCTTTAAAAGTTACAGACGTTGTGCATCTACACTGCCCACTGCAGTATTCAGTCTCATTTGCAAAGTTTGATCAAAGCACGTGTAATCTGAGGTTAGGTCTGTAGTGGATATGTAATATTTTAAAATATTACCGACGTTTAGGAGACAACTGGTGTGTCCATCTTCACCGATCACTTTCTGATTTCTGAAGGTGTGTTTAACATGTCGAAATTTTTATTTCCTATTTCACAGGGTTGTTTTGTAACCTGAAGTTGCGGGAAAATGTTGGGATACCGTTCGATTGTCGTGACACCACGTAAGTTGAGCTCACAAAACATGTTGCGATTATTATGAAGTGGCTATCAAAGTGTAAAGTTCAATTTCTTCATGTACTCCAGACTTCCAAAACCACTGTCACAGGGTGGAAGGCCAATTACAGTAAATAATCATATCAAATCATATCGTATCATATCATATCACTCCTACAAGGTCACACTCTACATAGCGGCCCTAACAATCAGTTGCTCTACCAGGCTGTCTTTGTCTCAGAACAAAGCAACCACTTCATTGAAGCCTTGCATGGGTTTTCAAGCTTATTTTTCAGTAAGTACCAAACAAACTGACTGAGAAATGAAAAAATCCATGGAGCAGGGTTCTAATCGAGAATGTAATATTACGTAAGCCAGTCAAGAAATTCTACGCATTTTATGAAACCTGAAATGTTCACTGCTTTGTTCACAAGCAGTGCACCACCGTTTACAATCTCAAGTCTGATTAAAGCAGTGCGCGCCATATAATACTATTCCTTTGATATCGGCTTTGTTATTGTCATTCCTTCTACGCTGTGGTTTTACAAATAGTCTCCTTCCCTCACGTTGCTCCCGGCCCATCCCAAATTCCTTTATACATTACTCGGACCCTCCTGCATGCCAGACCCCCCCCCCCTTAAAATTATCACCCCAGTAATAATCATTACAAATCATTAAGCTCTTCATTACACAGTTTTCTTCAGTCTCCTGCTACTAACCTCCTCCTTAGGCCCAAATATCTTCCTCGGTACCCTATTCTTGAACGACTTAAAGTACATGCTATTCACTTAAGATCAGAGTTCAAATTTCACACCTATACAAAACAGAGAAAACTGTAGGTACAGTTCTGCACATTCTAGTTTGACCGTTATTACTTTCAAGTAACTACAACAGACGCGAGGACAGTACAAATCTTACTGACACTGACATTATTTACACGAATCACGTTTCTCTTCTTGATAGACAACAGCCAGATGGCGTGTGAAGTTCTACATTCCAGGCTGGGTAAGAGTTACAACAGCATCACGCAACAAAATTTCCTTTCACATAAAAGGGAAGAATCCCAGCTATGCATTTTTAAGGCCTCATTCACACTATCAAGATAATCACGCTTGAGCCAAAAGCCGGTCAAGTGTTCTTTGTTCTGCGCATATTTCAGTGTCGTGTCCTGACGATGGTCCTTAGTGTGGACTCCGAATTGAAACAAAATGAAGAATATCTGACCCTGTCTTGAGAGGGACGTAATTGTTCTTGTAATGTGGATCAGGTCCAAAGGTACTTGAGTGAAGGTTAGAAACATATTTTATAGCTATCTGAATTTAACAACAAATTAAAATCAGTTTATCTAGTGTTCTTACAGTCGCAACATGGCTGCTCACTTTGGCGCGGTTTATCCTACTTGTAATGCAACTACACTCTTTTCTTTTTATTGTGCGATTTTGTGCAATTAGATTTTTAAAGTTGATAAAGAAATCAAAGAGCAGTTTTTTTTCGAGTTTGGTTTGATCACTGATAATTTTCACAAGCAAAACTTTTTTGGGTGAAGAAGAAATGCAACATGAAAAACATTCCAAGATTCAGTCCGTACCGCACAGTAAACACTCCACCTTTCGGTTATAAAAAGAATCAGTTAATGCTATGTAGGGAAACAATCTCTGTTTGTTCTCAGGTCCACACTAAACATAAATACATTGTGTGGGACAGAACGAAGTTTTATTTAAATAACCTGGTTTATATTTCAAGACCCAGTCCGTACCGCGCAGTAAACACTCAACCCTTCGGTTATGAAAACCGAATCAGTTAATGCTATGTAGGGAAACAATATCTTTTTTTTTTTCAAATCCATACAAAACACATAAATACAGTGTGTGGGTAGAACGCAGTTTTATTTAATCAACCTGATTTATATTTCAAGATTCAGTCCGTACCGTGCAGAAAACACGCCACCTTTCGGTTATAGAAACGAATCAGTTAGTGCTGTGCAGGGAAATAATCGCTGTTTGATCTCAGATCCACACAAAACACATAAATACAGCTGTGTGGGCAGAACGTAGAATTTGTGAGCGTTAAACCTGGTGGTTTATATTAACAATTAGGCATTAAAGGCTTAGTGACAGAAGGAAGGAAGGACGGAAGGACAGTCCTTAAATCGCGAACATAAGGCGAGGGAAACCCCTGGTATTTAAGACAGCAGTGTCTTTATTGCAGGCACTCATACTTTCTTGTCCCGTTCAGTGAAAATGTCCTACGACGCCGCTTTCAGAATCTTTATCTACAGATGTTCAGGTCCATTTAAAAGTGTCGTGTTGCCTCTCCATCACAGCTTTTAACGACCTTGTTTCCTGCTCAAGAAACTTCTTATCTTTATGCACTCTTCGTGTTCAGTACCTCCGAGTAGAGTTTGGAGGAAATCAGTCCAGTAAATTTAGCAGCATTTGTTGTATGGGCATTCCGGCCATATGGCATTCGACGGTGCGTCGCTATGTAAGTGGTTTCCGACGTTTCGGGGGGAAAGTGTCGCCTTCACAAACCATAGAATTTTAAAACTTCGAGAAGCTTCTCGTCGAAACGCCGGGTACCACTCATCCAACGACGCAGCTTCACATCGCGGGTGAGCGGAATCCTCGATTTCGCTGCTGTGAAAACATCAAAACCCGCATAAAAATTTGTTCTTGCCAGAATAAGAGCTCTGATTTAATTGCTTTGCCTTCATCCTACAGAAGTACGTAATTCATCTAAGATATTTAATTACACACACAAACACATGCACATATATATTATTTAAGAAGTCCGAAATTTACATTAGCCGGTTCCAGTAGCCGCGCGGTCTAAGGCGTAGTTCTGCGGCCGCTCGCCTGCTGAGATCGTGGGTTCGAATCCTAGCGGAGGCATGGATGTTTGTCTGTTGTAATTGTTGTGTTTTGTCAGGAAGAGGTCTTTGCGACGGATCACTCGTCCAGAGGAGTCCTACCAACTGTGGTGCGTCGTTGTTTGTGATGTAGAAACCTCAAGAATGAGGAGGCCAAGGCCCACATTGGGCCGCAGCGCCACAGGGGGGGGGGTTCAAACTTTTAAAACGGTCCTACATATACTCCCTGAGGATGATCGTGTGATCGAAACATGTAGGAGCGTTTTAATGCAAATTTTAGACTTCTTAAATAATACATACATATACATATATATATATATACATATATATATATATTTTGTGTGTGTGTGTGTGTGTGTGTTGGTGTGTGTAATTAAATAAACTACAGAATGCACGGTGCAACGATAAAGATAGTTAGTGCCCAACAAGCAAACCTCATCCAAGATATTAATATTTAAATTTAAGGGTCTGGAAAATACGCAGGTATAATATTAAATTTGAGATGTGCGCCCTTATGAGATATTACGAGTCGCGTAGCGGCAATTGCTTACTGGCATTTCGTTACAACCTATAGGTCCCAAATTCAAGGGTCAAGAAATCCAAGGAGAAATAACCAAGAAGGAATCAAACAAAATATATAATTTGCTTCCTAGAGATTCATATATTCTGGATAGCGCAGTCCATGTAGTATCTATGATTCAGACTGGAATTCCGGGGTTTTATTTACAGTAGAGAAAAGAGATTTTTTTTCTCTTCCAAAATGTACAGACCGGTTCCGGGGCTAACCCAACCTCCAGATATAAACAATTAATTACACGCTGCTTTTCTTACATACGATTTTGTGTATTTCGTCCCATGTTAGAGTCTTTGTCTAGCATTGTCTTACATATTTCTGTTGCACTTAATGTCCTCTTAGGTTGAAATACACGTAAAAGTAGGCTTGTTGTCGTTACGAGATAAGATAATGATGCCATTAAACTGTAAACTCACTGACTGCTCCAGGCACACTATGAACACAGTGCTAACGATGTCTTCCACATTTCATCAGTACTTTAAGTTCGTGGTACAGCAAACAGTCAGCAGACGTAGGCGCCGTCAATGGTCGTGTAGGACGTTGGTGTTTGCGGTTTAATACAGCGTCTGTGGGTCGTTTTGTAGCCATGAGCGTTAAAGATCAATGCGTCCATGAGTAAGCATATCTCTCCTGGGGAAGCTGTAGATGGTGGCTGAATAAAGACGTGAAAGTTTACTGATGGTTATGTGTAGGATGTCTGTTATGTGTTCGATGCCTGTGACGTATTTCCTAATGCCGTCAGAATTTGCGACTATGCAGTGTATACCATAGAGGGTTAGAATTATTAATTGGAAGGGATGCAGAACTAAATGGTCTTGAACAAGTAGGAACACTCTCCAGGAATTTGCACGGAGGAGACGAGAAGTACCACGAAAATTATCAGTCGGTGAGACCGGCGTAAACTCTGAGATTTGAACCAGGTACCACTACAAGTTTAACCTTTAGACGCCTAACGTCAACCATAGTTGACGTACCGCACCGCTAACCTCCAAAGTTGCATTTTATACATTTATTCAACAAATATATGTACTGAATATTTTAAACGTGGTATATACTCTCAGTATTTTTCTCTTCAAAATGCAGTTTGTTTCATAATTCTAATGTATTTGGTTCCTGTATTATTCACATTTCATATACAGGGTGTGCTAAAATTTAAAAAAATAATTCAGGCGCCAAAAGGTTAAAGCTGTATAAACACGTTCGGTGGTTATTAAGTCCTGTCAGTTACTGCAAGGAACTATGTTGACCTTGACAGCGTGTGCAGGAGTCTCGTACCTGCCGGTTAAACTTGTGAACATAAAACATACAGGTCCTGTCCAAAACGAAGGTCCCTGTGACTGCAAAACATGTATTTTTTTTAAACGAATTCTCCTGAAGCTGATAAATGTAACTGAAACGCGCCAGTTGCTCGTCAAAGGCACCTAAATGTCTGGTTCCCGCTTCACCTACTGCGACCAAAATCATCATAGCTTTGCTTGTGAGTAAACATATTTATGTGGGCAAAAATCTATGCACATTAATGCTATATGGTTTTATAGAATAAGATTCTTCAGTATTGGAGGTCCGAATTATTAGCTTGTTCTGATTAACTACGAACATTTCACTAAATAGTTTCTTACCACGATACAATTCACCCTTATTACGGTTCAAAACCTTCGTTTGAGGACAGTGGGCAGAGTGACTTGAACTGGAAATATTCCCAGGTACAACAATATATCTAGAAGTTTGGAATTACTTGCTTACTTACTCCATGGTGCACAGTCCATCTTGAGAAGCTAACTGGTTTGCAGCTAGTCAAGAAATTCCCCGCATTTCACGGAACCCGAAGGTTCATTACCGCACTCACAAGCGTCCGCCACCTGTCCATATCCTGGGCCAGCCTAATCCAGTCCACATACCCACATCCCACCTCCTGGAGATTCGTCCTAATATTATCCACCCATCTACGCCTAGGTCTCCGCCATGGTCTCTTTCCCACCGGTTTCCACACCAAGACCCTATAAGAAGTTTGGAATTACCCTTCGTAAATCGCAAAACTTCTACACTGGCACTTTCCCGCCATCTTTCTGATTTTACAAAATACGGAACGACACAGTCTGTCGGATAGACAAATGAATTCTGTGTATATAAAATCTTATAACGTATGTACCTTTTATGTTAGTCTAAATAAAATGTGTTCTTTATTTGCTGCGTTCAATTTACGTTACATGTTGAAATGAGAACATAAACTGAGTATTTACACAGCATCAAACAATTAGGAACAGGAAACTCAAATACTAACGCCTACAATTTGCTGGTACTGGTACCTGCAAGCTGAACACTGGTAACGCCAAAGTTCGACAAGGAACTTGATCCAAAAACCGGTTCCTTCTGACCTATATTACTAAAATCCATCTCCACTGTGCAAAACTCCAGGAATTGAACGGTATATATGGGTATCTTACATGTAACATTGCCCACGACGATCATTTACTGCAGCGGAAATTTCTAATTACAAACATGGCAGCAACGCAGACATTAACCTGCGCAGTGAGCTCAAAGATATTACACTGCGCAGTGTTTTCACAGAGACCAGCCTGCGCAAATCGTAGACGGTCAGATATTACACACCGCAATCGACAATAATTTCCCTGCTATTTCATTACTCATTCGTCACATAAAAATATTTTAAATAGACATTATTATCTCGCATTAAATCCACTGTTTACTTTGTATATGAATTTGTTCTACGAACGGGCACTTTTGAGAAAATATGAGAATTTTGATGTCAGATGCGACCCGAATAAAAACAGCCCAATATAAACATTTCGGCATTCTTCCTTTATACCAAAAGTATTCGTAGTCATTGTTTGGTTTCGGAGTTTTAGAACGATAACTGTCTTACCACACTGCGCTTACGTGATGTACACGGTACAAAAAATCGCATAAAAGTTGTGTTCGCCACAAAATTTTTTTAGCACACTTCAGAATCTTAAGAGAAACGGCGATATTTTGAATAAAGGTTTAATTAGACGAGTTACAAATTTATTCAAACACACTAACGTAAGAATTTCTTTTAGATCCAATGACAGCCCGAAAAAAAAGACTCTGACGGAAAAATGTGGAAATATTGTACCTGCGTCTTCCGATCGCACTATGCCCCTCGGGTCGACTCAGCCTCTGACAGAAATGAGTACCAGGAGCATTTCCTGGGGGTAAAGGCGGCCGGTGGGTAAGGCTGACAACCTTACCACTATCCTGTGACGTTGTCATGAAATATGGGAACCTTAACTTCCTGGAACCCTCTGGGTCACACAAGGCCTGTAATGGAACTGCCATACCTTTATTATTGTACCTATGTAAAACCTAATTTTTTTTTTACAAATGAAATTGCGCTCAATGCCCGCGTGAGTCGAAAATTTCTGCGCGTATTGAAAGAACATATCTTATCATAGCAAGTAACAGAGTTGACTGCATGTTTGACGTTCAGTTGCTGAAAAATATCCAATCGAGAAGTCGAACCATCGAACAACCCGTGAGGAATACGTGATTTAAAGCTTCCGCCGCGAAGTAGATGAGAACTGCGCTCTTCGGGGCTGTTACGCAGCGAGTGGTATAGCCCAGAAGAGCGCAGGTCTCAAACCATGTTGAAGTATGATTATCGTAATGAAGGTAACGATACGGATTTTCCTGAAAGCTTGTATATTATCTTGTCAGCAAAGGAAAGGAAACAGGTTAATTTATGGACAGGAATTTCTATAATAAACACAACAAGATGCATCAATGTCTCAATTTATTTTATTTTGGAATACAACTCTACATCTTTATCGTTGCACCGTGCATTTTGTTGTTTATTTCAGCAACACACCAACAAATGCACATATATAGTCTTCAATAATCTAAAATTTACATTAAAACACTCCTACATGTTTCGATCACACGATCATCCTCAGTGAGCATACTTTGTTCCTTGCTGAAGTTACAGTTTAGCAACTTTAGCAAGGAACAAAATATGCTCCCTGAGGATGATCGTATGATCGAGACATGTAGGAGCGTTTTAGGTGTTTTAATGTAAATTTTAGATTATTGAAGACTATATATGTGCATTTGTTGGTGTGTTACTTAAATAAACCAGCCTACAAGTTTCGGACGGTCTTTCCGTCCATCATCAGGAGTTCAAGACTGTACATACAGCAACAGGTATATGTCACACAGAACTGCTGACCACGAGATGGAACGAGATTTCCATCTCGTTCCCTCTAGCAAGCAGACAGCAGTATCTGTTTGACATATGCCTGTTGCTGTATGTACAGTCTTGAACTCCTGATGATGGACGGAAAGACAGTCCGGAACATGTAGAGTGTCATTCCAAAATAAAATAAATTTGATACGTTGATGCATCTTGTTGGATTTACTATAGAAATATATTACGATGCACGGCACTATGAACGTCAAATTATGGACAGGAATTCAGTGATAGTCGCAGTGTTTTCGATGTGGTTCAGCCACTAATCCGGATAGCTGTTATAAATATTAGGATGGGAAAGAGCGGTGGGGAGCATGGGGGTGCTTTGGGGTACTGACGACTCGACATTACGCAAAGTGTCTCGGAACAAAAGGACTGTACCAAAATTGAACACAACACAGGACAACTTTCGTCCATCCTGAGCATTTAGGTATATAAGTATTTGGTGTTTGATGAAAGAGTAATTAAGTGTTCATTTCGGCTCAATATTAGGCGCGACCTTCAGAACTTCATACCGTTCTAGCCCATTCTTAACGCCCCTTTGGTTTATCTCGAATTTTTTTATTCTCGTTTACAACCAGAGACCGAGTTTCATACCCGTACAAAGAAAATGTACTTTTAAAATATATAATTTACATTTACCTTATTATGGATTTAGCCAATTAAAATAACACCATAAAGTAAGAACTACAGTTGTGTTCAACCTGCAAGACCAGTTCTATGTTCGTGGGGTTGATACTGTGCTTTGGGATGGGCAGCGATTTGTAGATTGAAATGCTTGTTTCTGGGACAAGTCGGTCCACATTCCTGAAGGGAGAGAAACCAGCGGGCAACATAATTGGGGCAACAATATTAGACGTAACCTGGAGCAACTTGCCGAGAGGTCAGCTTGCTGGCTGCCAAGTATCAAAGTGTGCTGTACAATGGCTTGCATACTGAAACGGCAAGCACGGAGCAGACACACGGTCATGGTGTTATGAACAAGGGAATGCGCTTTTTGTTGCTGTAACGACTCTTTGTTAGCTTACCGTCGAAAGGACGTAAGACGACGTTCAAGTACGGTAATCCGGACAAAGACTGAAACAACTTATTTGGCATCCTGCTAGAATGAGCAAGGAGGCGCGCACACATTGCGAAAGAATTCGTAATTGATTGCTTTGTTCCATCCAAGTTTTGAACTCTGTACCTCGAAAAGAAGTAGGATCAGAGCGGGACAGATAAGAAAGTAGCAATATGAATTGCATTTACGTGCAATTTAAGTATGTGTTTAGCCGGATTAAGGATTATTTAAAAACAGAAACTCGATGCGTTTTCTGAGAGTGTACAGTTGTGTTAGCCCGATGACATGATGTTGTTTTGATTATTCAAAGATACAGTGCGACTAATTCTATTAAATAACAATTAATGACTATACTACGGACTGGCGGTCTGGGGTTCGAACCTGTTTTTCTCTCAACCAAAACGCCCAGACGGGCTCTGGGGCCCACCAAACTTCCTATTCAATAGGTACCGGATTCTAACCCGGATATAAAGCGGTTTATGCGTGCATTTAACGGCTCACTAGTGCTGAGGTTAAGAATTGGTGGACCTTTACCTTAGTTCCCCTTATGTTCTTTCATGGCGTGAATTTGGGAATATTGAACCTTTAACTTTACCCTGAACAAACGTAAGACAAGTAGGACTAAATGCTTGTCCAGTCATCGTTGTTTTCTTTTATTGCTATAGGAATATTATGCTTGATATTTTTCATTTTCTGAAGTAAATTTGTTAGACACGACAGGACAGAAACTGGTCCTACTTCTTTGTTCATAAGGATAGTATTAGAAAGGCTATTTTTAGGCCCTGTAAACAGAACTAAACAGGACTGATGTCCCCAGAGAACACATCAGCTTTGTCTAATGTACCCAACAGGAGAAGTGTCGCAAAATTATGTGTAATGACGACGGAATGGAAGCCGGTTACTGAACGTTACGTAGACGTGCATCATACTTGCCTTAAAAAAATGTGCTGTTTGCAAAGTAATATTGGTGTAACAAGTGAGGCAAGTGGGCCATCCACGTTCTGCTAGATACAATTTTAAATGAATATAAATAAATAATAGCTTACGACCTGATGATGGTCCAGTGAAGAAAGCCGAAACATGTAGTCACTTACACTATACCTTGTAAAATAAATCAGACACGCTCTAGTTGTGACTGACTTATTTGTAATCAATTCAAAAAGTGCGGCCATGTCACCTATGTTTACGGAGTCAGTCTTACACTGCATGGTACCTGTACTGCTCAGTGTAACGCCCATATGACCCTTTGTTCTTTCACAGCCCTTGTTTCTTTAAGGGCGGTTTATCAGTTACAATGGTTATAGATCTATTACAGGATGTGACTAGAATGAATGGATGAATAAATAAATATAAGAATTGTGAAAGTTTTGGAAAGAAGATGCCGTAGCCTATTTTAAGACAGTATCCCAATACAAATTAACAGCCAAGGACATTAGGTAGCTGGAACTGATTCTTGGCGCTCCCGACCTAAGTTCCGCAGTAGAGGACAGCGGCACTGACGTCACTATAACGGGAAAACTTAATGTGGGCAGTTCAGCGCCAACACAAGTCACATAGAGGGCGCAGACATGGAAATTCCTTTACTATTTGAAAACGAACAGTAACTTTAAGTTATTTAGTCAGGGAAATGCCGTGTTGAGTGCTCTTAATACTCAGGTTCATTTATTTTGTGAGTACACTCACGCTCCGCTCAAGGTAACGTCACGGTCCAGGGATTAGGATAGAGCATTTACACTCCTAGTTCTTGCATCACTCCAGCACATGTCATTTTGCTTTAAACATGCACATAAGTTAATCAATAAAGATTTGACGGTAATCCCATGAATTTTGGGTCAAATATTTGACAGGATACACTTGGACAGATTGCAAACCAAATGCACAAATTGCAAAGAAGTTAAAAATAATACCAATTTTGGAGAATTTACTGGAATATAAGAGAAGATGGATACAACATGTCAATAGAATGCCTCGAAATAGATTACCCACGGTAATGAAATACTACTCCCCAACTGGCAGAAGGAATCATGGTAGACCTTTGTTGAGACTTCTGGATACGTGAGACCGGAACGGGTCAACAAGTGGCCCAACTCCATGAAAGATATATTATTATGATGATGATGATATTCTTCCGAAGAATCCCCACGACCACTTGAGCCCCTCATAACGTAAGCGTGGTCGTTGGTATGAACGGATACTTATAAATACCCGAGAATAGTAAATTCCTGACAGTGAGACCAGAACATGATAACTGACATCACATGTCAAAACTCTTCGTCTTTCCTGCTGTGTTCGGTAACATGTACGATTGGATGCATACAATGACGGAACGAAAACGAACACAGTTAAGAATGTCCTTGCCAGCAAGACGTTCTGTAATATTCTAAAATTAATGTTGACATAATGACTGGAGGTGAGAGACTAATTGATTACACATCAGCAATATGTTGCATTACAGCGACCTGTTCTGAAACATCAGCAAACGACCAATTAACACGACTTCGCGTCCCACACGACTGTAGTCTTTGCCAACAACGCTGCGTTAACCACAGGTAGCAAAAAAGCGTGTTCTTAGGAAAGTTTACACTTTCAGTTTGTAGTACTTCTCCATTTTGTGTGTAAGTCTGTCCGTCTGCACACGTTTAAGATCATGTAAAATATACACTGGCACGTTGTACTTGTAAAAATCCATGCATTAGTTAGGAGAAATTAACAAAAGCTCTAAATTCACGGATCATCTGTGCAATACAATTCGTCGCGTTGTCTGATCAAGAAATTCCCCGCCAAACATAATAACGTTTCACAAGGTTCATTAATATATCGATAGAGCTCGTCACTGCACCTTGTACGGGGACCAGTAGCGTAGCTGGGTTTTCGTGGCGAGCGAAACCAGTAATCAAAATGGCCGCGCCTGACGGAAGTTATGAACTTTAAAAACGTCACAGTTATTTAGTGACTTTTCTCATATTCGACTCGGTAATTTGAAATCTGTTGAGCGCATGAAATCGATTTTTCTATTTAAAATATCGGTTTTGCTGCCCAATTTGCATCCCGGGGCGGCCTCACCACTCCCCCCCCCCCCCCCCCCCCCAAGCCACTTCACTGCCTGGCCTAGATAAATCAAATCTGTAACATGATGTCTTATTTTATTAAATAATTTTTTTTCTGTGGCCCACCCAGCCTCCTACTCACTGGGTACTGGGGTAAAGCGGTAGGGGGCGTGACGCTACACATTTACCTCTATCAAGCGCCACGGTTAAGAATGGATGGATCTGTGCCTCCACTTAAACACGTGACTTCAAGGCTAGCAGAGGGGCACTTTGATATTACCTCTGCAAGTGATTAGCTGTAGATAAATTCAAATGCTGATCGCGTTTTGAATGTTTGAACCGTGTAGTATGTTGGGTTTGTTTCTCTGTTTCGGAGGAACGTACTGCCTCCACGTTCACACTGAAACTGGTTCAGGTGGATGCTTAAGTGATTAGAAGCACAAATTATGTCGATCGTTCAGAAAGGTTTCGGTGATTTTGGATCCTCTAACAACGGAAAAAGGAGAAAAGGATAGGACTTGCACTGAGCCAAAGCGATTTCAACTTCGGCATCCACCGGAACCAAATTTAGTCACCTTGAAAACGGAGGCAGTGCGCCCCTCCGAAACGTCAGGACGAGTCCAAGATGACGCAAGTTTTAACAGCCCAACGTGAACATCAGTGGAACAAACTGAAAAAATTAAAACATATATAAATAGATTATTTACTTAACAACAAAATGTGGCATTTCCACCGCCAAAAGACACAATCTAGACTCACGGGACGAAAATGCAAACAGAAAAAATATATACAGCAGAATCTTTATGTTCGGAATTAATTTCGACCGATAAAACGATAATGAACACCGGAATCACGAACATTTGAAACCATTATCAGTGTAAAACCTCTACTTGTTTACAAAAAATGTGAAAGCCAATAACAAAGCACGAAATAACCTGCAAAAGCAAAAAAAAATTTTTTTAATAAAATTCCAACCATTTTAGGAATCATAAAACACATTAAATGTTCTCGATCCGTAAAGCAAGGAAGCAGTCAGCCCTAATGAAAGCAATAGCAAGGTAGTGGGGGGAAATCGACTCACAACCCACGCTGTGTTACACCGCTTCGTCAGAGTCATTCACGCAAGTTTAAACTCCCGAACAACTCCAAGACTCTTCTCTTTATGGCAAATTAAGCAAAGTTAAGGTGGAGAATTGTCGAGAATTTCAAACCTACACGGAAATCAATAGTGACAATTATCAACAAATAATATCAAGGAGGGACACCTTTGGCAACAGTATGTGATTACCTACTGTTCAGAATTCATAAAATGAAGGAATGAACCATGCAATATAGAAGCAGTAAGAATATTGACAGTAATTTATAGTTGTTATTAGTACGCCTGTTAGGCTTGTATAGAAGACAAACAGCTATGCAGCCTTCGTACTGCCATGCTAGGAAGGTTAGCCTATTATATTACCTGTTACATGGCATTTCCTTGTTACTCAGTTTTTTTTTTCATTTCTAACGAACCCTACACCCCACAGTAATTACGTCTTATTTGGCACTTGATCGAGCTATAATTAATGCATGATGCTTTCCGATTTGCAGTATATTATCAAAACGATTCTGTTAATATACTGGGAGGAGGTATACATACTTTAAAGGAAAACGCAGAAGCTTTAGTAGCTGCTACTAGGGAGATTGGACTGGAAGTAAGTGCTGATAAAACTAAGTACATGGTTATGTCTCG
>Ga0123354_10005859_pt1 | contig 18049 bp, 6 predicted proteins | sample TergutLab28metaG_2_FD_97872 | JGI IMG/M metagenome (GOLD analysis project Ga0123354, IMG submission 97872) | Labiotermes labralis P4 segment gut microbial communities from Petit-Saut dam, French Guiana - Lab288 P4 | ecosystem: Host-associated > Arthropoda: Insects > Digestive system > Gut ...
AATGTCAACTATAGTGGTCGTACCGCACCGCTAACCTCTAAAGTTGCATTTTATATATTTATTCAACAAATATAGGTACTGAATGTTTTAAACACGGTATATAATCTCCATTTTTTCCTCTTCAAAATGCAGTTTGTTTCATAATTCTAACGTATTTGTTTCCTGTATTATTCACATTTTATATACAGAATGTGCTAAAATTAAAAAAATAATTCCGGCTCCAAAAGGTTAAATAAACATCTGCCTTACTGGAATATAGATTTCTAAAATGATCTTACGTAGTTACGTAGAGATTAAAAGAAAAGACTTGTAAATCTATCCATAACCTTTGTTTGCATCTTGTCGTTTTGAATTTACCTAGCTCCTCCAAACAGCTTTGTTGAAAACGTCAGCAGTATTACACACAGTTTTCTCTGCTCATATTAGAGAAGGCCAATTCCAGTGGCAGTGCGGTCCATGGCGTAAGTGAGCGGCCTTTCGCTGTCAGGGATCGCGGGTTCGAATTTAGTTGGGGTTATGGATGTCTGTCTCTTGCGATTGTCGCGCGTTGTCGGATAGAGGTCTCTGCGACGGACCGATCACTCGTCCAGAGGAGTCCTACCGAGTGTGGTGTGTCTAAATATATGTGATCTCGAAACCTTGACACAGAGAAGGCCGAATACTACTGGGGCTGTCAAGCATGGACACAAATTTAATTTAATTTAATTATCTGATTTCAAGAAACACCTTTTAAGTAACGTGTCTTCAAATATGCTTATTGTGAAGCTTTACTTGTAAACAATATCTAGACTGTTACCACATCTATGAAAATGTAATTGCAACACATATTTTTTCGATGGTGTCTGACATTAAATTCCATGAAAATCGGTGCCATAATTCCCGGGCTGAAATTTGTCGTATCTCCACTTAAGTGCACGTTACAAGTTTTATTGCATAAAATAACATAACTCTAGTCTTCTTAAAACCCTTTATTTTCATGAAGTCTGCCGTAAGTCAATTATTGATAGTACATAACTGATTACACACCGTAAGTAAAGTTGGCAGATTGTGCTTGTTCGGTTGGTTGGTTAGTTTCTACCAACCCATATAAGGACTGTGCAGTTTATTGGTTACACACAGCACCATGTCAACATTGCAAGGTTACGGAAACAAAGTTTGATTATGTTTGCTTTACTATCCCCATCTGGACCTGTCCTGCGGAAACACAACCCTGGACTATGTTGGTCGCCGTGCACCGACCTGACAAACAAATGTAGTGCTCTCTAAAAAGTGTAATAAAATATTTTCAGGTCCTTCCGGTGATGGCCATACAAATTTCCGGCTGTCTTCTGGGATATGGCGCCGTATAATTTGGTAGAAATTTGTTCTACGTTTCGGTCTTGAAGATGAGATCAGTAATTTCTTTAGAAACGTCATTTAATATTTACTAGACTACAATTCGTCACATCTCAGAAGAACTTATTCTTCAAAGTGCGTAATATGTAGCACAGATTCAGATGTGAGACTTTTCCTCTGCTTATAAGCAAAAGAGTAAAATCTCATGACATTTGAGGTAGTTGTGGCAATGAGTTTATTGTCTCGAGGGATTTGACTCCCAGTTTCGTGGGTGATATAAGATTTCTCAAATTCTACAGGATCATAATTTTGATAAAATTGTTTGTCTCCTTATGAAGAGGATAAATGAATAACCCTGTTAATTGGAGTAGACAACATAAATTGTAGGAATTAAAATCGGTGCACTTGCTGAGTGATTGTGAGTGAAATACTTTCAAGTAAACACATAACACTAAATGAATGTGTATCCAAACTGGTACTGCATATTACTATTCTTCTTGCGCCATTTTTGAAGTACTTACATTAAAATTTAGTGTCGGATTTCAACATAAACCCCACTTTTTGACTTTATGAGAAATGCCTTCGCATGGAATTTCAGAGATCGAGCTGGCGTAACTGAACGACAATCTCAAAGTGTTGAACAAATTTTTGTGGATAACTACCGATCAACACCCAGAACACTTGATAGAGTAAAAAAAGGTAAAGCAGTCCCGTTACAGGCCTGGACAGGCCCAGAGTGGAATAACAAATTCATTATTTATATTCCAGATATTATTGCTGATGTTCCACGTCTTATGGTAAAGTTGGGTCTGTGTCATATAGGTTGCGTGTGTGTGTGGCAGATTGCTGGGGCAAATGTTAAAATCTGGTATGAAATATTATATTTTTAGACTTTAAAACTGTGCGGCAAATATAGCAACACAATATACCATTTGGAACGTAAAACCAGTTCAATCTGCATTGTGTATACATAGAGACAGGCTTATCCATTCCTTTCAGCTTTGAGACTGACCTTATGGTTTGAGACTGACCTTATGGTTTGAGACTGACCTTATGGTTTCGTCAAAGTTGTAAATTCTTAAAACATTTTTTCTATTTCCGTCTTTTTAAACTTCCTTTTAGTGTTTAAGGAAAGAAAGTGACCCAGACGTATGAGTGAACCTCATTCTTGCGAGTATTTGTCTGTCTAACCCCCAGTTCACATCTTAAGCAAACTGACAGCTTTTCACCAATGCTTGTTTGGCTGTCATACAATTATAAGCCACAACAACGAGACACCGTTTCATTTTCTGTAATTATTAATAAGGGACAACAGGAAATGTAGCTTTCTAGGATGGAAATTTGCACAGCGCCAATTAAATCGAGGTCCTGAAATTAACGTATGATTGAATAAAGTGTAGACAGTGTCAAATATTTTGAGCAAATTTATTTTTAGAATGTTAAAAAACCTCAAAGCAAAACCAACACTGTTCTATGGTACTCACTGCTTTGATGAAAGTTAAAGAACAGCTGGAACCGAGCACAAGGAACTTTGGGCGTACAAGAAAATAATAGACGTACCGACACATTGTAGCCCACGTGAATGAATTTTTGGTTTTTAATTACTAGCATGACTACATTTAGAATCGCTGATATCATATTTGACCAACGTAAAGCTAAATGATCCTGTACCTGCTCGTAAGTTCTTCAAAATGTAATATAAATTTCCAACAATTACATGAATATTTATCTCCAATTTTGGGGAAGATGCTTTTAAGTTCTGCTCACGATTCCTTTACTCTAAAGTGGGAGAAACAAAAGAAGCAATGATTGCAAAATTTTCATATTTTCTCCTTATATTACGTTGCAGAACAAGGTTTAAATTCCCACTGTTTGTGTAAAACTAGTGACTTAAAATACTGCACCTTCCTGTACCTCTTATATACAAAATGTATCCCAGATGTTATAAAATATTTTCATTTTCGTATGTAATGTTGAGTATTACGATTTATTTTTCATCTTCCCGGGGGCTGAAGGTTCATCTACTTGGCTGTTTTTCTGTGGGAAAAATTAATTACATTTCAAGTTCGATTATTTAACGAAGTTTAAAAGAATAATATTTAAGTAAGACACACAAATAGCAGACGATCGCTTCAGAATAACAATTTTATTATTTTGATGTCCACATTTCCATTCCTTAATTAGATGAGGAACGGTGTGCGTGTTACGACAAAACATTCCTGTTTTCATTTGGTGCACACTATAAACACCAAATGATATTTAATTCTGATCGGAGAAGGAAATGCTGAATTGCTGAAAGAGGGACAGCAAATCAATAATTTCTTTTGCGTGTTATCAAAACAAATTGTGAGGTAGACATTTCGTTTGACAAATTCTACAAACTTCTGGTTTAATGATTACGTATTATAGGTTTTAAAGTCGTGTAGTTTCGAAATTTTTGTGCCTATTTACCAAACAATACGTCGTCATATTCCATTTTCCACACCTTCACTTCCTATGTTTCTGCATTTCCTTTTTAATGAGAGTAATAAAGAACGGTTTCTATTTTGTTGCTGTGGAGCAGCACCCATGTTAAACTATGACAAGTATGTAGTCAAACACAATTTAATCACTGAGGTGTATTTAATGACCATGTGATGAAAACAACTACATGTTTCGGCCTGTATTGGCCATCATCAGGTTGTCTAGAGAATTTAAGGGCTAGCTATAGCACATTTTATAAACAAGGAAATGTCCATTATCTTCAGTATCCAGATCAGTATTATAGTGATGATGTGACTAGGGTGATTATTTTTGCCCTTTGACCCTTGTGTTGCAGAATGCACCTGGCACCTCTTCACATACACGAATAAGACTGACTGGGAAAGAAATGAAGAACATGAACTCATTTGGCTATGGTGACCATTACGTAAATCTCAAGATCTCTGTACCAAGGAAACTAAATGAAAAGCAGCGGGCTTTACTTCAGGCATATAGCTAGTCCTTAAGTTCCCTAGACTACCTGATGATGGCCAATACAGGCCGAAACATGTAGTTGTTTCCATCACATGGTCATTAAATACACCTCAGTGATTAAGTTCTGTTTGTCTACATAACTTTTCATAGTTTCACACACACAACGGGGATGACACTCTTCCTAGACCCATGTTAAAATTTGCGGATTCCATGTATATGCATATTCACGGTAACACTGAACACACCTTTATTTGCAAAAAGGAAAATATGAAGTTTGGCACGAAAACCCAACGCTTCTTCCGTGTATTACATATTTATCATATTTACTGGATTCTTCGTTTCTATGGAATGATACAGGAAGTGAATGATGAATCTGTCTCTTTCGTTCAAATCTAGTGGTCCCACGTGACTCGCATTAGCCATTCCTCTTTTCCGAACAGCCTGTTCCTCTCACATAGAGACGATACCAGTCTGCAGCAGCTGTGCAGTTTTCAACGACATACGCCATTTATCAACATGTCAGGCGTGTTCCCGGACCAATTCTGACCGGCATTATAAACATTCGGTACTCCTGTGAAATGAATTACGTCGTTTCTCCTGTTCAGAAGCCTAATGCCAACAGACGGTGCCAGAAACGACGTCATGTCTTGCTTTGACATGATCGTAACAAACGTTTTACAAAAATGTGATTAGTAGCTTCGTCACTTGCGTCTGTGTATCTCTGCATCCTCCCTTGTGTTATGGCTTGAGGGCTGCTGAAATTTAGTGTATGTATGAGCAGATTTAATAAATCTGATAAATTATTCTAGCATTGTTTAAAATGGGATTAAGATTATTATCCATTGTTAATGGGAAGATTTTGTGTACACGTCCTTCTATCTCACAATGATGCCGAATGATGTAATAAATAATGAAGGAAGCAGGAAGTTCGATTTATTTATTTATTTATGTCGACTTCCTCTCTCTTGAGTTAGGATCGTGATAAATGAGAATCGAGTAATCAATACGTAACACCGACCGGAATAGGAAAGTTCGGAGTTGAGGACGTAGACACGACGACTGAACTTGGTGCACAATGTCGCTGTGAGGATGTTTAAAACAAGCGATGCCTCGAAATTAGTGTGACGTTGTGTTCAATTGCCATAATGTGAGGCATCAGTTCATATCTTAAAATGATCAAAAGCTACATTCTCGGTGTCATGGGGGATATCCACGAATTTCTGTAGGAGGAATCCCTTGCCTTCGACTTCGAGTTTCCTGAAGACCTGGAAGAATATGTGACATTGGATCAAATATGACTACAAGCTTAGTAAAATTTCTGATTATTTGTCATCCTGACAAAGACGTTAAACGAAGAGTATGAATGTTTTGAAAGACCAGATCACATTACAGAATATTTGCCTTCCCTCCAGTACAGGTAGTTGTAATCGTAGTTACACGTGTGAATTATTATCGGGCTTGACAAATGTAAGTGGAGGCATATTGGGAGACAGGTAAATGGCATCTCTGTTTTGGCCATCACGTATTTTACTTGAAAGCCGAGTTGTAAAAGGCACTTATACACGTGCTTTTCAATTCTAATAACGAAGGTTGTGTTAAGAAAAACACATTTCTTGGATGCATTTCTATGTCGATACCGTTCTAGCACCGCTATTGAGGGTGCAAGAGACTTAACCTCGCTTCTCAGACGGCGATGTCAAAGTGTCTAATTTTAGCGCAGTGTTTTCAGAGTTCATAGAATATAAAATCCAAATATCGTGCGCTTTAAAACGTGCTGACATCTCACGTCTAAATAAATAAGTGAGATTTCTATGACTACCTGCGTTAAAATACATAAGATTTTCAAAGCAGTGACGTTGCATGTTCTGTTGGAGCACTGCATAAACTAGTACATGGGAACAATCATTTTTAGTGACATTTCGTCTCTGTCTTCAGGACAGAATCCAGAAGACCACATTCTGAGTAATGAACTGAACTAAGTTCCCTAAAAGCAATGCTTGCTCTTAGGTGCATTCACAAAATTGCAAAAAGCGAATATTATACCTCCGTCATGTCTTTCTGTCCGTACGTATGAAACAATACGGCTCAAACTGGATTGATTTTCACGAAAATTTGTATTTTAGAATTTTTCGAAAATCCATAGATAAAATTCTAGTTTCATTAAAATCCGACAATAATAAAGGGTACTTTACTTGAAGACCTAAGTACATTTACTGTAAATCCCGCTGAATTATTCCTGAATTGAGAAATGTTGAGACAAATTTACAGAGACAATGAGAACACAAATTTTATGTTCAATAAATTTGTCCCAAAAATCGTGCTGTTCATAAGAAAACGTGGAAAATTTTTGTAGAACCAGACAGGCCACAGATGACAAAATAATATGGCGCCTGCCAGATAACTAAGGCAAGAAAGCAGACAAATGTTCATGATATTAAATACTTACTACTTTTCCACTACGAAAATTGTTAGGCTAACCAGCCTCTCTGTTACAGTACACGTACGTTGACTTTTCTTGTGGTGTGTAAAATCAACCTCTCCGTAGCTGACTTTGCTTCTGTTATCCAAGAAAGAATGTGAAGACACTAGCTGTTTTTCTTAACCCCATTAGACTGACCTAATTTGTAAACACTCCTTATCGGTTTAACGCCCTTAATTAACCCAACAGTATAAGTTCCATGCTTAATCCAACAGTTTAAGTTCCATGCCTATTTTTCTCTAATGAAAGGAGAAAACGAGACGTTGAATAAAAGTCAATATATATACGTCAGCTTAATACCTCCTTCGTCAGAAGTCTGTAAGCTCACTCTGTAGCTGTTCTTCTTTCTGCTGCTTACTCTAAACCCGACAGAGAACACCAAAGATGTTATTAAATTTAGCCCATGATCTTACAAATATGTATGGTGGCTGTGACAACTAGAGCGAAGTACAGGTCATTATAATGTTAGGTTAACCGACAAAAACAACCATACAATCTACTGTATAGGTCATTTATTCAGAGCTACTACATGTTTCGACTGTCTACATCTGCCATCATCAGGTAGACATCGGTTAACGAAAACAGTGGAAAGGGAAGAGGCCTTTTCTGACATACAGTGGTGTATAATTATTTATCACTATTTTTATAATAATAAACATTTTACATAACTTTTGTTAGGAGAGGGGACCGCTGTGGCACAATGGTTAAGGTGCTGTGCTACAAATCGGAAGGTCGCTGATTCGATCCGAGATTGTGTCATTGGAATTTTTTATTGACATAAAAACCTTCCAATCGCACTATGGACCTGGGGTAGACTCAACCTCTATCAGAAATGAGTTCCAGGAGCATTTACTGGGGGTAAAGGCGGTCGGTGCTTAGGGCTGACAACCTTACCACCATCCTGTGCCGTTGTCATGAAATCTGGGAACTTTAACTTCCTGGAAGCCTCTGAGTCACTCCAGGCCTGTAACGGACTGCTTTACCTTTACCTTTTGTTAGGAGAGGCCTCTCCCCTTTTCATTCTTTGTGAACGGATTTCTATTGATGGTGGCTGATTTAGACAGTCAAAACATGTAGTAGCTCTGAATAAAGGACCTGTGTGTTAGATTGTATGGTTGTGTTTGTCGGTCAATATAGCATTTTACTGACATGAAATACACAACTTGACGATGTCAACTAAGATGTTAGGTCAACTTTCAGCAACACAGTTACTGGATGCTGTTAAGTCCCTAATCTCAAACCTCAACTAAATTGCATGTGTGTACTTTTAATTTCGTATGTGGAATACAGTCATCCTGCCGTGTTAACCAAAATGTGATGTGGAGTTGACAAGGAAAGCTGCCATTACCCAGATGAAGAAAGATTTCCTGTTTAATTTGAAGTTGACTAGAATTATCGGCTATTCCCTTATTTCCTCTCGGTGTAAAGTAGCCTGTAGGTTCTCCCGCTGCATTGTACAGGGCATACTGCTTCCTCATAGGGAGGCGGAATTTCCTCACAGCGGGATTGATCTTAGTGGTTTACAAAGTAAAATTGGATCGTGCCAGGATTTGCCGTTTGTCAGTGGGTCGTCGTCGGTAGAACGTTGAATGTTTGTATTGCAAGGAAAAAGCAAGCCGGAAGACAAAACCTGAATTCTGCTATTCTGCCATTATTTGGAAAATGAACTAAGACTTTCAAGCACAGCAGTGATTACCTGTGATTAACACATTTTGTTACTTGAAACAAAGCGTTTTCTGCTGTTCAATAAGTGGCTACTGTGACACTGTTTGTGTTGGTTCAAAAAGGTATCAATTTAACTGCTCAAGCAGGGCCATTTACCTAACTTTTTGTTCAAACAGGACTATTTACCTGATTTCATGGAGCATATTCTTGTTTATCTATTTGACAGTTGCTTAGCTAGCCTACTTTTATAAAATCACACAATTCAGTACGGTACTCACACCAGCACGACACTCACTAGGCCATCTGGACCCAAAACAAAAATAAAATTTTGACGTTCAGATGACCGTCCATTGTGATATATTCTTATAATAAAACCAACTAGATGCACTAATTTCTCAAATTTATTTTGGAATAAAACCCTACATGATTCGGACAGTTCCTCTGTCTATCATCAGGAGTTTTACACTGTAAACACAGCAATGGTATATGTCATAGAGGTTATGCTGACAGCTTGCAAACAGGGTTAGGATGGAATTCCATCCTGATTCTAAAATCAATTTGAGGAATTAGTTTATATAGTTGGTTTTATTATAAGAAAAATTAAACTATTTTAACATCACTTCAATATCATCCTTCCACATTCCCCAGATATATTGGAGGTATTTGCAAGTTGACTTCAAAGCCGGTATTAGGACTGCAGTAAATGGCACATAAAGATAACTTACTTCAAGTCGTTCATGAATAAAACTAGCTTTACTTGAGTTCTAAGAGCTGAAACAGTACTTAGAAAGACGGTAAAATTACGCTGTAGCTCCGAAGGTATGTAGGAGCTTTTCGAATGACTCATTTAAGTGACGCCATTGCCTTAATTGACATAAAATTGGCTTCGTATGAGAAGCCATAAAATGAAACACGAACACTGAAATCGAATGATGATGATGATGATAATAATAATAATATTAATAATAATAATAAAATTTGTTTAAAGAACAGTATTGCAAATTTTATAGCTACATATTACAATTTAAGTCATGGTCCTGAATAAAATTTAGACCATAAAATTACATTCCGACGTGAAATGAGTAAGTTGAGCGCCAGTCGCGAGAAACATCAACGAATGAATAAGAGCTGGACGAAAGTTAATGTGAAATAAACTTAAACTTCTCGGAGTTTCTGAGTCGTATGACAAGGGCTTACATCTTAACAAATACTCTAATGGATGCCAGGCCTGCAGTGGACTGAAGTACTGTAAGTTTGGCCACAAAATGACGTATAATCAGCACGAGGCTCTCCATTTTCACATTCCGTTCGACATCTCTGACATCTGTTTATGACATCGACAACAATTCTTCTTGAATCAACAAATGTCCTCGAGTTTCAATTTACATAACGCAATGTTACGGTAAGTAATTTGATGATGATAGTAGTGGCAGGATCCTCCGAAACGTCAGTGCATTTATATCAGGCTACACGACGTCACGTCCCAAAATCTGGTCTATTCATATTTGTAATCGTACTGTGATGTGATTTAAGCATCAGAAGGGACGAAAAGAACTATTATTTTGTCTGGGGTGTGAAAAGGGGTATTTTTATGTACTCGTGTTTTATTTGTAAACGCTATTAATAGCTCACTGTACACAACGTTAAACAGAAGAATGGCAGCTGATTAATGACTGAAACTGATGTAGAATGAAGGGATCGTGGACTAAGATAATATCCTGGTTCCTGACTGGGAGGACTATAGAATAACCCAATAAAATATGTTGGGATAACCAGAGTTCATGCCAGGACTTGAAGCCTGTACTTCCTTAATACGAAGTATTAGTTACACACATTCTCAGGGACAGTGACTGCGGTATGTTATAAATGACAACGAATGTAATACTATTTGAAGAAACATAAAAATAAGATAATCAAATTAGTATGCATTCAAATTATTGTTATACTTGGTGAGATTTGAATTTCTCGCTGCTGTGATAGTGAAGTTTAAAAACTTGTGACGCCGTATCTACTGTTCAGTAGTTACCGACATTTCGGATGAGCTTGCTGCCTTTAAGGGCTCAAGAAGAGAGTTAAAATCGTCGTGTTACAGCTCTTTTTGTGCTCGGATAACATGCACAGGCATCGTTCCCGGAGGCCAGGTGTGTAAGTGAATACTGGAGCAAACGATCTTGTTTTCACGCAACACGGTGTCCAGTGACATTCCTGGAGGGGATGTGGTGGCCACTGGAGATTGTAATTGGGTTTGGAATTCTGTTCATGCAACCCCCAAGTTACGGTGCGACTGAACTTGACTGCCTGGTAGGCCTAGGAATACCGTCATCAGCATAAATATGTTGCATAAACTTTGATACGAGTATTCTACATTATTTCCATAGGGATGGTTGCAAGTTCAATATGATCTTGACAGAAGGTATGTCAAACACAATACTACTACCACTACTACTACTACTACTACTACTAATAATAATAATAATTTATTGTGTTAATTTTATTCTAAATACATACATATGTTCGTCGCCGTATATTACTTGGCAATAATTTGACTCTGTGTTTATTTCTGCACTGTTACATATCTCTAATTCCGACATTTTACGAAGGTTTAAGACATGTCGTCATCATCAGCGTCAACATCTTTATTGTAACCACCACGACACTTCAACTGGACACTGTCCATTGTAATGATGAACACACAACCGTTCTAAGAAATCCGTACTTTACATGCAGTATAACTGAACTTTGGATATATCTGGAGTTGACTGTAAGATGCCTGTCTTCAGCCGCAACATGTCAACATAATTCATATCTGTTAATGAAGGTAACTCGTTATTTTATTTAATAATGCAGTAATTTTAGGTCCCAGTGGTCGCGCGGTCTAAGGCGTAGGTCTGCGGCCGCTCGCTTACTGAGATTGTGGGTTCGAATCCCACCGGGGCATGGTAGTTTGTCAGGTAGAGGTCTCTGCGACGTGCTGGTAATTCGTCCAGAGTAGTCCTATCGACTGCGGTGCATCGTTGTATGTGATCTAGAAACCTCGCGAATGAGGGGGCCCTGGCCCACTGGGGGATGTCGCGCCAAAAAAATGTAGTAATTAGGGAAATTGTATTTAAGATTAATTTATTAATATCAAGCAAACAGAGCGGAGCGCACGAAGCAGATGCTGAGATAAAGATTACATTTCTGTCTTCTAAAATTGTTTATTTTTAATCAAAAATTTCTTTGTCTTCTTTTCTCATTGACATACTGAACGGATATAAATATGTTGCTTATTTTCACCCTGTTTTTACTGTTAAGTCAAATTCTTACACGTATTTTGAAAATTTTACACAAAAATGTACTTTGTCCACTTCCAAAACATCTTTAAACAAGGTAGGCAATGTACGGGTAACGTAACATTCTGGCACATTCGCTTACCACTTACGTAACTCTTCGCCTACTCTCAACAGCCTGTCAATCGAATAGAGCGCTTTTATAGCGATTTAATGTCGCCGGCAACAATAAAATGGATTTACGTCGTCGTTAAAAAGAAGGACGGACAGACGGACAGTCGGACGGAAGGACTAACAGCCTCGTACCATTTCAGTCGAAGAGAGGGCTTTTATGGTGACTATCACCGGAAATAATAGAACGTACTGGGGCGTTCATGCAAAGTATCCGATCGTTTTGTCCGATTTTAACCAAATTTCGAATTTCTTGACAGAGTTTCACAAACGTCCCAATGTCAGATTTCAAAGAAATCCTTCCATTGGTAGAAGCGAATATATACGTGGCCAAATGGACAGATGGGCGGGCGGGCGGACGGACCCATATCACTAAGGTAACAAACATTGATGGTAACTATTTGAGAGCGCCTAAGGATTAAATTGCTATAAGCTTATATATCGTTCATTCCGTGCATTATGATACATTGAAACTTTGGTAACACCAGCACATGCACATTTCCACAGTTTGTGTATCTTTATAGTACTTAGCTGCAACATGTTATGGCATGTCACCATTTTTAGGGAGCTGACTCCAGTTTCTTTAAATGTTCAGCAATAAATAGTTTAAATAAATATACATTTGTTGTGATGTCATTAGTGCAGTGTGTGGTTAAAACTGTTGTATATATATATATATATATATACATACATAAAATGAGATGATGTTGTTGTTAATACGGTGATATTATAACTGCTATTTGTTATGATTAAAATTTGTATGCATTTGTACAGATTTTAATTATAATATCGAAAACAATATTACAACATTTAACAATAATATTTTATATTTCATGTATATATATATATAATATTAATCATAATTTGCATTACTGACATCACAAAAAATGTATATTTTTTGTAAACTACTTCTTGCTTTACGTTTTAAAGAAATTTTTGTGTAAACACCCTGAAGATGGCGATAATGCCGAAACCTGCAGAAGTAATAGAAAAATGCATACATTTTGCAATTGTACATTTGTTTGTGCTACCAAAGATTTAACATAAAGGTTTATGTTTATGCAGACTACGTTGGGCGTATCGTTGGCGCTTAAGAGTTCCTACACGTGCGAGTATTTAAACAAATTAATATTAGGCGCAAATTTAAGTTTTAATTTCGTATGTAATGGAGGCAAATGGGCATATCTGAAAGCAAAATGTAGATAAGGGGTAATCTTCACACCTCGGCCGCTGTACCCTTGGGGCATAAGTACCTTCTGTTACTGACGATGGGTCGGCCTGAGAGAAAGTATGAATGCAAGATTTCTTTAACACCTGCTGGGAAGCGAACTTTGATTGTCACTATACGTTGTTTTGCAATTCCGATTTTCAACCTTGTTAATCCATAATAAAACCTCGTCTATATAACATTACCGTTGAAATTTGCATGCATGTCCTAATATATTACACAAAATTGATTGGATTTTTGTTTGTAAATTTTTGATCAGAATTTGTAGGAAAATTCTCTTTCAAGCCGTATATATAAATCGTAATGTTCATTTTGCATCAGGCCGTCATGTAAATTTATCATATAGGGTAATCAATCAGCTGTTCAGGGGTTTTGTGGAATTTTGACACCGAAAACTTCCGCTTCGGGCAAATAACATTCTAAATCACATTTATATATAAAAAAATCGCTAATTTGTGTCAGTGAATTTTACACAAAGATTGATCATAAACGTACCCGCATGTAATTTGGGAAATATTGATTTCTGTCGACAATTCACAAATATTGCTACGATAGGAAAACTCTATGTTGCACGTGTCAAATTTGAGTTAAGGCTACATAAAGTTTGTGATTGTGTAACACGTTCTTCAAAAGTAAAAAAAAAAAAATAATAATAATAGTAATAAAAGAGAATTAGACGAAATATGTGCGAAGAAAAGAATGGGCTTGATGAGTTCTGTTCGGAATTGGCTTTTAGAAATTGCGATTGCTATAACTGGGATTATTTTCATCCAATATTTACTAAAACATAAAAAAGTAAATTTATTGCTCATATACAAAAAAAAACCGCAGCTATTTAAACCCTTCAATCCGAAAAAGTGGGCTATAAATATTGTTGGTGGTTTGCCTCTGCTACACTTCAGAAGAAACTCAAGTTCTAAGAGGTTGAGTTTCCTGAATAATTTAAGAGTGCGGGGAAGGAACGTTGTATCAGTTACAGTGTCGTGAGGGGAAAATATATAGCGAAGAGCAGTTACTTGGATCGTTCGTTACACTGATAGATAGGCCCAATATAACTCAACTGTTCTTTCAGGTCTATTCTTTCACGTTACGAAATTACATACAATTCCATAAAATGATCTTGAATGTAAAAGTGCTCTGTGAACGGAACGAGACACTTGTTAAATTAAAATAGGAGTTATAAGAAAACATTCCCTTTTGCGAAACATATTTGAGCAAAGAAATAAAGTTTTCTTATAATAAAATCAATTAGATGCATTAATTTCTCAAGTTTATTTTTGTAATAAAATTCTACATGTTTCGGACAGTTCCTCTGTCCATCATCAGGAGTTTTTCACTGCACACACAGCAATGGTATATGTTATGCAGGTTAGCTGACAGCTTGCGAGCAGGATCAAGACGGAACCGAGTTCCGTTCGGTTTGGAAGGACGAAATTGCATGTTGCTCTGTAACTTACTAGCCTGCTACCTAATTTAATGGTTCTGGACATCAAGAAGAATCGAATTTAAGTGAAAGTAAAAAAATTAAAATAAACGCAGAAATGTTTGCTACATTTAATGAAACAATGTCATAAACCTACTGCAAGAAATATTTCGTACCTATAAATATGTCGGTTGAATTTCCTTGTATCCGGTATTTACAGACAAGTGTTTCCCACTTCTATCTATCTGCGGATACCCTATACTTTCCATAAACTTGACGGATCGCTATAACAAAAAAAAGCACATTAACTTTGAATGTCCTTTTAGAGGTTTATATTAAACTAACTAAAACTCACACGTACTCAAAGAAACCCAAGCATAGCTTTATCGAACTGAACTCTGTGGTTGACAGCGAAGTTGAGTGTCATTTATTGTTCTGAGAAATAGTATTTCAGTTACTTCCTTCGGTTCTCTCTGTTGAACTCTTACTATACTGAGGTTTCATAAATAAAATTAACCAACAACAGTGTCAAATTCGTGTACCAACAATAAAAACTACATCCATTGTCCCATTAGGATATATTACTCATTGAGAATTACGTAAAATTAGCTTCCTTTTTTCAATATTTGTGCACATAAATTGGTGCTCATAAGCCCACGTGGTTACAGTTGGGAACCAGTTTTCTACAATGTACGGAAATTCAATTAATTTACCCATAATGCCACCATTATGCGTGGTACCTCACAATGGTTTGTTTCAAGTTTTATGGGCTTATGGCATGTGGCACTGGTGCCTAGCTACTGAACTGCATAGGAGGTCTAAACTAGTACCTTTTTACACTGTGCTAAAATCGGAAATAATTGAGCTTCTCTGCTAAGTAGTGGTTTCTTTACGAGACGACAATCTGCTATCCTAAGTATGCAGTGGCGTTCCAAACATATCGCTTCTTGAGAATCCATTAGCTACTGATGGGGTAAGAACCTTTCTTTTGTTTTGAAATCTAAAGTTTCGTTACCTTTTTCGGCCACTTTTCCATATTCTGAGCCAAATGTATCTAGTCTTTACCCTCGCACACTTTTTCTTCGATTCCTATTTTCATATTTGTGTTTCATTCTCTTTTTCTCGAGTGGCCTCCTCCATTCAGGTCTGCTACATGCACAAGGGAACTTATACTCAACATTTTACCTACTTATACTAAACTAAGGTACCAACTGTTGTTGACATTAAATCTTCTGGAATACTATTGATTTTTTCTTTAACTTTTTCCAGTCGTCTTAAGTTCAGCTGTTTTTTTTTTTTGCATAAGTTGGTCACTCGATTTAACTTTCTACCATTTTGTGCACTGAATAACTGCTTAAGTGCTCCGTGGGACTTGAATCTCTATGATCTCCAATTTTTAAGGTTTATTATTATTATTATTATTAACAGACGCTGTCAGCTTACATTGTCGTGGAATAAAATTATTAGTAAAGATTAAATTATAATGGAAGTAAAAGAACAGGTTGTGGCTAATTTAAGCGACTGTCTGTGGAAGCACTAAGGAACATCAGGAAGAACTTCTGTCGTGGTTAAAATTTTAACCCAAGATCTCTTGATTAATAAGTATGAGTGCTATCCATGCGACCACAAGAGAAACGCCCTAGACATATATGTGAGGAAAACGTTGTAATGGATCTAAGTGAATGATATGATTCTCAGAGTAAAAGCAACAAGATGCAACGTTTCTCAAATTTATTTATTTATTTCTGTAAGACGCTCTACATGTTTCAGTCGGTTGTTCCGTCCATCATCAGGAGCACAAAACTGCACCGTTACTGCTACCTGCTGCTAGCAGTAGGTAGCAGTAACGGTCTGACAAACGCTGTATGTGCAGTTTTGTTCTCCTGATGATGGACGGAAAAACCGTCTGAAACATGTAGAGCGTCTTACAGAAATAAATAAATTTGAGAACCGTTGCATCTTGTTGCTTGTACTCTGAGAATATATTAGCGATGCACGGACCTATGAATGTCAAAAGAATTACATGAGTTGCTCTTGAGATTCTTCTTCTCCTTTCTTAAATACAACAACAAAAACAACAACAACAAGATGGGATATACGCGATTTCAGACTTCAGCCGTGAAGTAGATGAGACCTGCGAACTTCAGGGTTATTACGCAGCGAGTAGTGGTAATTATTACTCGCTGCATAATAGCAGAGAAGAGCACAGTTCTCAAGATGGAGTATTGTTCACTTCTGTCTGCATAAATTGTGTCCTTGTATTGGATCTGTACCCGAAAAAACACAGGGAGTTCATATCAATGAGATAAGACAAATTTCCTTGTCCCAGAAAAGGTTTGTTGCACACGGAAAGGAATAAATGTCATCCCTCTACACCGCTATTGTCTGGTTCATTGTGTCTCTCCGATAACCTCATATCCACAATTTCTACCCTCGCCTCACCTTTAAATCCCTGCTACTGTATCGGGAACCCATCCCACGTCATATCAGTGTTTACTCTCTTGATGAACTGTTCTGCTTGGCTTCAGAAGTAAGTCCGCATTACCATTACCTAAGCTAACCTAACAAGTATCAGTATTTACGTGACTCAAATGTTTAATGTGCGAGTTTCAGCCTATAACAATTCGTGCTGTTTCTGGATTAGTATCAGCGTGTCACACGAGCTGTCACAAGTGTGCATACACAAACACAAATGCAAATTGGCACTGCTGTATCTATTATACATTGGAGGCTTATTATGTTACGTGGTTGGCAGAGGTCGTTTTTAATGCAAGGTAAATGTAGAGCGAGACCACAAAATTTTATGACGTAAATCCTTTGTGACATCACAGGCCAACGTCTGCAGAAATTAGAGTTGCATTTCGCATTTCATGAATAGCAGAAGTTAGAATGCGACACCGTAAGGGAGAGGCCTGTTAGATTAAAACCTGCTTAGTACAAACACCCTAAATTCGCCACTAAATTAAGTGGCGAATATTAGAATTTGTAGCATGATATAAGTTGTTTTACTAACTGGACACTTTACACTTTGAAGTCAGTTGATATAACAACATAGAATTCTGCTGAAAAGAAAGAGAGAAGATATATTTCTTCGTGCAACTGTATTATACCCTATAAAATATTTAATAACAACTTATTGCACGATGTTCTTATTAATCATTGATTCGACATGTTTCGGTCTCAGTTGTTAGCCTCTTCAGGGAGATGTGTGCAACAGCAGAAGACTGACGAGTTCCCTTAAGACGGATAAGAATTGAGGGCGAAATATGTAGGAGCAATAATTAATTAAAACACTGTGCAAAAAGGTAGTATTATATATTGTACATTTAAAAAACAAAACAACATTTGGAAGTGCAACTGTATTTGTGCACCGCTTTGCTATACGTAAAATAAATACGATGTTAGGCTCAGAACCTCGGCTGAGGAACGAAATCACGTTACAGGATGATGAAGTAGCACAATCATGTGACCTAGCATGTCAAAAGGTGAAGGTTAGGCGATTGGTTTGTGTGTGTGTGTGTGTG
>Ga0123354_10005863_pt1 | contig 18042 bp, 10 predicted proteins | sample TergutLab28metaG_2_FD_97872 | JGI IMG/M metagenome (GOLD analysis project Ga0123354, IMG submission 97872) | Labiotermes labralis P4 segment gut microbial communities from Petit-Saut dam, French Guiana - Lab288 P4 | ecosystem: Host-associated > Arthropoda: Insects > Digestive system > Gut ...
AGAGTCCACTCTGATCTTGCTAGCAGCTAGCCAACGTAGATGCATGATAAATACCATATGCTGCATATACAGTACTCTACCTCCTGATGATGAATAGTTAATCTATTCGAAACATGTAGAGGAAGATTATTGAAATAAATTAAGGGAGAAAATTGCATCTTGTTGGTCCTTATTACGCAGATATATCACGATGCACGGTCCACAGAACGTCAAAAGTTCAGTGTTATGAAGAAACCCACGGAAAGGTTTCCGACTTACGTTTGTCAGTCTGGCGCAGATCTCTTACTCTGCACTCTTGATGTAGGCAATATGCTAAAGCAGACATATGCAGTGTGTGTGCCTTTCTTCTGTGTTATGTATGATGGGAGGAAAAAAAATCACGAGACAAGTCACGGTACGAAGAACATCAGAAACTGTCTTGCAAGATTTCCCCTCTTGTCTTTTATTTTAAAGCCAACAACAAGAAAATGCGTGGGGTAGCCGCCATCACAGTTCCGTGGCGACAGGGGCACACCGCGCCACATCCCGCAAAACAAACGAGCGAAGCAGCGCGCCGTGAAATCTGCGACGACAAAGAAACAAATGACGACGCTACCAAAGACAAAAGAGTTGCCGAATGCTCTCTTTCCTCTTATTTCTTTCCAGTCCACTTCTTGGCCACAAATTCAAGACGAACTCTTATATTGCCCTCGAATGCATGCCGTATCTGAATATAGTCTACCTTAGAGTCCAAAAAAATCTGGAATCAAGAAAACTGAGGCTAAGAACATTACAGGCAAACAAAAGGTATTCAGTTTGTGTAAGGGGTATTAACATAGAAAACTCGAGTGTTCTGAGATGTTACGCCGTTTCGACTGGTAAATAAATACCGACCTTTCGAAGGTTCTTACTGCCTCATAATCAGGATAGTGTGTCAAAAAGGAGTACGAAATGTCCAAAAATGATTAGCATCCGACGTGACCTAAATCATGAATCTTCAGCAGCCTTGCTGTAGAAACCTCAAATCTCAAATCATAGTAACACTTGATGGCAGCCTATGAACAATTTACGACCTGTTAATAAAATTGTACTTTTAATTCATTTTAATAATTCATTAAAGGAAGCAGTTTATTCGACACAACTTCACTTATACGTTTGTTAATTACAAAAATAAAGAGTAAAGTCTTCTTAGACGTTAGGCTGTGGAGATTAATAAATATTTACCGACTTTTCGAAGGATTCTAGAGCCTTTATCTTCATGGAAAAACAGAAAATAAAGATGAAGGCAATTTCATATTTGTTTGTGACTAAACGTCGAAAAGTTTGTAGTTTCGATAAACTCGTGGCTTATTCATTTTCATCTTCAATCTGAGTATGCAGAAGAGGAAAAGGACTAATGGAGAAGACCATATTTGTTCCATTACCAGTTTCAACACCACAATGTGAAGACATTAGTTGGCCTTGAGGTACAGGGCCGAGCATTATCATCAACAGTACTAGAGACAGGAATGAGTGATCAGTTATGCTCTGACCACATTTTTGTCCTCTTTCTCCCTCAGAAAATTCCCTGATATCAACTGTATGGTGAATTAGCTTGAATTCAGACGCGGTGGCAAAGAGAAAAAAATATTTTTAAAATTATATACTATGAAACAACAAAATTCACTTTTCTAAATTAATATTGTAATTTTTAATTTGATGCCTTTTACGTGTTTCGAAACCGAGGATTCATCTTCAATATGATGGTTGTATACCTGTGTACAGGTATGGTACAGTGTTAACTGAAGAATAAAAAACGAACTAGATGCCACTTATTATTTTATTGTACTTCCTATAGGCTCAACATATTTCGGGCATTACTATGCCCATCATCAGGAGCTCGCGACTATGATGTTGATTAACACATTGGTCGTTTCGTTCTTGGTTTGCTGTAGGTTGGAGGTTAGATGCGGTTAGATTAGAGTAGTGTCCGGGCTGCAGCCTACAGCCCGGACACTACTCCAGCCCAACCGCACCTAACCTCCAACACACAGCAAACCAAGAACGAAACGACCAATGTGTTAAACAACATCATAGTCGCGAGCTCCTGATGATGGGCATAGTAATGCCCGAAACATGTTGAACATATATGAAGTACAATAAAATAATAAGTGGCATCTAGTAGGTTTTTATTCTTCAGTTATCACAATGATGCACGGTCCAACAAACGTCAGAAACATCAGGTGGTACAGTGTGTCTTACGTGCGCCATTGTAAGAGTAATCAGTAGAAGAATGTGTTGGAACACACTCTTCTACCTACAGGACTGCTTATACTGATGCATGGAAAACACACTATAACATAAATTTATATACAAACCGTCTTCCTGCAGATGAACTCTTAATTTAGAAAATGTGCATTTCGTTGGTTTATGTTGTATAATTATATAGACATAATACAAATAAAGGTGCAAAAACATAAAATTCACTATTTTTTAAACTTTATGTTACTCATTGATTCTATAAAACCCTATCTCTCTCGTTGACATTAGAAAAATACAGTTAACATAGGATGATAACGACATAGAACAAGGGGTCTTATCTATGACCTCTGGACCTTTATATAGGTTAACTGGAAGTGACGGATAACTGAATACTTTAAACACATTTAATTTTATCATTTAATTAGCACATCAACTAATGCACATATATAAAATATTTACATTAAAACACCTAAGGTCGCTCCAACATGTTTCGATCCTAAGATCATTTTCAGGGAGCTATGCTGTTCCTTGCTAAAGTGACTTTAGCAAGGAACAGCATAGCTCCCTGAAAATGATCTTAGGATCGAAACATGTTGGAGCGATTTTAAATGTTTTAATGTAAAAAAAAATATGCGCATTAATTGGTGTGCTAATTAAATGACTACTAAATGCTATGTGCAAAGATGAAGACTTTTAACACACGTTCACCTTCTTTGATCATGTATCGTTGAAGAGTACAAGGATATGAAAATAAGTGTAAGGGCAGGAACACGGTCTAATTTACAACTATTCCGATTATCTAATTGAAGAAATAAACAAAATCATGAAAACTGCCCAGCTAGAGTAAATGACGTCTAGGCGAAGAATAGAAGAGAGTGAAAGAAATAAAATCGATGATGTTCTTCTCGGGCACTGGGTCAGTTTAAATTCTCAGGTTGAGTTCAACGTTTCTTCTCCTTCTTCTACTCATCCCTCTCATTCTTATGATTATTATTGTTTGCTTCATCCCTCCACTCATCTCACAAACAATGCAACAAACATATCAGTAATTCCTCCACCATTATCCCCTCAGCACAGTCAAATCCTATCACTGATAAAGTGAAACCTATTTGTTTCCTATTTCCATTTCTCCCTTCCTCTTGACTTGTCCCTTGAACACATCCTATTAAATAATCGAACTTTGCAGCTGTTATTTTGTTCGATTTTCTGCCAAGAAACTCTAGTTGCTCCTACATACACCACACAGGCGTACGGAAGGAGTGACCGCTTTATCTTCACAGAAAAGGCCCTGTTATCTGTTCAGTGAGAGAATGGATGGGAGCTAGGGCCATCTTGGTCATTTTGTAGAACATATAAATTCTTCGCCTTTGTCGAGATCCGAATCCGTTTGTCATCAAGTCCGAAACTTAAGCACTATGCTGACCATTACATCCCTCCTCTTCTTGCCAAATTTAACATCCACAAAACAGACAAACTTAATTTAACATGATACAGCATGTCAATAACGGATCAATCCAAAAGTCTGCAAGCGTAGATCGGAGCAGACAGGGACACAGGACGATCATCAGAACAATCTGATGACAAACTCTCGACGCAAAGCCTTGCATTTATCTGCGGAGACAAAATTCTTTGCATTTAATCTGTCTTCTTCACGACCAGAGCATTTTAACCCGTCGTTGTAATAACTGAATCAAGAATATGCGCCAGCAAGTAGGGCCTACTGTCATTCCCTTCCCTTGGCAGTATTTTAAATCATACCAACCCTCTTCCTCACACCCCTTTCCTCCGCCAATTGCAACCCCATTCTCATCTTTCATAGCCCCTTTCATTGTTAAATCTACCTTGTGCATCTTTCAGCCTTCTAGTGCGATTTTTAAAAACAGCTTCTTTCTTTTCAAACAGACCCCTTCTTCTATTTCACCCCATCTTCCACGCTGTCGTCATCCCTTACAGAAACGGATACAGGGAGGGAATAAAAAATTGAAGGCAGGCGGAAAACTAATGTATCTTTTCTCTGGTCGGGCACGCTGTTATGTTGAAATGAAGTTCGGCAGTCCAGAAAGAAAGGAAGGACAATCGTGTCGATTCTGGCAGGTCTGTCATAGTCTTTGCTTCTACTGACTGACTGACTGACTCGCTCGCTGGCTGGCTGGCTGGGTGGCTGGGTGGCTGGGTGGCTGGCTGGCTGGCTGGTTGACTGACTGCCTGGCTGGCTGACTGACTGACTGACTCGCTGACTGGCTGACTGGCTGACTGGCTGGCTGACTGACTGGCTGGCTGGCTGACTGGCTGGCTGGTTGATTGACTGGTTGAATGACTGAATGTCTGATTGGTAGACTGATTTATTGATTTATGGACTGTATGAATGAATGAATGAATGAATGAATGCTTTTACTGGATGACTGTGACTGACTGAATGAATGAATAACTGGTTGGGAGACTGGTTGTTTTACTGATTTATGGGCTGAGTGACTGAATGTCTTACTAGCTGACTGAATTTGAAAAAAGGCATCACGAAGTGCTAGATTAAATATATAATAAAATTAATTATGTACGTCAGCACTACGTATTAATAAAGAAAGATAGTGCTGACGTATATAATTAATTTTATTATATATAGCTGACTGAACGACAAACAAGTTTGGAGATTCATTAAATTGCTGATTTATAGTAGGTTGACTGACTGGATGGTTTTGGTTGACTGAATGTCCATATTAATGCCGCACTGACTGACATGAAGACGACACGGGACTGAGTGTTAGCTGAATATCTGAACTACTATATATATACACACACCTACACACACACACACATACATACATACAGACATACATACATACATACATACACACACACATTCCATGAATCCGTGAGTCACAAAACGGTGTGTGTGTGTGTGTGTGTGTATACTGCAAATATACACAAATTTACAGTGTGAGATATTACGTACATTTTACACAGATATTGTAAATCATCTACAAAGTAAAAAGAGTGTGTATTTAAGTATTTTCTTACGGCAGCTTTAAATTTTGACTCGTCATTTTTGAGAATTGTCACATCAGGTGGTAAACTGCTGAAAATTTTGATGCAGCGTAAATCGTACTTTAAAAAATAGGTTAGCATTTGGTCTATGAAGATGATGTTTATTCCTCTATTAATATAGTGTACAGGTGAATTTGTTTGAAAGATTTCTTAATTATTGATAATGAAGTTCATTAATGGAAGTGTCTAGTGCCACGGAACAGCTAGAGTTTCTAATTGTTTAAATAGGCTTCTACATGAGGTTATAAGTTGTGCATCAACCATAATTTTGACGATTTCCTTTTGCAAACTAATGGAAAGAAAGTGTTTATAGCAATTTGATTTGAAAGAATTCATATTACTGATGTGGACCATTAACATAACAGCATAAATCTCTTCACTTAACTTAGGAATAATTCGTTCAATATCGTTCTTCCAATTTAGATGGTTATCAGTTTGTAAACCACAAAATTTTGTACTTGCCCTCCCTTTTATATACTTTTATTTATAACCAAATCATAATGTAGAATGTGCTGAATTCTTTGCTTTGAAGTCAATTATTTTCCTTTTATCTAAATGTAGAAAAAATTTGTTAGTAGCAAACCATTTAATCATGAAAAAATGTCCGGCTAAGTAAGTGATTGATTAACTGTAGCCTACGAACATGTTACACGTTGAACAGGACTCAAGTAATTTCATACTAAAATGACTTCTTTCACAAAGTAATACAAAAATAAACTGCAGTTAACAAGTTTAAGACTCATAATCTTCTAAATTTTACATAAAACTATGTTCCTGCTGCTCTCTGGAAATAATCCGCTTACATTTTGAAGCCAACCGTTTAATTCTCTGTAAGGAAATAACTATTGTTTTAAAGAGAACCATATGAAACGTATAAATATATCAGGTAAAGCAGTCTCGTTACAGAACTGCAGTGGCCCAGAGGGTTCCAGAAAGTTAAGGTTCTCAGATATCACGATAACGGCACAGAATAGTGGTAAGGTTGTCAGCCTTACGCACCGGCCACCTTTACCCCAGGAAATGCTCCCTGTACTCATTTATGTTAGAGGCTGGGTCGGCCTCAGGACCATAGTGCGATCGGAAGGATTTTATGTCAATGAAAACTTCCAATGACGCCAGCTGGGAACGAACCAACGACCTTAAGATTTGTAGGTCAGCGCCTTAACCACTGTGCCACCGCTGTCCCCCTCTAAATATATTACTTGGGCAAAATGCAGACTTTCTTAACGCTGTAACAAGTGGTATATTCAATTACCGCTAAACTGTAAAAATATAAATGTCTTGGGTAATACTGAGTCTGTAGAGACTTCTAATATTAAGTTACCGACGAAATAAATTTTTCTACACTGTTTGTCATTTGTCGGTAAAAAAAGACAGGGGGATTATACAGTCTCTACATAGTTTAAGGTTTAGTGTTAAGCAACCTAAGCGATATTCAGAATAACGAAGAAAACTATGGAGCAAGAAGAAACAGTGTCATATATCTGCTTGTCACATAAAATAGCAGAATGTTAGGTACAGTACTTTGTTGACACTACACAAAAATAGAATATCTTTCAATGACTGGATTTACAACTCTGAGGTTATCAGATTTCTCTTCGGCTGAACACATTAAGGAGAATGTCTATACATCTGACACCAATTCCACAAAACGTCGATGAACTGACAACTTTCATTCGAGATGGCTGTGAATCAGTTTTCACAGACAATTCCAATAATTTGTGCGAGTTTGACTACCGCTCGGACGCGTGTGGGAACCGACAAATTTTTATTCCGTCCCTTGAAACTGCTGTGTACCCCAGAAATTCCAGTTTTATGTAAAGCTTACCTTTTAGAACATATTTTATTTTTTTTGTGAAAATAGTTTACAGTCACTCTGCATATGACTCAGTAACTCACATCTCACATGCTACTTAACACTGCAAGGTCTCCCACGCATGTGTGTCCATAGAACATGTTATATTTTTCGTTCTATATTATGTCCATATATTTGTGAACATCTGTGTTATAAATTACATTACATAGGAAGTAAATAGTTAACTAATTTGTTTACGATATAATAAGTGGCGATACATAAGGTATAAGGTAAATGTGAAGTAACTCTGAAAATATAAGAGAGTAAGAAAAATATTGAAACTATAGGAGATTAACATAGAACCTATAGCATCGATCAATGAGACGACAGAATACGAATAAAAGGAAACTGTATTAAAAATACATTTTATGAACATACGACGATAAACTTAATACGGTTATTAGACCGTACCATAGACCAAAAATATGACATCCGGCATACAGCCACAGATGGTTGGAAACATTGTTGGGTTACTTCACGTGGGATATATGGTGCACGATGTAGAAGTGGGGCACTGAATTTCCCTTTCTCATTTGTCACACCACAAGTGATCAACACTCATCTATCAACCTAGACGAATTCTGAAAAGAATGAGACTAATAATATGGATGTTTTCATATTCATACCGTGAACATTCTTACATCCTGTGTTTTAACAAACAAAATGCACAAATCAAATTACAATAAACCATAACATTAAACTTACTTCGTATGTGGTACCAACCCCTACATATTTCGGCATCTTGCCGAAACTTTTAGGAGTTGGTACCACATACGAAGTTGCTGTATGTTGTGTTTTATTGTAATTTGATTAGTGCATTTTGTTGGTTAAAACACAGAATAAAAATAGGGATCTAGAAACATAAGCAAAGCTTGGGAGCATCGGAGTTGTATAGAACTGACTCAGAATAGTGTCCAATGGCGGTAATGACAGCAGCGAAACTTCATATTCCATTGTCTTGCTGTTAACTATTTGTGAAATGTGTAGAAGATCATTTAAATTCAACACGTTTCTGCAGACTGGTTTGGAACACTGGTATAAGCTAATTAAACATTCCGGCTGCGGATTGTCGAAATTCTATGCAGCCAGATTTATAAAAGACGGGAGACTAAATGCGTTTTACTTAATAAGCCGTATCTTCTGTTTGAGGTGTAAAAGAATGGTGTCAGGGAGTTGTCAAAGTGTCGATGTTCATTGGGATTCAACAGAGGCCCTAGGGTGTAAATTACGCCTAACCGTCTCTGTCTTTCACCCGCAGAACATGAGATGTTTGGTAAAAAGAAAACCAAATGAAGCCGCCTCTGGTGCTGCTATCTGTTACACACTTCGCTTCTTGCTTAGATAAACCATTCTTTTCAAGCCACTTACCGCTGAAACATGCTTCTACAAGATTTGCATTTTAAAAAGGACGTGGATTTGGTTTTTGGATCGTCGCGAACACAGAACGAAAATGGGAGTTAATTTACAACATTTTGTAGAGTTAAAAGGGAGTGGTAACAGGACTGTAACCTGCAGAATGCATCATGGTAGAATCTTTAGTACCCCATAAAATTGTGACTTTCTTTTCATATCTCAGACGTCCAGACAAAATGCAAATCTACATGAACTGATGATCGTGTATGACTCACTTACATAATTTTTTGTTTGGAATTAGACTGTCAATTCAACTTTTAATGAAGCGTGACGTTTCGGAAGCCGGCTCTGCTTCCATCTTCAGGCAAAAAAGAACCTAATCTGGTAGACCTTTTAGAGCTACTGTCAGTACTGGCCACCCTACACCCGTAAACTTGTAAAGATGCGGAACTTAGGCCACTTCTTTTTCAAGTGTAGTGACAGGAAAATAGCTATTAAAAATTGAAAATTAACTAAAAATTGTGGTTGACGCAAGTTTTATTTTTGAGCCTTCTACTTTATTTTTAATAGCCATTTTCCTAGTAGGATATTCTACCCGAGAACAACATCCTTTCCCAGTTGTATATCTTAACACGCTCACTGATCTGTGGTGCACTGATTTGTGATGCCTCCGTGACTCAGGATGTTTCTATCTAAGGAATCAACCAGATTAAGTGCTGTCCCTGCCTGAAGAAAGAAACAGAGCTGAATTCCGAAAAGTAGAACTTTATTAAAAAATTAGACCATGGAAGAAGCCCAAAAAAGAATAAGTGAAATTATTCTGAACAAATCTAACGTTCATTACTCAACCCATGTATTAGGTTAATGAAAAATAGTATCCTAAATTTGATGAAAATAGTACCTTAAAATTAATAAAAAAAATGCGAGACGCAATACAGCCTTGTGTACATTATTTCCTACGGAATTTCTTATTTCTCATATCTGTCAGTCACACTACGTGTCCAAACATCCTCCGTGGCGTGATCATTGTCAAGACGCTCATACAGCCCGACGCTACGCAGAATAAAGCAGAGCATACCAACCAGTCTGAAGTAACAAACACAAAAGGTTACACGCTCCTTTTGCTCCCGAACTGAAACCGCTCTCTTCCTTTAGCACAAGCTGGCGTACTAACTTCAAATGGACCATTATTTCTTCCCTCCATATCCTTCCCAGTTCATGACTTTGTCAGTTTCAACTTGCATTTTTTTACGCGCTCCCGAAAAGCGACTATTAGCTTCGTCACTTATGTCTATCTGTCTGTATGTCTGTCCGTCCGTTCACATGAAACAAATGGGCTCCCACATGTCGGATTTTCGTGAAATTTTGTATTTAATATTTTTCTAAAATCTCTTGAGAAAATTCAAGTTCATTATAATGTGACGAGTGTAACGGGTACTTTACCTTAAGACTGCACTTTAATGGTAATATCTCGCTGGATTCTTCTTATAATTACGAATGATTCAGGCGAAAGTGCAGAGAATGTTAAAAAAATATTTTATATTCAATAAGTTTTTTTAATGAAAACCGTGTCATTTGAGAGGTAATGTGCAAACATATGGTGGATTCGGAGAAGTCACAGGTGACAATACGCACTATAACCGGGCGCAGGCACTTTGTACCCATGATAACTAAGACCACAGACTCAGACTCAGAATATCTTATATTTGTTGCTTTCCAACGGTAACAATTGTTAGGCGAAAGCGCCTCAATGTTGCATTGTACGTACATTGCCTGTCTTGTGGAAAACAATACCGCTCACTTTTGTGCAAGGATGAAGAGAAGAAGAAGGTCAAATTGGAAAAGATCTTAAATATGGCGTGAGAATGTTGAATGGATTAAATTGCCTAAGGAATAGATCCAGTTGGGAGCTGCTGAAAACACGATATTTCAGTTTTGTTTCAGCATTTCAGCAAGGTGCGGCTTTTTAATTATGTAAGCAGCTAGAAGATTCTGTCTCGAACTGTCAGCTTTTACTAATGTAGAAAAAAATAATTAGCAAGTTGTAAATGGAGGCAGGGCTCCTTGGATTTAGGCGTGAAAGAAACAGTCACTGCCGATGAATCTTAAGGAAGTAATGTATGATGTGGTTTGTGAAAAGTAGTCAAATGTGGTCCTTTGTGAAAACATTGTGGCTTCCGTAAAGAGAGTGAATTTTGATGAACAGCACAGCAAGTGTCAGCATTTCAACGACTTTTAATCCATAAAATTTGGAGTATTTGAGAGAAGAAAATCTGATTAAATGTATCCTTAGGAGGTCTAATCTGAACACATGGACAGGACTCGAGTAGATCAGGACACGGATTAGTAACACAATACTCTAAAGACAGGTTTCCATAAACTTATAAGGTTCTTGAACAGCTGATCTAATATAAGCTTCCAACTATTTGCTACAAGGGCTTAGGTTACTTTTCTGTTCCACCTAAATGTGAGCACAATATTAAAATGACCCCTGTAATGAATTGGAAAGAATATATAGAATGGATTAATTAAGTTTGGTATAAATTCCAGTAATGGTTGCTGTGAACACCATAAAAAAAACATTCTGATTTCATAAAATGCTGGTAATTCTTAAGTAGGTGAGAAACTGCCAGTTTCTCAAAACGAATTTCTTTCTTGGAATTAATTAAATTCTTCTATTAGAGATCTCGGAAGTTTCTTTTAAGGCTTTAATGAATGAACCTCAATTAATATATAAAATTTTATAGCCCTTAACGAGTTGCGTTATTAAAAAGAGGCAATAGGTTCATGGTGTTTAAATGAATAACCGAGATTTATTCTAAGAATCACATGAAACAAACTCAGCAGGCCACGTGCAAAAATATTTGTTAAATATAAGGGTTCTGTATTATGACAAACCATTATTCTTCAAATATTTGGGAGAAAATGTAGAAATTATTCATTATGCCAGTATTTGGTGTGTCAATTACGTGTAGAGAGAGAGAGAGAGAGAGACAGAGACAGAGACAGAGTCAGAGAGAGAGACAGAGTCAGAGAGAGAGAGACAGAGTCAGAGAGAGAGACAGTATAACGAAGAAAGTAGACAGAGCTACATTACACAATGAACACAACATTATTATACAAATTTCTATGCCTACCAATTTACGTCCTTGAAGGGGTGTCCGAAAGTTAAAAAAAAACTCGGTAACCAATGGGGGATTTTCATGAAATATGATATGTAAGGATTTTTTTAATCTGTCGAGGAAATTCAAGTTTTGTTCACATATGACAACAATAGCTGGTACTTTACTTGAAGACCTGTCTAGCTGAAATTTTTTTAGAATTAGAAGCTTTTCAAATACAATTTGTAGAGACAATTAAGACACAAGTTTTATTTTCAATAGCCACTTTCCAAAAATCGTGCTGCTTGTAAGATAATGTGTAAAAACGAGACAGATGTGATTTGCATGCCTGATAAATAGGGCACGAACAGAGAAAAATTTCATAATATTTCACGCTTTTCGCTTCATAATCTGTTAACACCGTCTGATTTGTAAAATGCTTTACGGGGACGCTTACTAAATCTGTGAAAATGCGCAACGAGGTGTCTGTCTATATGATCTGATTAGTCAAACTTGACGTCTAGAGGAAACCAAGAGCAAACGAACATTCTTTTATTTCAGTGCAGATTCGGGCACTTCACTTGAAGCCTCGCGTATGATTTAAGACAGTTGGTAAAGTACATGTGCCATAAAAGCACTGTGTGTACAGTTGACAGTGACAGGCAGCGCAATTGCACATACAGAATGCAATTTTGTGCTTTCACTGCAAAAAATCTTTAGGCGAAGGCACTACAATATTACGTTATACGTGCATAGCCTGTCATTTTTGCCTGCGAATCCATGCTGTCGTTTCCTCCGAGAGACATTCTGAGTACCAAAAAATATTACCAATATATCATGGTAACTACAGTTCGCTGAATACGAGAAATAATTCCAGACCTCGCATATTTTGCGCTGAAAACCGAACTGGCTTGTATTTTCTTAACGTTGGCCAAGTAGATGTACAGAAAGAAGGTTCGCAAAATATTCCTTTGTCTCAATGACACTATATTTCTGGATTATCTTATTATTGCTGATTTATATGAAAGGTCGCAAACTTATTTAAAAATTCCGGTGATCCTGAGGTGGGGGTGCAACTTGATTATCGGTTTCACTTTTGTCTGTGTGTGTACTGGGGCGAGCTGCCATCCTCGAGTCTGTGTCATATGCAGGAGAACCCTACCCTAGCCGCCAATTCACTCCAATTGTGTAGCGAAATTTCTGCACATTGTGTTAAGATAATGACTACACAAGTGTCGCATATATTTCACAAATTGCATCCCTTCCTCTCTTTCTCTCCCTCTTATACACACGTACGGGGATTGTCTTTCTCTGTCTCTTCTAGCCCTGGGTTCTGTTCTTCACAAGTCCTGATAATGGTAACCCCCACCCGTACGTAATTCGAACAAATGACGCCCGGCGAGCGGCACCCAAATTAGATTCCCTTTCCAATAAGGGTTGGACTCAGGATCCTGCCTGGCTGGAACTTGTAATTCAATAACTGGCCTCATTTTAGGACTTGGGCAACATGTGTGGAGGTCCTTCTGGACTATTGATCCAGGGAGTTTGAGGAAGGCTAAGGGAGGGTGGAAGCAAAAGGGGTGGTTCAAAAGAGAAGCAGCAAGCAGGCAGTTCACCCCCCCTGTACCCCCATTTCCTTTCTCTCGCACTGCCATCTCGGACTTTCTAGGCAACAGCGACGACGGCGTTGGTAGTTGTAGTGGTGGCAGTCCAGTGGTGACATCTCGCGGCGACACGCGGAACCAGGCTACTGCCCACCCGCCCACCCACCCACCTTTTGGGGCTGTAAAGTCAGGGACCTATGCAAAGAGACCATGCTGTCTGGAAAACCAAGGCACCTGCCATTCCTTTGAGTATACGGTACGTAATAGCCAAGAATCTAATTGAGCTGGAGGTTAAGGAACAGTATCAGATTAAGATCACAAACAGGTTTGCAGCTTTGGAGAACTTAAATGATAGCCAAGGCATAAATAGGTCTTGGAAAAACATTAAAGAAAATATAAAAACTTCAGCTAAAGAGAGTCTAGGTCTGTATAAACAGAAACATCATAAATCCTGGTTTGATGAAGAATGTTCAGAATTTTTAGATCAGGATCCAAACCGAAACAAAGTAGGTAATGTAAACACTTTAAGAAGTTAAGCTATTAGACATTTCAGGGACTAAAGAAGAATATCTAAAAGCTAAATGTGATTAACTTGAAACTAACAGTAAAATAAAGAATATCAGAGACTTTTATAGGAACAACAGTGACATGAAGAAAGTTTACCAGTCTAGACTGAATACAGTAAAGATGAGAAGGGTGACTGGTAGGAGACTCACACAATATTTGATCTAGGTGGAGGAATCATTTCTCTCAGCTATTGAATTAATATGGTTTTAATGAATGTAGGCAAACAGAAATACAGACAGTTGAGCAACTAGTGCTTGAACACAGTGCCTCTGAGCTTTATACGGCTATTTAAACTCTAAAAAGACACATATCACCGTATGCTGATCGAATTCCAGCAGAACTGATTAAAGCAATAAATTCGTTTTGAGATCCATAATCTTATTCATTCTCTTTGGAACGAGAAGGAATTGCCTGAGCAGTGGAAGGATTTGATCGTTTTACCTGTTTATAAGAAGGGTGTTAAAACTTACACGACTTCCAGAAACATGTCACTTTCGTCAACTACACACAAAGTTTTATCCAACATCCTGCTGTCAATGCTAACTCTATATGCAGTGGACATTATTGGGGATCATCATTGTGGATTTCGACATAGCAGATCAGCTACTGAACTTGTATTCTGCATTCGTCAAACACTTGAAAAAAAATATGAATAAAATGAGGTGAAGCATCAACTCTTTATAGACTTCAATAAAGACATGTGATTCAGTTTGGGAGATGATTCTGTGTAAAATTCTCATTGAGTTGGGTATCCCAATGAAACTAGCCATTCTAACAAATAAGTGTCAGTGCAACCTATAGCTGAGTCCGGGTAGGCAAATATTTGTCCCGTACATTTTCTATTAAGAAAGTTCTGAAAGAAGGAGATACTTCATCGCCATTGCTTTTCAACTTTGCTGAAGAGTATGCCATTAGGAGGTTCAGGTAAACTAGGATGGTTTGAAATTAAATGGTACACATCAGCTGTTGGTGTATGCTGATGTTAATTTATTGGACAGTAGCGTACATACTGTGCAGAACAGCACGGAATTGTTGGTAGTTACTAAACAGGAGATTGGACTATAAGTAAATGCTGAGACAACTAAGTACATGGTCATGTTTCGAGATCAGAATGCAGGAGGAAACCACAATACAAAGACTGATAAATAGTTCCTTTGCAAAGGTGGAACAGATCACATGTTTGTGAACAAATTTTACGCGTCAAAATTCTAATTAGGAAGAAATTTAAAGCAGATTGAATACAGGGAATACTTCTTATCATTCGGTGCAGAATCTTTTGTCTCCTTGTTGGCTATCCAAAAGTACAAAAATTAAGATACCCAGTACTATAATTTTGCCTGTTTTTGTAAGGGTGTGAAACTTGATCGCTTACGTTGAGGGAGGAACGTAGGCTGAGGGTGTGTGAGAATAGGGTGCTGAGGAGGATATTTGGGCCTGAGAGGGATGAGGTAACAGGGAATTGCAGAAGACTATATAATGAGGAGCCTAATGATCTGTAATCCTCATCAAATATTAGTCGGGTGATCAAATCAATAGAATGAGATGGACGGAGCACGTAGCAAGTATGGGGGAGAGGTGCATACAGCATTTTGTTGTGGAAACCTAAGAGAAAGACCACTTAGAAGACTGAAGCGTATATGGGAGGATAATATTAAGATGGATATTCAGGAATTGGGATGCGGTAATGGAGTGGATTGATCTGCCTCAGAATAAGGACGGGCGGCTCTTGTGAAAACGGTAATGAACCTTCGGGTTCCATGAAATGCGGGTAATTTCTTGACCAGTTGAGAACCTATTAGCTTCTCAAGAAGAACTCTGCTCCATGGAGTTAGTTCTTATACGTAACAGCGATAATAACTAATTTTAGTAGGCAATAAAGAGTGGCACTCTTTACAAAATCTAGGAGTAGAGTTCCCCTTAAGGAGCTGGAATTGGCGAATCTTGAAATTTTCAAGGCAGTGTGGGAGACAACTCCAGTTTTCTGAAATATGACGTGACGCCACCGGGTAATCGTTTCCCGACGTTTTGAAGGATTGTACTTCCTCTTCAAAGATGAACGTCCGAGAAAAATGGATTCCTCCCGGAATCCAGACCCGCGCAGATGAAGGCGTTATATTCCTTCGAACAGTTGGGAACCGCTTACCCTTTGACGTTACGTCTTACCCAAGAAGAACGCATTTTTAAAGCCAATAGATGTTCAGATCTTCTAGAAATTTCGTGCATTTGGGGGGGGGGGGGAAAACGACGTTATATTTCCTGTTCAGGAAAGCCACCCACTGGTCCTTCACCTGAGCCAGACAAATCCAGTACACATCGCCCAGTCTTGAATCCCCTTAATGTTGTCCACACTTCTACGCTTGGGACTTCAGAGTTGTTATTTCTGCGAGGTAGCATCCACAATTTTGTAACCTACACACGTATACACGGTGGTGCAGTTGGGTCAGGCACTGCGCGCGTGGGTTCGATTCCCGATGGTGTCACTGGAATTTTTATTGACATAATCCTTCAGGTCGCACTATGGCCCTGGGTTTGACTCAGCTTCTAACAGAAATTAGCACCAAGAATAATTCTTTGGGTAAAGGCGGCCGGTGCGTAGGGCTAACAACCTTACCACCTTCATGTGCCGATTGTATTGAAATCAGAGAGCCTCAACCTCCTGGAGCCCTCAGGGCCTGTCCAGGCCTGTAGTGGGATTGATTTACCTTTACCTTTACACATGTCTACATGTTCACAGGTATGTTCTTGCTTCGAGTCATTAACCCAGGACTTTCTGGAAGGAATTAAAGAACTGTGACTCCACAGTATTGCTACAATTTAGACGTCACAATAGATCGGCCGTCCAATGGTTTAAATGTTTACAAATTTCAAAATGAACAGTTTGGATGTTCCCGGTCTTACATAATCTTCCAGTTTAGACTCAAAATTCACATTCCTGTAGCAAAATACGAGTATCACCGCACAAAAAATGTAGGCTGACACGCAGTACATATGAATGTACACACATACGTAACTACACACACACACACATTAGTAACCTGATAGATCAGCCGGACAACAGAGGAACTTGAATTAGAATCTCGGCTGGAGCAAGAGAATTTTCGTTTCTCCAGAACGTACAGACGGTCTCTGGAGCCCACTCAGCCCTTTATTCAGTGCGTTCCGGCAAGCTCTTTTCCCTCGTGTTAAATGTGACGGCAATGCGTAGCTGACCGCTAGCCTACGTCTGATGTCGAGGTTAAGAATGCATGGGTCTCTACGTCTATCCCTCCATACGTCTTCATTTAGTGGCGCCTAATTATGGGACAGGGACATTTTTAACTCCTTTTCCATTGCTTTTCTGAGGCGCTGCAGTTCAATTCTGGCCTAGGCCGCCTCCTTGTTGAGGTTACCAGACACACACACACACGCACACAGGGTATAGCTCCATTGAACGAGTGACCATGTCGTCGTATAGGTCCGCTACCTACACAACACAGAACAAACAGAACATCCATGCCCTCAACAAGATTCGAATCCGCGATTCCAGCAGTCAAGCGGCTGCAGTTTTACGTCTTAGTCCGCACGACCACCGGGCTCGGCCTTTCATTCCTTTACCTTTCACATCTATAAATCAACAACTCATCTTCACAAATTATCCATGTTCTTCAACTTTATGTCACAAAGCCCTTTCGAGAAGTGGACGACTTACACGTGCTGTCCTCTTGCACTTCATGAAGTCATTTGTCAGATTAGAGGTATAGCTCCATTCATTCTTATCTTTGTCACTAGATGTGGGTGTGAAGTATGCTTTACGTCCCTGTCTCTCTACCCCCCTTCCGGAACACAAACCTCGTAGGCTTTGTTTAGGAGGAAGGGTTGACTCCAGAGGTAATCTAGAAGTTTTTGGAAAAAATATTTACAAACTTTTAATCATGGCGTAAAGTGGAAGCTAGTGCTGGAGAAAATAGGTCTTGGAAACAATTTAATAGAGTTTGTTTGGACCATGGAGTTCGTATGGATGGCGTGTAGCTCAGAACAGAACTTTAGTTCGCCTAAATACAGTGGATTTCCGCTTAACCATTTTCAGTTGAACGGAGTTACAGAGCAGGCGAATGCGAACAAGCTACTAAGAAATAACGTAGAGTGTGAATACCGCACAACGTAAGAAATAATGACTCCTATCTACTAAGCGCAGCAATTTTGATGTGTATTGGACCGTGCATCATCTTGATAACTGAAGAATAAAATCCAACTAGATGCCACTTATTACTTTATTATGCTTATGTTAGGCTCAACATGTTTCGGGCACCATTATGCCCAT
>Ga0123354_10005864_pt1 | contig 18041 bp, 15 predicted proteins | sample TergutLab28metaG_2_FD_97872 | JGI IMG/M metagenome (GOLD analysis project Ga0123354, IMG submission 97872) | Labiotermes labralis P4 segment gut microbial communities from Petit-Saut dam, French Guiana - Lab288 P4 | ecosystem: Host-associated > Arthropoda: Insects > Digestive system > Gut ...
TCGATGCCTGGGAAGACGTTCCGATTTTTGGTGGGGGGCTTGGTTATAACACAAAGGACTACATTAGACTAACGTACCTTTATGAAGTACAGTGGGTAAGTTTTTTGCTGAAATTCGGTCTGGTCGGCATTTCCTTTCTCGTTTTTCTTTTGTTTCTTCTTTTTTATAAAATTTTAGATGGTAAAAAAACTCTCGATCACTACGTATTAGCCTTCGTTCTTTTGTGCTATATCTTGGGTGCTTTCACGAACCCAATCCTCCTGAGTTCAATTACCGCCATATTTTATGTTCTTCCATTGATACTCGCTTCGATATTACGCAAAGAACCTGTTTTGACGCCACAGATCGAAGAAGCGAAGCCTGCCCCAGCTCGACGCAGGTTTTCCCACCAGCCGACAAGGCCGTAGGCACCTGATGAGCTTCATCATGCTCCCACCCCCTCATCTCTGGCCAGCAGGCCGGTTGCAGCTTCCGTTATAAGGAATAACACATGCGTTGCATGGTCATCCTGGTAAACTGGAAAAGAGCATCAGACACCTGCACCTGCATCGCCAGCCTTGAACGGACAGTTGGCGTTGAATGGTCTGCTGTGGTGTGCGAAAACGGCTCACCAGATGCTTCTGCCACAGAGCTGCGAAATTTCCTTGCCGGAAAGTACGCCGAACGTGTACGGCAATCCACTGCACCGCAAGTTTTTGACTACTATGCCGAAAATCCCGACGTGCCACGCATTGCGCTTGTTTTGAGCCCATCCAACCTAGGGTTCGCCGGGGGCAACAATCTCGCCTACCATTACGCGCCAGCCGGCGTAAAGGCAGAATTTGTATGGTTCCTCAATAACGACACAGAGGTTGAACCCGATACTCTGTCCCGGATGACCCACCGGATGAAGCAGGACACATCTATTGGTATCTGTGGAAATACCATCGTATATGCACATGACAGAAAAACCGTACAGGCTTTTGGCGGAGCTTTCTATCACCCTTTGACGGGTTTCATACGCGAAATCGGCCAGGGAAAAACCTGGCCATGCGCTGTAGACGCAAATGCGGTAGAGGCACGCATGCGCTACGTATCCGGTGCTTCGGCGCTGGTCACGAGCGAATTCATCAACCGTGTCGGGCTGATGTGTGAGGATTACTTTCTCTATTACGAGGAAATTGACTGGGCCCAACGCGCACGCAAGGCCGGTTTCCGACTGGGATACGCGCCGCAAGCGGTTATTTTTCACAAGGAAGGCGTCGTACTTGGTTCGGGCAGGAGTGCACGCCGGAGCATGCTGGCAGAATACTACGGTTTATCGGGAAAATTGACCATCACCCGCCGTTTTTTCCCCTGGGCCCTGCCTACTGTCTATCTGTTTTCCGTGCTCCAGATCCTGCGCCGTTACATGCAGGGACACCGGGCACGCGCGCGCATGATGGTTGAGGTATTACTGGGGCTACGGCGCACCCCACCGGAGGGATAATGAAATCCCACTTTTTCCTCGCTGCCGTTTTGATGCAGGCCGGAACACCTGCAATGGCGCTTCAATGCGCAAACAAGTCCATCGACCTCATCGCGAAGGCTCTCCCCACACAGGCTGTGGAATCGAATGTGCTTGACTGTGCGCTGAAAGGCGAAGCAGCGGTTCATCTGACCGGAAAATTGACTTCATCACTGATTCGAGCACGGGGCTACCTTGAGGTTCGTTTCCTCAGCCAGCAGGGAAAACAGCTATGGGTGCCCCGGCGTGGCCCCTGGTTCGGAGATTTTTCCGGCTTTGTATTTGATGAATCCTTTGCCGTACCTCCCGATGCCGTGCTTGTCCATGTCGTGGCGAAAATCGAAAATGTCAATAAAGAAGCGGCGGGCGAGTGGCGTATTGCCGGTCTCGCTGCATCTCCGGGCACAGTTGTGACAGGGGAGGCAGCGGAAGGCACGGTGATTTCAACTGCACAGGCGGCACGCTGGCGTTTTTCCACCGTGCCAGCAGAGGCGCAGGGAACATTCCAGGCTGAATTGCGCGATCTGACCGGACAAATAAAGGAAATACGAACCATTTTAAAAACAGACCCCCAAACCGGGGTTGACTTCGGAAAACTGCCCGTTGGCTATTACCAGATGCGCGTGCGGTTCACTCCGGAGCACGCACAGGCGGGCACATGGGTAAATTCACTCGTCGTTTTGCCTGACGGTGAACCGCCCAATGAACCGCGATTCGGTATAGATAGCGCACTGAGTTGGTATCGCGGAGGCAACAGTGCCGTAGTGGCACAATCAATAAAAATGATGCGCCAAGTCGGGATTGGTTCTGTACGCGACCGTATGACATGGAGCGAAATCCAGCCGTCGCGCCAGCGTCTGGACTGGGGGCGTTTTGAAGAAGTTGGCAGGTCTGTTGCGCAGGCAGGGATGGAATCAGTGCAGGTATTCCATGATTCCCCCGTCTGGACACGCCCCGGCGGCAGTTCACAAACAGCGAATCAGGTGCCGCTTGACGATATCGCCGTTTTTGAATTCGGACAGGCTTATGCAAGAGGTCTCGGCAAAACGGTTCGCAGCGTCGAGTACTGGAACGAGCAAAACGCCGGATTTTTTCCGGGCTATCCATTTCAATACACCAATGGTCTGAAATCGTTTTTTGCAGGAATCAAATCGGTCGATCCGGGTATTCGAGTTCTGATCGGCGCCCCTGCCAGACCACCGGGGCCGTTCACCGAGGAAATCTACAATAACGGTGCCGCCGGTTTTTTCGACACGCGCAACTGGCATTATTACGGTGAGATTGACGAACTGGACAAATATCTCGATACGCATCTAAGACCCATGGAACGCCATGCGGGTGCCGCTAGCCGGCCCGGCTGGTTAACCGAGACAGGTTATTCGCTGCGAAGGGATGCGCATGGCAGCCTGGAGAGTTCCGAGCGTGAACAGGCGGAGTATCTGGTCAAAGCCTATACGGGTGGTTTTGCGGCCGGTTACGAGCGAGTTTTTTTCTTTTTCTGGGGCGAACTGATTGAAGGCGATTACCACACATGGGGCCTTTTACGTGAGGATTTTTCCCCCCGCCCGGCCTATCTCACCCTGGCCCTTCTCACCCGGCATCTGGCAGGAGCTTCCATCGTTGCTTCCGAGCGCCACGGTGCAGGGCGTACCATTTATTTTCGTCGAAATGACGGCAGTCTGGTTGCAGTGACCTGGGGCGGTGGCGCGCCGATCAATCGCCTTGGCCCCAGAGTGGAAATCCGCGATATTTTTGGGCATCAGTTGGACTCCGCTTCGGCAGGCACAGCACCGCTCCTGCTGTCGCAAGTCGACAAGCTGCCTGAACAGGCCAGGAGCATAAGCCTCCCACCAGAACAGTTACGCGGCCCTCCTTCCCTGTGGCTGAGTGGCAGGATAATCATCAATGGCAAAAATCTGGAATATCGCGGCAATGAAAAGCATCTGGCAAGAGTCGGCAAGGGTGCAACGGTAGAAATTACTGCACGCGCCACTCTGACCACTCCGAAAACCATGACCATCGACTGTCTCCCGGGGCCAGGACTTTCACTGCTTTCTCCGGCACAACTCGTAATTGAACACCCCAAACCAGTTGGAGAGGCATTCACCTGCCGTTTTCAGGCCGATCTGGCGGCGGTTGGAAAAAGCCACGTAACAGCCAGGGCGACAACCGGAAACGACAGTGACATCATACGGATCGCATTGATCCCAGATACGGCTTCCGTCGGAACAGCGAAGAACACAACGGCTCGCCCGCTGATGCCAAATGGTGCATGTCCACGCTGGATCCCGCGTCATTCGCCTAATATTGCCCTAGCGATCGAGCCTGCACGTAACACACAGGGAGCATGCTCGGTAAGCGTAACAGGCCTTGTCAACCAGTCCAGAAATAATACATGGGCATTTCCCTCAATTTCGATTCCAACAAATGATCTCAACGCCGCGATTGGTTTGCGTCTACGAATATCCAGAATACCTGGATGGCCTTTTCCGCCGCCGCCTTTGCGACTTCAGTTATACGAAAAAAGTGGGGGAATATGGGTTGACGAACTACAAAGCGAAGGCGGTGGCAAGGTATACTCCGCGCTGTTCAATCTTGCCCGTCCAGCTCCTTGGGCACGCAACAACAACGGCCGACTTGATCTCGGCAATGTTCAGCAAATCCTGGTCGGATGGGGCGGACACAGCGGTATCGCAGGTCAGCGCTACGGCTTCACGATCGAAGCAATGGATGTACTCCTGAAACCAGAATGAAACTGATCTGCAACCTTTCCATGCTCGGCCCCCAGCCTACAGGCTTGGGTATTTATTCGGAGAACTGCGTAGCAGGCTTGGCAGAGCGATTTGACCTCGATTTCATCGCAGGAAGTGGGAAATTGCCTCGTGGCAATGTGCTACTCAAGGCACCTGAATCAGTTGCTATCGACAAGGGGAAGTTCGTCGGGATACGGCGCTACTTGTGGACGCGCGCATTGCGCGTTGGCTCTGACAGGCTGGTGTATTCGCCAACCCACCACGGGCTGCCCAACCAGCCTGGGCAGATCATCACCGTGCACGATCTCATTCATCTGCACCTTCCCGGTCAACATCCGCAGATTTACATCTATTTCCGTTTCCTGCTCCCGCGACTCATGAAAAACTGTCGTGCGGTTTTTACTGTTTCTGAAGCAACACGGCAAGACATCTTTAAATCATACGGCTATCCTTTGGAGCGGATTTACGTCATACCCAATGGGGTTGATACCACCACTTTCAGCCCGGACCCCACCATTCGCGCTGCCAATACCCCTTTCCTGTTGATGGTCGGGGGACGGCATCCGCACAAAAATGTGGTTGAAACGCTGGATATGTCTCAATACTGGAAAAAGGACTATCGACTGGTTATCGTCTCCTGCAACCAAGGTTCATACCGACGAATGTTGGAGCAAAAAGTACTCGATCTTGGACTGACCGATCAGGTCGAATTCAAGGATTACCTAACACATGGCGAGTTGCTGCGCATCTATCAAGGGGCAACCGCTTTGTTGTATCCCTCACTCATCGAAGGTTTCGGCATTCCACCGCTTGAGGCACTTGCCTGCGGGACGCCGGTAATTGCTTCCGACATTCCGGTGTTTCGTGAAGTTCTGGGTGAAGCAGCTCAATTTGTAAAACTTGGCAATCATCAAAGCTGGGATGAAGCTATCCAATCGCTAGCCACCCCAACCATCGTTAAAAAGCGCCTTGCTGCAGGGCAGATGCTCCTGTCAAAACTAACATGGAACAATGCGGTAAACGCGCTCGAAAACGCCCTGCTGAGTGTTGAACCCCGCCTTGAAGAAACCAGACGGCACAGTGTATGAATACCGTCCAAAACAAAGTGAGTGCGGTTATTGTCAATTACTGCACACCCGATCTGGTCAAAACATGCGTTCAATCGCTCCGCCAGTGGCAGGTCGCGGAAGACGATCAAATTATTGTGGTCGACAATGCCTCGCCGGATGGTTCTCTTGCACGCCTGCGCAAAGAACTCGGCGATATAAAAATCCTGGACTCTGGACAAAATAAAGGGCTTTCTTGGGGAATCAATATTGGCGCCAAAGAAGCCACCTGTGAATATCTGCTGATTCTCAATCCGGACACCTGTTTCATCGACGACAGCATCAAAACTGCTTTCGATGTGTTTGAAAATAACCCTGATATCGGATTGATCGGACTCGATTTAGTTTACCCCGATGGGCAACGCCAATTTTCTGCGCGGCACTTTTATAGCATCATTGACATTTTTGCCCGACGCCTACCAATCGGGCGCTATTGGCCGTTCAGAAAAAAACTGGCTAGGCACATGATGTTTTCAGCTTGGGAAGACGGCAAACCATTTGAAGCAGACTGGGTAATGGGAACCGGATTTATCATCCGTCGTACTCTGTTTCAAAAAATCGGCTGTATGAATGAATCCTATTTTATCTACATGGAAGATGTTGATTTATGCACTCGCGTATGGCTTTCAGGGTCGCGCATAGTATGTGTGCCTGATGCCCGCCTGGTTCATCATCATCAACGGTCAAGCGCATCCGGGGTCTTCAGCTGGGCAGGACGGACGCACCTCAAAAGTCTTTTGACATATTTTCGTAAATACAGAATACCCTTGCTCGTTCCCCCGACAGTAGATACAATCTTGCGGCATTAATCAGCATGCTGATACGAGATTTACAAAACCGGGTAAAAAGCGCTTCATAATTTTTCACCAGAGCAACGCAATGCCTACCTCACCGCTCACCGGCAATAACAACCTGACCTTCAGCAAAGTCAAAGACCTGCTGCCGTGGATCTTCCTCCTGGCCGGGTTGTGCTTTATGTACATACCCACTTTTATCAACCTGTTTCAAGGCATCTGGAGTACAACCGAGCAGGCTCATGGCCCTATCGTGTTTGCCATCTCGCTATGGTTGCTTTATCGTAAATGGCCTGAGATTCTTGCCGCAAAAACTGAACAGAAAAAATCACTCACTGGCTGGTTTATTCTGATTGTCGGTCTGTTATTTTATATCGTTGGCCGGTCACAAGACGTATACCTGCTTGAGGTCAGTTCGCTGATCTGGCTGCTGCTCTCCACCGGACTCATCCTGCTTGGCACCCGATCCGTCAAAGTGGCGTGGTTTCCGCTGTTCTTCATGTTATTCATGATTCCGCTGCCAGGCATCATCGTCGACACACTCACGATGCCTATGAAGGTAGCCGTATCTTATGTTGCGGAACAGGTACTTTTCGGTGCTGGATATCCGATTGCCAGAAATGGGGTTGTTCTTCATATCGGACAATATCAGCTGCTCGTTGCCGATGCCTGCGCTGGTCTGCACACTTTGTTCACACTGGAATCTCTCGGCCTGCTCTATCTCAACCTGATCCGGCACGAATCATTTAGCCGCAATCTTGTCCTGGCAATCCTGATCGTGCCCATCTCCTTTGCAGCTAACGTTATTCGCGTGATGGTGCTGACTTTAATTACCTACCATTTTGGCGACAGCGCAGGGCAAGGTTTTTTGCACGGATTTGCGGGTATGGTGCTATTTCTGAGCGCACTTTTGCTGATTATCGCCGCCGACGCGCTAGTGCGTGCGGCTATTGCCAGGAAAAGCGCTGTCAAATACAGCTAAACCTCGGAACATGTTCCGCAACATCTTCTGGATGGGATTTAGCAGTGCCGTGCGGTTGGGTACGGGTCTCACCCTATTCGTCCTGATCGCCCGCCACCTCGGTCCGGAAGAATTTGGGCACTACATGTTCTGGTATGGAACAACATTCCTTTGTGCCCTACTTGCGAACTATGGATTGGGGAATATGCTCCTCAAGGAAATTGCACAACATCCAGAAAACGTTACAGACGTGTTAAGTGAATCCTTGAGTTTACGGTTCTTGCTCTCAATAGCCATCCTTTTGTGTGCGCTGGTGATTTCAGCGGTGGCAGACCGTCCGGAATTACTCCTCGCACTTCTGCTTGCCCACCTCATAGAAGCCGTCTCAGATACGTTTTATGTCACCTATCGCGCGGTAGGGCACTATGCGCGCGAATCCCAGCTTGCAGCATCCGTGGCAGTCATGCAACTCATTTTGGTTGCTGCGGCTGTTATAACGGGGCAATCTGCAGGTGTTATCGCCATCACTTTCCTGGCAGGAAAAATTGCACAACTTGCATTGATTTTGCCTGTATCAAGGCGCGCATTCGGTGCATTTTCACTGCAGTCGCCTTATACCACATTCAAACTGGCGCTCCGCACAAAAGCTTATGCAATTGATTATTTTCTGGGCAGTGTTTTCGGAAATATTGACAGCGTTGTGATTAGAACCTTTGCAGGCATAGACGCTGTTGGAATTTATCAATCCGGGATGCGCATATTTCAGGGAGGCAATCAACTTGCACCGATTTTATCCAATGTTTTTTTACCTGAAATAGCCAAACAGGCAGTCAGCAAGGAAAAAAAACCACACATAACACTTGGTTTACAAGCTTCCTTTCTGGTATACGGACTAATTTTTGGCCTTTTTATGGCTTATTTCTCAGACCAAATAGTCAATTTTGCATTTGGAGAAAGTTACATACAGCTGATTGCCCTATTTCCGTTTTTTGGGCTGCTGTTTTTCATTCGATTTTTTGCCGCCACATGGGGCGTGATTTTAACTGCAACAGGTCATCAAAAGTATCGCGCAAAATCTACAGCCATCCATCTGGTATTCGCACTGTCAGCGGGAAGTTATCTCACCTGGGAACTGCAGGCAAAAGGCTGGTTGATCGCCCTTATTCTGGCGAATATTTTGCTGGGTATGCTTTACATGATGCGTGTAGTACGGACCAGTTCAAAAATATCGACTATTCTGGGAGTATGTACATTGGCTGCAGGGATACTACTCTTTGTTCCCCGGCTGATTTGACTGGAGCACGCTTTCATGAGCAAAACGATCGATGATGTTGTCAACAAAAACTTATGTGCCGGTTGTGGTATTTGTACTGTCATTTTTAAAGACCCGGCAGCCCGGATGAAAATTTATGCTGATGGATTTTTTCGGCCTCAACCCATCCGGAAATTCGATCATCTGGAAGCCGAATTATTCAACACCGTGTGTCCGGGAATCACCGTTTCCCATGTACATCGAGACAGTTCATTTACCCCTACCTGGGGGCCTGTAAAAGAAGTTTCAACTGGCCATGCAATGGATGACGAGGTCAGGCATAAAGGTTCATCAGGCGGCATCGTCAGCGCACTGGCCATTCATTTGCTGGAAACCGGACAAGTACAGGGTGTACTCCATATTGTTCCTTCGGATCAAAATCCATTTGAAAACATCGCTCAAATCAGCCGTACCCGCGAGGATGTTCTGCGTGGCGCTGGTTCGCGTTACGCACCTGCCGCACCTTTGTTACGTCTTTCGGAGTGTCTGGATCAGGAAGGAGCTTTTGCTTTTATAGGAAAACCTTGTGATGTTGCCGCTTTAAAATCACTGATGCAGTCAGATCATGAAATTGAAAAAAAATTTCCAGTTCTGATTGCATTTATGTGCGCGGGAACACCCAGTTTGCAGGGTTCAAAAGAGATAGTTCGGGAGATGGGTTTTGATCCTTCTGAAGTTTCAAAATTCAGATATCGTGGCAACGGCTGGCCGGGCATGGCACGAGCGGAAACGATCGATGGCCGGACAGCCGAAATGGATTATGACACTTCATGGGGCCGTATCCTTGGTCGTTATCAACAGTTTCGTTGCAAAATATGCGCTGATGGAACGGGAGAATTTGCGGATGTCAGCTGTGCGGACGCATGGAATACAGACGAGAAAGGTTACCCCCTTTTCACTGAAGATGCTGGACGCAGTTTAGTTTTTGCACGCTCTGAGGCGGGTTTGAAACTGATCAGGGATGCTGAAAAGCACAAAAAAATACTCCTCTCTGCAAGTTCTCTGGCAGATGCAGAAAAAATGCAGCCTTATCAAGTCCAGCGTAAACGAACCCTGCTTGCACGTCTGCTTGGTTTTACATTGGCATTTAAAGCAGTATCCAATTATAAAAATATGGGTCTTTTTGGCTCAATCAAAGAGATGTCTTTTATCAAACAAATCAGGGCGTTCGCAGGTTCCTGGTTACGTGGATTAAAGCTCAAATAACCCGGAGTACAAAACCTATGGACTATAGGCGAGAAATAGACGGACTTAGGGCATTTGCCGTATTATCGGTCATATTATTTCACGCTACCTTTCAGACGTTTGGGGTCAGTTTCAAACCGATGTTGACACCGATGTTGGCAAATAATAATTTACTGAACAGATAAATTAGTCAGCATCTGCTGTAAAGCTTCAATCGCTTGCTAATTATCTTTTTGAAAATCGTTGTTCTGGAACTTCCAAGCGCTCGCGCACATCTCCAAAAGGCCACGCCGCGCATGCCAGCCCAATTCCCGCAGGGCTTTTTCCGGATTTGCATAACAGGCTGCCACATCCCCCGCACGGCGGGGCACAATCCGGTAAGGCACGTTGCGGCCGCAGGCACTAGCAAACGCCGCCACCATCTCCAGCACACTATAGCCTTGCCCCGTCCCAAGATTGATCGCATGCCAGCCGGGATGTTCAGAAAGCCAGGGAAGCGCTGCCATGTGGCCTTCTGCCAGATCCATAACATGAATATAGTCACGCACCCCAGTGCCGTCTGGCGTTGGGTAATCATTGCCGAATACGGAAAGTTCCCTGAGTTCCCCGGAAGCAACCCGTGCAATGTAAGGCATCAGGTTGTTGGGGATGCCCACCGGGTTTTCTCCGATCAGGCCACTTTCGTGCGCCCCCACCGGATTGAAGTAGCGAAGGCAGACAATGCGCCAAAGTGGATCAGAAGCGGACAGGTCTCGCAACATTTCTTCGATGTGCAGCTTGGTGCGGCCATAGGGGTTGGTTGCAGAAAGCGGATGCACCTCATCTAGCGGCAGATACTGTGGCACGCCATACACAGTGGCGCTGCCACTAAATACCAGCGAATGTACACCCGAATCATGCATGGCTTCCAGCAGACTTACCGTACCTTCAACATTGTTGGCGTAGTATTCGACCGGCTTTTGCACCGATTCGCCCACTGCCTTCAATCCCGCGAAGTGCATCACCGCCTCAACCTCATGATGTTTCAAGGCATCCGCGAGCGTGTTCGTCGCGCGAATATCCGCCTGGACAGAAGCTGGCGTTTTACCTGTAATCTGTCCGATTCTAGCCAGCACCCCGGCATCGCTGTTGCACAGGTTGTCGTAGAGGACAATGCGATGCCCCGCCTGAAGAAGCACCACTGCTGCATGGCTACCGATATAGCCCATGCCACCAGTCAGAAGGATGTTCATGAAAAATCACACCCCAAAACGGTTGTCTGGTCAGTTTCAATCTTCGTCATCTCGCTTATCCAGTAGATGGTTGCATCCAGACATTAAAATAATATCCTGCTCTGTACCTCTCAGCAGCCAGTGTGTAAGAAACATAAATGAAAGATAACAAAAAGATAAATTTATCTGAAAACACTATCTACTGATTTTAACTCAATTGTTGGTGATTTTTTAAAATCTCTTTAAACCTTTCTGCCCATGAATTCCAACTGAGTTTTTCTTTATACAATTGCATCCCCCCTTCTTTCAGTTTCGGCAATTCGTTATTATTGATGCATTTTGTGATTTTGCGAGCAAATGCCTCTCCTTTTTCAGACAATGAGAGTCGATACCCATTGCAGCCATCAACGACATAATTGGCTATTCCGCCTGTATCGTAAGTAAAAATGGGAAGTCCATATGCTGATGCTTCGCAAAATACAATGCCAGCACATTCCATTTTTGTAGGAAGCAGTAAAAGGTGGCATTTTTTAATTATAGAAATATATTTCTCGTATTGTTCTGGTATGTTTTTGTTAAGAAATCCCGCGTTTTCAATAAAATTAATATTTTTATACTTCTCGGGAATTAAATTTAATCCTACCAGAATCAGTTTTGTTTTAACATTATTTTTATTTAGGCATCTGACAGTCTCTATTGCTATTTCAGCACCTTTTCTTTCCCAATCGACACCTGAAAAAAGCACTCTTAATTCACAATCTATATTGTACGACTCAGTTTTTGCTATATCAACATCATCCAAATTTGCGCCAAATTCCAAAACATGACACTTAGCTTCAGAAGTTTTATAAAAATCAATTGCTGACGTACTCGCCCATTTGCTGGAATGAATCACAATATTGGATTTATGAAGAGCAGTTTTTTCTATTTCATGGCCTTGTTTGATGTTCCACGAAGCAAGACTATGCCAATAGTAATCTAGCATAAGATGAAATGTGGCGTCAGAATAGTAAATTATCGGTTTCTCTGTTTTTAAATTAGACAAAAGCACACTTTGACCGCTAAAAAAAAGATAATCACACTTATGATAGGCCGCCTTATTTATTGTAAACGACTGAAGTTTTCCAATAATTTTCATATGATCAGATAATATTTTTTTTGCAAAAAGCTTTTGGTATGTTTTTAATAAAATCTTTATAATTAAAATTGGAAGTGAATTCTTTTTATAGGAAACCCAAATTACTTTACATCCAGACAACTCTATTGCTTCCCTGACTTTATATGTTGTTCCGCTCCAATCCTTTCTGTCTTTGAAAGGGTCAGAACTGGAAATATAACCAATCGTAACAAATCTGTCTCTACCTGGACTACAGACGGGGTAATGCTGAGTTTCACCAACTTCTTCAGCTTGTTTAGTGCTGGAGGAATAGAGATTATTTTCCATTACTTTACCTTCAGTGGTAGCAGTGAGCTGATTTGTTCAGTATATGTTTCCAGCTTAGAATGGGCTATTTTATTTCCCGCCTCTATCTCAATAGCTAGCTGCTTTCTGTTTTCAAAAGCTTGAATGAGTTTTTGCATGGCGCTATGGGTATCGCTAGTCAGGCAGTCGAGCACATGAGGGTAGTTTAAAGAACCAAAAAGTCCATTGAATTTGCGACTGTATGCCATCGGTAATACTGGAACACCGCTGGAGAAAGCGGCAATACAAGCATGCATACGTGCGCCTATAAAAAAATCCATTCCAGAAATGAAACTTTTTGCTTCACCCGGAGTACGGAAAACCGGGGCTATCCTTAATTCAGGATGACGTTCCTGTAGCAACTGATTGACATGCAGGTCATTTTCAATATCAGTTTTGTCGTCAAACCGGGGCGTATCCGCAAACACATGGTGAACGAGGTAAACTTCTGTATCAGGCTGAGCGAGAAAGTATTTACAAGCATCTTCGATCAATGCAGGATAGTCGACCGACAACCCGAACTCATTGCGTCCGCTGTAACCTCTGTTATAAAGCAGCCCGGATACATTTATTCCAATTCGCACATTACTACCACGGGCTGGACGCTCGAAGGGTAACGCAAAAGCAACATCAATGATTTCTTCTGATTTGTTTTGAAATTTCGCCTGATTTAAATATTGCATGGACAGGTAATCCCGTGCATAGATGCGAGTTGCAACGGAGAGTCCAACTTTACCGAGCAGTTTGCTTAGACCAGATTTGAAAGGGCCGATAGTCTGCGGTGAGATCACAAGCGGTTTACGGAACAAACGGGTCAGTACATTTGCAATTACCTGCATCGCTAACCGTTTATTGCCATAGATGTCTGAATAACTGTCTCCCGCCCCTATGTTGAAAACTATATCGCACTGTTTTAACAGTGTGATGCCCTCGAATTGACCTGCGATGAAGGCGCGACGGGAAAATTCAACCTTATGTGTAATTTCAAACCCTTCGGTAAAACCCGAATTTTCTTCAACGGGGCTTAAAATAATAAAACGAACCCGTGCATTACGTCTCCGTGCGGCTTCGGTAATGATTTTCATCTGACTTATTGTCAGCGCTACTGCACCAAAATTTTCAGATGCTATCGAATGCCATAGTAAGCCTATGGTAAGCGTATGTTCGAGTTGTTCAGTCATTGTTTTCACCTTTATGCTTTTCAAATAAAAGGAACTGGCTGATCTTTGAAGATATAATGGATATCTCTGTTTCTTTCTCCAATTTTTTTAGCTGGAATACCGGCATTGATCGAAAACGGTTCAATATCTCTGGTGACGACTGATCCTGCGCCAACAACGGCTCCCTCACCAATTGTACAGCCTGGCAACACTATGACTCTGGGGCCAAGCCATACCCTGTCAAAAATTGTTATTTTCTTTCCTTTTGGAGACTCGCAACCAAAGTCTGGATCATTATAGTTATGCTGTTCTGTCCACAACCAGACACCGTGGCTAAAATTCACATTTTTTCCAATTTCTATAAAATTTCGTGCATCCAAGACGCTATGATGACCAATTATTGATCCTTTGCCAATAGTCAGCCTGTGTGGCCCACGTATTTCCGTCCCGGAATAAATAATCACATTTTCCCCTAATCTTGCATTGTAAAAATGCCGGTAGATAAAGTTTCGTATGCTATGAAATGGAATTTTGCTTGTTTTTAATAGTGAATAGAAAACAAATCCACTTGCGTAATGCCCCAGGATTTGTCTTGCAGTTTTTTTGTACGAATCACCATTTATTGCTGTTTGCGAAAATGGTTTTATTTTGTTTATTAAATATCGAAAATATATAATGCTGACAGCATAAGAGCAGAGAATAAATAATGGCTTTAATAAAAGGATAACCAGAATACAAAAAAGAATAACAGAAACCACGGCATGCCTCCTTCATGGCAAGCAAATTTCGACGATTATCCTACCATAATCATGCCAGTTTGTTGTGCTGCGGTGGACTAAACCTTGCACGCGTACCTGGTGCATGCCCAGGTACCTAACATCGCACTGTTCATAAAGAGTAGTTACTTCCTTGCTCACCTGTCCAAACCAGACGCGTCTGTGCCTGAGGTTCATCGCTTCGTCACGCTGACTCACAGGAAACATTTTCATCCAGTAACGCCTGCCGATCCTGTCGGTGTTTGCTGGAACCTGCAGCGAACCATGCCGTACGCCGCTTCCCACACACTGCACCGGTAATTTATTTATATGTTTCAAATACAGACCAAAAGTTTGCAGCAATATTTAATTTAAAATGTTGACTTGGCAGTCGACCTATGCTATCAAACATGGGGATTACGAACCAAGAGGGCGTTCATGAAGGAAAAATATGGCAGCATCCAAATGATGCGTGGAATTGCCGCCCTCAGCGTTGTTTTCGCACATATTGGCACAATAAGTAACGGATTTTTTGGGGTAGATTTGTTTTTTTGCATCAGTGGTTTCATCATGATGCATGTCACAGAAAGGAGTGGACGCCATTTTTTGGAAAAAAGAGCAATAAGAATTTTTCCTCTCTATTGGTGTACTACGCTTCTTATCGTTGCAATGCTGTTTATAAAGCCTGATTTTTTCAAATCGCTTATATTGACGTCCGAACACGTTATTAAATCCTTACTTTTTATCCCATATTATCATCGCGTTCGTTCTGGCGCTGAAGCCAATGCCCTCAACTTTGTTGGTTGGACTTTGATTTTAGAAGTTTTTTTCTATTTCCTATTTTTTATCTCCATGCAAATAAGTCACAAAAATAGACATTATATTGCTACTGCTATCTTACTGACTATGGTTATAGTCGGGTTTATATTTAAATCAAACATAGTGTTTATTCGTTTTTATTGCACGCCAATCATTCTGGAATTTGCGTTAGGCATGTTTTCCTACAAACTCTTGACCAGACCAGATGTAAAACAGTGGGGTTCATTTCGCGCGATTGTGGCAATTTTTGCTGCCACACTCATCTGGGCGATTTTGTTTGTACTAACTAATATCCCGCAGTTTATGGAATATGTCAGAAATATAAGGATCATCCCTTACGGCCTGCCTACCTTCGTGGTTTTTCTGCTTCTATTCAAGGCTTTTGAAGGGCGATCCGTACCCAAACCGCTCATCGTTTTGGGAAATATCAGTTATTCACTGTATCTGATCCACTGGTTTGTAATACATGGTTTCAGTCGCCTTGTTTACGATGTAGAACATAATTCACCGCTAAGCCTGACTCTGGCGTTTCTTGTGGTCATTCCGCTGATTATTCTTTTCTCATGGATTTCATGGTGGCTGATAGAGAACAAGCTCAGCGAATGGCTCAGAAAGCGGCTTAAAGTCTGAAGCTGATGACAGCCAACCACGCACCAAGCAGACTCTGCACGAGATAAATTACGCTCGATATTCCGTGCAGCACGCTGAATTTTCCGCGTTGAACGCTCTCCATCACGTCCATCGACCCCAATCCGGCCTTGAGCGCAGCCATTTCCATCTGGAGGACGTACCCTGCCACCACGCAGACAAGCATCGCGGCAACGACCCAGAATACTGTATTGCGAAATGCCGCCCTCCTCTGCCGCTGAGCCATAAATCCGAGCAGGTATACTGCTGTGACAGCGCCGATGCAGGCAATGACACTGAACAACCTCCCGGCGATATGACCCGCCAGCATGCGGTTATCGAGCATGGCAAAGAGCGTGGGCACGACGATGTAGCCGATCATCCACATGCCGCCAACCCACGCGGTAACGAGCAAACGCGAAACGGCAGCGGCAAAGCGAGCAGGTAGGCTTTCGCCCCCAACAGGCTCAGACATAAGTAACTTCAATAATCTCGTACTCGCGTACCCCGTTTGGTGCCTGCACTTCGGCGATATCCCCAGCGTATTTGCCGATGATGGCGCGGGAGACCGGGGAGTTGACGGAAATTTTGCCGATCTTGATGTCCGCTTCGTCGTCGCCGACGATCTGATAGGTCACAACTTGGCCGGAATCCATGTCTTCCAGCGTCACCGTTGAGCCGAATACGCAGCGGCCATCGGCATCGAGCAAGGCCGGATCGATGATCTGGGCGTTGGCGAGTTTGTTTTCGACTTCGAGGATGCGGCCTTCGATGAAGCCTTGGCGATCCTTGGCGGCGTCGTATTCGGCGTTCTCGGAAAGGTCACCGTGCGAACGCGCCTCGGCAATGGCCGCGATGACGCCGGGGCGCTCGACGGTTTTCAAATGGTGCAGTTCGGCGCGCAACGTTGCTGCGCCGACGATGGTCAAAGGAATCTTGGTCATCGGTCAGATAAATTCAGTTTCGCATGGAGTTCTTGCAGGGCGTGGACTTCGAGTCCGTCCAGATACCGCATGCCCATGCATGCCGCCTGCGCGCCTTCGATGGTGGTGAATACGGTGACTTTGGCCGCCAGGGCACTGACGCGGATGGAGCGTGAGTCCGCTACCGCCTGACGTTTGCTTTCAACCGTATTGATGACAAGGGCGATTTCGTCGTTCTTGATCATGTCGACGATGTGTGGGCGCCCTTCGTTGACTTTATTGACCGGCGTCACCGGCAGCCCGGCGGCTTTGATGACTCCGGCCGTGCCATGTGTAGCGACGAGCGAAAAGCCCAGGTCGAGCAGTTCACGAGCCAGTTCGATTGCCGCAGGGCGGTCGGTTTGCTTGACGCTGATGAACACCTTGCCCGATCTCGGTAGCCGTACGCCGGCACCCAATTGGCTCTTGATGAAGGCTTCGGGGAAGCTCTTCCCTACGCCCATGACTTCGCCGGTCGATTTCATTTCGGGGCCGAGGATGGTATCGACGCCGGGGAATTTGATGAATGGGAAAACGGCTTCTTTCACCGAATAGTACGGGGGCACGACTTCGCCTGTGATGCCCTGGCTCTTCAGGCTTTGCCCGGCCATGCAGCGCGCGGCGATTTTCGCCAGTTGCAGGCCGCATGCCTTGGAGACGAAGGGTACGGTACGCGAGGCCCTCGGGTTGACTTCGAGCACGTAGACGGTGGCGTTGTCCCCTTCTCCCTGAATGGCGAACTGCACGTTCATGAGTCCGCAGACGTTGAGCGCGCGCGCCATGGCGCGTGTCTGCCGCCGCAGTTCGTCCTGAAGGGCCGGGGTCAGGGTGTAGGGTGGCAGCGAGCAGGCCGAGTCGCCCGAGTGCACGCCCGCCTGTTCGATGTGCTCCATGATGCCGCCGATGATGATTTCTTCCCCATCGGAGAGGGCGTCGACGTCGACTTCGGTGGCGTCGTTGAGGAAGCGGTCGAGCAATACCGGGGACTCGTTGCTGACCTTGACCGCTTCGCGCATGTAGCGTTCGAGGTCTTTTTGTTCGTGGACGATTTCCATCGCACGTCCGCCAAGGACGTAGGATGGCCGCACGACCAGCGGGTAGCCGATTTCAGCGGCCAGACGCACGGCGGCCTCGGTGGTGCGCGCGGTACGGTTGGGGGGTTGCCGCAGGCCGAGGTCGTCCAGAAGCTTTTGAAAACGCTCGCGGTCTTCGGCAGCGTCGATCATGTCCGGGCTGGTCCCGATGATGGGCACGCCGTTTTCTTCCAGCGCACGAGCACGCTTCAGGGGGGTCTGCCCGCCGAACTGGACGATGACGCCGCTGGGGTTTTCGACGTGGACGATCTCCAGGATGTCTTCCAGGGTGATCGGCTCGAAGTACAGGCGGTCGGACGTGTCGTAGTCGGTGGAGACGGTTTCCGGGTTGCAGTTGACCATGATGGTTTCAAA
>Ga0123354_10005866_pt1 | contig 18039 bp, 8 predicted proteins | sample TergutLab28metaG_2_FD_97872 | JGI IMG/M metagenome (GOLD analysis project Ga0123354, IMG submission 97872) | Labiotermes labralis P4 segment gut microbial communities from Petit-Saut dam, French Guiana - Lab288 P4 | ecosystem: Host-associated > Arthropoda: Insects > Digestive system > Gut ...
CCCTGTATGTGTGTGTATGTTTGTTTGTGTGTGTGTGTGTGTGTGTGTGTGTCCTGCAGGGAGCCCTTTAAATAGCCGAGTGGCCACTAAAGTGGATGGGGGGGTGGGGACTGGGGATTTAATTCCGACGTCAAAGGGTTAATGTAGGCTGAATCCCAAGAAAAATTCTGTAAGGTCAAGATTACGGACTCTGCCTTTCATTCAAGTAATAGGTAACATTATCCCTACCTATGACATAGAGGCACAGAGGTGGCACAGATGTAAAGTTCTACCTATTCCTTACCTTAGCACTAGATAGAAAAAAGTGGTCAACATTATGCCACAGCTGCTTTGTGCCCAGAAAGGAACCTAAAGCTGAGTGGGCCCCAGAGCCAGAATGAACAATATGGAGAAGACGATAACCCTTCTCCCTGCTGGGATTAGAATCCTGCACCATCCAGCCCATAGACCAGTCAATAAACCATCAACACTCTCCAGGTTTCACTGAATCTGGATGAAGCTGTGGCTTATTCTCAGGCCAATACTTGACATAAAATTACACTGCATGACATTTTTTATCATAATGATGTAAAATATGAACTGTAGCAATGCTATTTATGTGCACTGCAGTCAACAGATTTACGGACTGCACAAGCAAAACTCTTCTACCAGTTACAATGTGTACAGCCTATTATAATAAACGTATATTAACTATAAAAGAATTGAATAAGAACAAAAGGAATTCCAAATTTATCCAAAAAGTTCCACTGCTCTGAGCAACTGTCCAGACAGAACATAATACTGAATGTCCAGGCTTGAAGTGGCAATAAATAGATGTCCCCCATGTCAAAACAAAGAGAAATACAATGTCTTCAAGGAACAAGTCAGTGACAATGCTCAAGCTCTTGAAGTTATTAACCCCAATGTTAAGGCCACCTGCAGTTGTGGGTATTTGCAGCAAATCTCAGTTATGTGAAATAAAGAAATGTGTGGTAGAAATGATGACAAAATGCAGCAGCATGTGGATGCCACAATGAAGCACACAGTAGGTGCTTCGGTAATGGAACTTGAACTTGCTGCCAACGTGAAACAATGTGTTCTATACAAATTGCACCTTTGCATTAGTCAGTTCTTAAGTGAGACAGAACCATGGTTTAATGTTCTGTGGACTGCGCATCGTGATATATTTGCACAATATGAACCAGTAGGATGCATTATTTTACTCTCAATTTATTTTGATAATTAACCTCTACATGTTTTGAGCAGTAAACCTGCTCGAAACATGTAGAGGTTAATTATCAAAATAAATTGAGAGTAAAATAGTGCATCCTGTTGGTTCTTATTGCAGAAAGGAACTATGGTGTCACAGCTTGGTAAATGTATGATGTGAGTCATTTGTGAGGAGCTGGTTTAACACTTAGAACTTCATTTTCCAGAAGCCCGTGGGGTCAACAAGAAAGGCAAGGCAGTAACTGCAGCTTTCCCATTCAGTGTTCATGACATTATTCTTTAGTATCTGCATTTACGTGCATACAAGATCCAGCTTCATCAACACATCATGCCTGGTGATTATCATGTCAGGATGAAATTTAAGATGAAGACACTCTCATGCCTATCTGGATTCAGTCTGGTTCTCTGATGAGGCAACCTTCCATGCTTGTGGTGACAACAACAATGAAATCAAAATTACTTTTCAAATGAGCCGTTACATACCAAGTTTTGAGAAATGAATATCTGAAGGTCAAGAAAGGTGATATGTGACCTTGAATTAAAAAAAATAGGCAGTCACTGAAAAGAAATAAATTTCATGCACACACTTATGTTATAACACAGAACAAATTCAAGTCTCAATCTGTCAGAATAACACTGGCTAAAGTAAAATTGTATGCTCTACCTATAGGAACTGTTTGGGAACTGTGGGTATCCCTTGTAACTTTGTATAATCCAGAAGTATTTCTAAGATACTCCCATACAGGTGCAACAGAAACACCAATAACTTTGGGGAAAGAGAAAACAGTACCACCAACATGCAATGAACAACAATTGTCTAACCTGTGCAGTAAGGTTGTTGTGCGTGCTGGCTACCCTGGGGCAGGCAGACGCGTGCGTAGCCTTGCTGGCCGCCTGTATATAACAATAACTAAGTCAGCAAATCACTAACAGACAAAAACACAAATGCGAACACAACACAGCACATGACAGCACAACATGGCATGATACGACAGGCAACATTCAGTCACAAAGCACAAACATATGCCTTATTCAAATGTCTTTGCACCAACACTATAGTTTTAATACTTGCTAACTGAAATGCTGAAACAGCTAGAGGTGAATTCCAACTTTGGCAAGGTCAGTTGGTATGTAAGGACACGCAGATGCATTCCATATACTAAGCACTTTCATATTCACGTTGCACAGCAATTACCTTCTCACAGCTGTTTTTCAGCACATAATAATAATAATAATAATAATAATAATAAAACCAACTGCATTCACAAGTGACTATTTCCACTTCAGCATGGTGTCTCAAAATGGCTATGTTAAAAAAAAGCTGCTAGATGAAATTAAAATTTCCCATACACCTATCACGCGGCATGCATAAATTAAGTTCAACAGGAAATGCATATATTTTAGTTATAGAGTGTATCACAAAGACCTTGAAAAAAATGACATGCAGATTTTGGTCTAGCAGTTTCAAATATATTATAATCACCTGTCTTGTAAGTTTTAGAGGGTCATATTAATATCTTATCAACAACCAGTTGCATGGTACATGAAAACACACCTTGGAGAGATCCTAGTTATGAATATGGAAGGTTTCATAACAAAGAGTGAACTGCACAGCTCATTTAGTTTGAATAGTAGTCACTCTCCTTCTTTTCTTTCTTTATTTAGACATCAACAGTGGTGACATGAATATAAAAACCCTGACCTGGGACAGTCTGCTGTATATGAAAAAATGTGGCAGTGACAGTGTTAAATACCTGTAATGGCAAATTGTAACTTATTATGCTCCATAAAGAGGAACTACATTTGCTGATAATAATGCTGTATTAACTACACTGTAAAAATCAGGGAGCTTGTTACATGGTCAGATAAACATATCAATATGTATGGATTATTATAATGTGGGTGATGATCTAAAGTACAACATCTATGGAAAGAGAAGGAGGTGTATGGCAGTAATGGGTTGGTAAATGGATTGCAAGCATGTGAAGCAGAATGAGATAATAGGCTTTTGTTGAGGATTGTGATGAATTTTTGAGTGTCATAACTGGCAAAAACTTTGCATTTGGATGATTCTTTACTTAATGATGGGTCTCTGTATACATCAGAAATTGGAGAGAGAGAGAGAGAATAAAGCAACCCTTGTTCAGAGGTAGTAGATCAGTGCAAAAAAAGCAATAAGGTAATAAAACAGAAAGTTTTAGTACGTGAAAACTAGTATATGTACAGCCTACTATGTACTGTTACAAACCATCACTGATACATATTACTGAAACGTATACATTCAGCAACGAATCATTAAGGGAAGCCACAGTCAGTAACTAAGAGGTTTCACAATCTGCTGCTATTCTGCAAAATGGATCTTAAAGTGGATAATTAAGAGTCTGCCGTGCAGGTGAATAAAGTGCTTATAGATAAGGTGTGTATTTCAGAGGTTCATGCAACCAGCGTAACAAGTCAGCTTGCATGGTCATGCCAAACAAGGATTAGCAGTCAGTACCCATGGCCATTAAATTACCAAAACACTTATGTATCATGCATTCAAATTTCACATCCATTTTATTTCCATAACATCCATTAGTATTATTTTAATTCCACCAAAAATCACAATACTGCAGCTAACACTTAGGTGTTTATTCAGGTCTAGATTTCAAAGTAAGGCCTTCATAACCAAATGTATAACTAGGCTTTCTATACTTGTCCTCAGTCTCTTCCAGCAAACACTGTGACAGTACATTATAACCACATACGTAACTACATCTATTACTTTCATGCCTTTCCCAATTTTTTATTTATAATCACTGGATATTTTATAACCTATGCAATTAAAAAGGTGTCTCTTAATTACCACATTAATAACGGGAACTGTAACTTTATGTTCTGATCCAGTAAGCTTTTTAAAATTTCTTATGTAGTGACCCATACAACCATCTGGGTGATCATTAACTGCAAGTTGTTGTAAATACCATTCAGCCTCTGCTCCAGTTCTTCTTCAACACAGCGACTGTGCTAACTGCCAAAATCTTAACTCTGGCACTGCATATTTAAGCTCTTCTAGTCTGTGTAAAATGGTCAGGCTGCAGGGACTGTACAAACTTAATGTGTGTTAACCAGTGTTACCCATGAAAGGTAACAGAAAAAATTACACCAGTTGCAAACAACTAGTTGAATGCTGATATTTCAACAACAAATTTTAGGAAATATATATATATATGAGTTACAACGTCTCTGCTTGAAGGAACAGTGATGATAAGCTTTGAGCCATCACAGAAATGACTGAAACATTTACCACTTCCTGAAGTACCGCGTACCTGATTCTGTGTGGCCACTGTTCTGTCTGGCTTAGAGATTCCTAAGCCTCCATAATACTGAAATTTGTGACATACTGTGCATGGAATCTGGTGTAGCAAGTGAAAGAATGAAATTCACTCTTCGATACACATGATTTGAGTGTCACCGCTCTGACACACCTATGACTATATAAAGTGTCAAACTGTAGGGAAAAATTAAAATTTGTAATATTCAGAGCTCAAATATATGAACTTTAAAAGAAACTCTCTAATTTGTGCAAGGTTTTGGAAATTACTTCCATGTTACACATCCTGTCAAGCAGTCAAAGAAGAATGTTCCAGCAGTTTGTGTTAAAGTTTCAAGGTTGGCAAATGGTATATAAAGTACAAAACATTTTAGATACTACACAACAAAAAAGAGACAGCAAAATATTGAAATTTCACGGCAGTTCTTTTGTCCCTGTTTATACAGGCATGGAAAACATAAGATCTGTGGACTCCAAATGAGATGGAGTGATTATTACTTACTTACAGAGACTGGAATGAACAATTATGGGCTTTACACATATGCATTACTGTTCAAGAAAATTTATTCATATGGGGCATGAACAAAACAACTGGAAGTATAAATTTTTTATGTTAGAGTATGACTAAGGTTGTGTCACTGCTCTAAATACCATATTTCTGATATCCACAGGAAGAACAGCTGGTTTAACCTTTAGGCACCATGCATCCTATATATAGGACAAGACGTACTGCTACTCCCCAGAGTACGCTTTTTATATATTTAGTCAACAACTATATTTAATTATTTTTTTAGACTTTCTCTCACCATTCGTTTATTCCTCCACAAACTGTAGTGTATTTCCAAATGTTACTATTCTTGGTTCATAAAATATTCACATTTTACATAAATGGTGTGCTAAACTGTAAATGTCCAGCTCCAGGGCCAAAGGGTTAATATGGTTTCTAAAGATAAAAAAGTTAGTGGAACACTGTAGTTACTGTTAAGAAATTTTGCAGGTGACAGATCAATAAAATTTGAACTTAAAACAACTCTTTGTTTCAGGTCACGTTAGCTTTTACCATGTGTACTACAGACAAGACATACTCTAATTTATAATTATGTACAAGGGTTATGCAGCAGAAAGTTACTCTAACCAACAAAAAAGGAAAAAAAAAAAAAAAAATCACATTCCCTTCACTGACTGACTCTCCTGTACTTGTGATCAACAAAGACTGAATTGTCATTTTCATTATTACACGGTTGTAACTTATTACAAAACTAAGAGTTTAACAACTTAAAAAAAAAACTACATCAGAAAGAAAAGGACGTAATTATAGGAAGATGGATGCAAAAGCTGGACTTTCTGGTGTCACGGTTAGGTGGATGGGTAGTCTAAAGGACTGCCATATTTCAAAGTTACTGTCCTTGCATGAATAAACTTTTAATTCTTATGAACAGTGTTTTCTCTACAACACAGTATGTACCACGTCAAAATACAAAATATGTATACATTTTTAAAATATTAGCAGCAGAAAACAGTTCTGATAATTACTGGGAAAACAGTTCTGATAATTACTGGCCATGGTTTGCCGCTGCCGCTGACGACGACAACAACAGTGTTCATTTTCAAATTGAATTCAAGGTCTGAATTTTTAAAATGACCTGCAGATAACAAAGACTAGAAGAATAGAAAGGGAATACTCCATAACGGAGTACATAATATTACCAATGCCATTCTTTGCAACATAGGACCTTAAATGTGGCTTGTTTATAAAATCTGGTTAAAACTGTCTAGCATTAAGATTACAGTCTTATGTGATGTGACATCCTGTTGATTGGTAATCTGCTACTGAAGCTGTTGAGGAGCTTGTAGTCTCCAAACTCAGAATAGTCACAAATGAATATGATGCTTGAACCGGTGATTGCATTATTCCGAGTAACAGTAGAATGGAACTCAGTCTCCATCCCAAAAACTTGAACAGACAAGATAGCCTTGTCTTCAGATCATGGAAACCTCTCATTCATGCACATACACAACAGACAAAACCTCCCCAGAAGGTAACTAGCCCTTTCCAAGGTCAGAAGATCCAGACTTTCCTTCTGCCTCGCCTTCTTCTGTTAGCTAACCCCACTGTTCAGTCTCTCTTGTCATTTTGTTTCCACTACTTGGATCTCCTTCCTCCTGCGTTTCTTCATCTGCTCCTTCCTCCCACTTCTTCAGCTCTGTTTTCCTTGCCTTTCACTGACCCTACACAATTCCTCCCAATGCACAACACCTTCCCTCATACCAGCAAGCTACAACTATTGTCTGATTCCCCTCTTTTCCTACACATTACAACCAATTCTCCCAGAAAATTATTCCTCTTGCCCACCCTTAAGATGCAGACAGAAAGCTCCCCTAAACATTGGCAACGAACTACCACTCAACATAGTCATATCCCAGAAGTCAACAACAATGCCATGGCAATCTCAAATCACAAAATTTATACACATATAGAGTGTACCATATAAAACACACCCTAACACTGTAATCCATTTATGGTACACTCTGTATAAACACACACATATGAGAGCACCCATGTATTCAATTAAGTGAAGTGGACTTCATTATGATAAACATAACTGAAAATCATAAATGGCCAAAAAATTTTAGTAAGATACTCCCATACCGAAATCTAAGAAAATCTGTCCAAATAATATAGGTGAAGATACTAAGTCAGAATGACAGACAGACAGACGGAGACGAGCGGACGGGCAGACACACAGACAGACAGACAGATGACGAGCGGATGGGCAGGCACACAGGCAGACAGACAGACGGAGACGAGTGGACGGGCAGACAGACAGACAGACAGACACACACACACACACACACACACACACACACACACACACACACAGATATATAAGACACTAAATAAATTTGTGCAAGGCCCTCTATTATAATATGTTATCAATTTCAAGCCACTGTTTCTACAGTTGAGACAACACAGCAAGAAACTGTTGTGTGTCACTACTGAAATCTGTAAAGATTAACAAAAAAGTGTTTAGATATGAAATATATACTTTATTTTTCTCTATAACTTTTGTTTTAAGTATTTTTCAATCAAATATTTATAGAGTTCCAAGCAAATTATCAAACTGTGCTCAAAATGCACACAGGAGGCATGTGGTCTTGGTGCAAAGTGTTCATATTATTTTCCCCAACTGTAAACAAAATAGAATGTACCAACAAATTTTAATGAAAGCCTCCCATGCTTTGAGGACTAATAATAACATCTCCATTTTTACGACAAAAGACAATCGTCTCCTCACCTAAGCACAATATCCTCAGATAACATAAACTCAAGAATTTGTTGCATTAATATTTGGATACATGAATGCAAATGACATAAGCATATCCCAACTCACAATCGCATTTCAAACAGTACATAATTATCCATAACAACAGGGCAATGTGGGGTTTCATTACAACATGCAACAAAAGGCAGAAGTACATTCAATATCCTTACTTGTTGGAAATCTCCTCTAGTGCAGAAGGCAAAATCTCACCTGGGACATTCAGCGTTTCCTGCAGTAATGAGCGACTACTGGAGAAGAATGGCCTGAGTGAGGGTTTGGGCGTTGAAGAGATGCTCATTGTGTCGATCTCAGGGCCCGAATCACTCAGGTCTTCCAGCTCCTCGAACAGATCTTCTATCTCTGTTGGGTCTACATCACCACCTGAAAAAACACAAAGAACATTATTATTCTCCTCAATTTTGAGTGCCTTAGCATGACATTATAAGTGCAAATATCTGTTCAAAATTCAGGATGTTCATTTTGAAACTGAAGTATTAATTCAGATAAGTTTTGCTTCAACTTTCCATTTCCATAATTCTTAATCATGGTTGCCTAGCAGATGAGAAGGTGGTGATTCCCCTTGCATGCATATTCTTGTATCCATCCCACCACATGCATGCTTGTTACATAATGCTGTTGCAGGTGAAAAAGTTCTATTTATTTCTATTTATATTCAGGAAACAAGAATCACTTGAATCTGACTTGAGTGTCATGTGTACTGAAACTACATTAAACTTATACAAAAGAGGGATGGTATGAATGGAGATGTACAAGAGAAAGCACACAGCAAGAAGAATACCTACTTGTCACTGTATGTGACCTGCTAGTCATTACTACTTTAATATCCTTTACATTCTCATGTTATCCTTATGTTAAGTTACAATAGGGCAGATAACTTCAATGAAGAATGTAATCAATGTTCCTACATTCATTACTTTCTCAGTCCAATTATGTTATACTCAGCTGATAACAATGGTTTCAGGAGTATGTTCACAACGCAGTTGAGGGAAGGAATACTGAAGCAATGCGGCGGGGTCCATGGAGGTAGAAGGGAGAGAGGAGTGGTCAGATTATGTTATTTTCTCAAATGCCTGGGTAAAGAAAAAAAAATCCATGAAACCATACCATTTTGAAGGATGCCAATAAACCAGTCATTTTCCTGACATGGCACTGAATAGCATTAAATTATATTAATTAGAGCAGAAGAGACAGATTATTTTGAGTTGTATGTGAAACATACATACATTCATGCATGCACATGGAGATGTACACACCGACGACTAAGTGAAGTCACGAAATTGACAGACAATATTCAATTCGTCAACAGTGTACATGGTCTGGATATTTTTCTTCTCACCACATCCAAAACAAGCCACTCTCCTTTCCAAAAGATATCCGAGGCTCTTTCCCCATGTCTAAAGATGTCAGGAGTCTACAGCAGTCTCCTTTTCTACCCAGTGATGTGGCTGTGTCTCACCTCCATACCTTCTATACACTTTCACAGAAAGGTACTAATGTAGGAATAACTGAATTTCTGTCTGGAAATACACATAATGTGTGTATGTGCACGTACAGACATATATTATACAAAAGTTTTCTTGAACAAAGGAGGCTGTAGGTATCTACAGCTAACTTTATGTGCTGATCAATGATCAAATAGCTGACATGTACATTTCATATTCAAAGGCTTCCACATCTGATCCTGACCGTTACCTCTAATATCAATATCAATATAAATATCAATATCAGTAGAAAATATATGTCAGTCTAACGACAACCACTGTACTGAGGGTGAAAGTACAGCCAACTCCTGACATATCATGTGTACTAAATACATGACAATTGATAATACACAATATTATCTGTGGCACGAAGAAATTTCCGAGCTTTTGGTGACTTCTCGTAAGAAGCACTTACCTGTAAGTTGCTGTCCAATTGCTTCCTGGTCATTATCAAGCCCCTGAAGATCTTCGCTGACACGAAACCTCTTCAATAGTGCAATGAATTTCTGTTTCAAATTACGTTGCTGTTAACAGAATTGCAGATAAATATATTATTAGAAACTGTGGGCAGCTAACAGATTACCTTTGACATTAAGACTTCATTAAAATTACAGATTTGCCTAACACCTAATGTTGTTAAGAATGGGCAGTGTGTGAATCACTGATTGCAGGAAATGAGAAATGTGTAGGAAATGCTGGTTGAGATATCTGATGTATAGTTTGGGTTGCAAGAACTTATCTCACACAAACCAAAGTAACAAAGCAATGAAACGGAGGACAGCAATATGCATACTGTGGGCTCCAAACAATGACAGGAGACTGGTATTCCCCACACTTGTTAAAGTTAGAAGCTAATATCTAGGTCTGCACTTATACTTGTCAACACATTCCAAGCCAGTAGTGGAATGCAAACATGCATGACTTCACACATCCACCAGGGTGTTAATTAATCTTTGCTCTTCTTGGATGTTATGCAGTATAGATTAGTAGTTAGTTGCCGACGTTTCGGGACAAACTATTGGTTCCATTTTCAAGGGTTAAACTTTAACGTTGAAAATGGGACCCAGAAGTTATCCCGAAACGTCGGGAACGACTCATCTGTGCCTCGTAACATCCAATAAGAACGAAGATCTCCAATTCAAACATGCCGTTCTAATGTTCTGGCAGTTTACAATCCAGCAACCAATGTACTAATGTTACGCAGCTGGGGTGGAATGACTCAGACATGGGGAAATGGAAGATCTTGGAGAAAATCCTGTTCCAATGTCACTTTGTCCGCCACAAATCCGACACATTAAACCCAGGTCTCTTCAGTGACAAGCTGGAGAGTAACCACCTGAGCCAAGGCACAGCGTAAAGGCCTCGAGAGGAAAGAGTGTTTTATTTTTAATTATGTCCCTTACTAACATTATGCTGTATACATTGTGTATGTGGTAGGCGAATGAAATACGTTCGGGGCACTGGTGGAATGCTACTGCCAAGGAAAACCCGAAAGTGCTCAGAGAACACCTTGTCCCAGTGCCAGTTTATCCATCACGAAGTCCTCATGAACTGGCCTCCGATCGAAACCAGAAAGCGGCTAAGCGCGTGGGCCATGCCACGACCTTACAGACCTTCAGATCAATCAGTCCCTTTCCGTTATCACCGTTCAAAGATTTTATTTTCTTACTGCAAACAGTTTTCGAAATAATGGCATAATATGAGTAAAATCTTACCCTGGCGTTTGCAGGGATCTTCGTTCTGGACGCTTTTCGCGCTCTTCTGCCCATGGCGTCCTCTGGCATTGGCTCGGAGTCTGACCCTTCGGCCTCACCCTCGTCGTTGCTGCTGAAATCCTCCTCGTCGTCGGAGAAGTCGGCCACGCGGTCTGGGAACGAACAGAGCAGAAATAGAAACCATTCGCATATAGACTACAAGCCTGAGTTCACTATACAGGCAAAAGGCAACGTTCACTCTAGAACAGGTCTTGAAGGCCCAGTGGGGGAGCAGAGGCATAGCTCTACTCTTTCTATAACCTCGACGCTGGATGTGGTGGGTGGTCAACGCCACGCTTCGGCCGTTTTACCCCCGTTAGAGAGACCCAGTACACATTGTAATTCATTATACTGGGCGACTAGAAAGTAAAATATACGAGGGTGAGTCAAATGAAAGCCGTAAATATTTTTTATCTCGTAATTTACTGAACACAAAAGGCACACAGTGACTTAATTTTTCTATGTAGTCTCCATTGTGTTCCATACAAATGTTCCAGCGCTTCGGAAGCGCATGGGTACCTCTGTAAAAAAATTATTTTGGCTCAGAGCTCCGCCACTCGTGCACAGCCTGCTACACCTCTTCGTCGGACCTGAGACTTGCCTCCCATCGCCTCTTTGAGCGGTCCAAAGACATTGAAGTCACTGGGGGCGAGGTCTGGCGGGTACGGCGGATGTGGAAGACACTCGAAGGAGAGATCTTGGGTTGTTGTAACAGCTGAACGGGCAGTATGGGGCCGAGCATTGTCATGTTGGAGCAAAACACCTGTACTCAGACGTCCACGTTGTTTGGACTTGATTGCAGGTGGGAGGTGATTCTTTAGGAGATCTGCATACATTGCACTGGTCACAGTGTTCCCCCTGGACATGTAGTGCTCCAAAATTACCCCTCGTTCATCCCAAAAGAGAGTCAGCATAACCTTTCCCGCAGATGGTTGTGTGTGGAATTTTTTTCGGTTTTGGTGAGGAGGTATGGCGCCATTCTTTGCTCGCTTTCTTGGTTTTGGGCTGATGGTAGTGGACCCAGTTTCATCTCCCGTAACAATTATTCCTAGAAAGCCATCACCTTCTGCTTCAAAGTGTTTCAAAAGTTCCTGGCAGGCATCAACACGTCGTCCTTTCAATTCTGCAGTCAGCTGGCGTGGCACCCACCTTGCAGACACTTTATGGAACTGCAGAACATCATGGACGCTATGCTGTGCTGATCCATGACTCATATCCAAATGTGCGACTATTTCATTCACTATTACGCGGAAATTTTCCTTCACGATGGTTTCAACTGCTGCAATGGCTTCTGGTGTCACTACTCGGTGTGCCTGACCAGGTCGAGGAGAGTCTGTTACAGAACTAATGCCGTTCATGAACTTCCTAGTCCACTCGTACACTTGCTGTATTGACAGACATGCATCACCACACTGAACTTCCGTCAATGAATTTCTATAGGTTTCCCCCCTTCACTACTTAAAAAACGGATGATAGAACGCTGTTCCTCTTTGGTCCACGTTGCAGGCGGGGCCGCCATCTTTACACTAGTACTGCGCCGTCGTGTTGCATTCCTGCATCGTACTGCCACCTGCAGGCCACTCTTCAAACCATGTTATCAACTTACAAGACAATCGAGCTGTGTTTCGAATTTTTATCGCACTTTTAAGGTTTTCATTTGACTCTCCCTCGTATAATGTTAAATGGTTGGGGCTGGTAAGCAGAATGCCATGTTGCTACTACTATTGCACCACTTCAAAGCCCATACACTACCATGTACTGTCAGATTTCAAACATCAGGCCCCAGCATTTTGTACACACGTCTGCAACCTGGAAGACAAAGACTCAACACATTTCCTTAAGAAGTCAAGTAAAACAGCGGGAAAAGTAAACTGAATTTGTAGTTGGATTTCATCACGTGATCGTGGATATTATTGGGAGACTTCCCTTTTGGCCCAACCCCACAAAAGAACTCACAAGAAGTAGGATAAGATCTTAGCAGAGGGCATTCTGTCGGTCCTCCACGCCCAATCCACCGACCAGAAAAATATTAACAGTGACTGTAAAGTAAATAACGGCATATAACGTTAAATGGGCGTATCTCTTAAACGTAATGTTTCAGTAGGCCTACTGTGATTCTGCGCCATGTTAGAGTCCGTAAACTGCAGTTTTATGATAAATACAGGTATTTTACTTGTACAATCATCCTGTAGATTCCTCACCGGCACTGCTATATACTGGAGACCCGTGTTGGAATCTGCACGAGGACTGGCTATCTTGACTGTGGTTGGTCGTGATTTTCCTCAACTAATGCAGGCAAGTACTGGGATAAAGCTTTCATGGATTCGTGATTTATTTCGGTGGCGATCTTCCCAGTTCATAATACAAAAATCAACATCTCACTTCCTGAGACTATCAATAAATAGGCTCTTGCTGCGTCATTCAGCTATGTTCCCAGCACATCACAATTTTTTTATACTTCATTGGACGCCGTACAGGCTATGCAGTTAAGAAGCTTCGTTACAAAACCAAAAAATGAACGTATCAAGGAAACAAAACATAAGGCCACTTCTTATATGAATACCATTGAGCGTATAACCGAATGTTGGCAGTACAGATCACACTCCTTCCAAAACACCTCCTTAAATGACTACGCATTATGTTCACGCCAGCAACAAAATATTAAATACAGATAATAATAAAATGGTGACTGCTTATCGTATACTTACAACCTATTCATTAAACTGTGTACAGACGATGTGCTAAACACATTCTTATTCCCAGTTAATTTGACCTTCCAAAACATTCAGTGAGCATTACATTACGAAAAACACGACAGTCTTCAGCGTTTCTCACGAACACCGCTTCGTAACAGTTCAGTTTTTATAGGTAGCTGATTGGACTAACAGCAAATTTGACCCTTTCTGATCGTACATCTGATTGAGGACCCGGCAGGCTCATAACCGATTAAATAATTTCGTTCTCCCGTTTTGATGCGTGTTAAGATACCATGAACTGAAGACGGGGTCTCCGTCGGGCAGAATCAAGGTTACGTTCCATTGAGTTTTGAAATTCTAACAAAGCAGACTATATAAAAAGAAAGAAAGTTGACCTGCGCTTAAGCACCACGTCTAATGAATGACACATGTGGGTATGTAATACAGCTGCACGCTTCTTGTAGGAGTGAATGGTCACACTAAGGCACCAGTAACTGTAACGCAAGGGACAGAGACCTCGGTGCACGTTGGAAAAAGAGCCTGAGTAGAACCCCCCCCCCCCAGGATGCTTGAACACGGCGGCAAACCAGTGGCGTACCCAGGAATTTTGTTCTGGGGGGGGGGGGGTACAACAAATTCAGTTGAGGACAGAGGACAGAGAGAACGGGGATCTGGGGGCGGTAGCCCCCTAGTCAGGGTTTCTGGAGGCAGCTGTATTTTGGTACAAGAAATTTCATTTCATATAGCAACATTTTCTTAATTTTTGGTACTTTAAGACTATTTATGATGACAACCAATTTACTTGTCATTGCTAATGTAAAACAATTGCGAACCGGCGGTAGTTTTAGAATTCTACTGCCTTTTTTTCCCGAACATTATGGAGTATTGGCGTCCTAAATTTAGCAGTTTTTAACAGTTCTCACAATCGGGTTGAGTTTGGCACGATTTTGGAGAGTCTTCGGAATTTCGGGGGGGGGGGGTTGAACCCCCCCAGGTACGCCACTGCGACAAACAGAAGTCTCCGCCTTGGACGCGAACAAAACACAGTTTCTCCAGCCAGCAGGCAGCCAAATGTATACGTGCACACAGGTAGAGAAGATTCTTTACAGCCACTGTCAGACATCGAACCCCGTTCTCCCTGTCCGCAGGCAGTCACCATCGTTATTTGCGCGTACCGAAGACCTGCCAAGGTTTCCACTTTGCAGACGTAAATGCATATCGCTCGCTCACTCACAATAGCGATAAACATCAATTTGCTCGAGGTGCTCCTCTAAGTCAAGGGGAGCCATAAATGAGCGGCTCATCCGACGCTGTGCTGTTCATCGATTCCCTCTAAATGGCGGACACACAAAACGGAAGCCATTTCACAATGCACGGGCGTATGAAAGCGTATTGTGTTCACTGATATATCAATTAATTGCCACAAAGGAACACTTTCCGAGCTTTCTACCAACATCAGTAAAGACACGATAAAAGGTGGCAAATTTATTGTCAAGATAACATTTTATAACAAAGGAAACATCACGCCAAGAAATTGCGTGACCAAAATTGACCAAACGCTGTTATTATTACGCGTTCTTTGAAACGAATGAGCGGATTTATTTGGACGAAATGTGGAATATGGGGGGTCTACATTAAAAGTCGTCAATTTAGAACAAAAGGAATGTAAATCAAGCATATAAACACCTCTTACTGTGTTTTACGTCTTATAATCCCTCTGTATCGATGCAAGACGACAGCTCTTCCCTAACATTCTTCTTCATTGCATTTTATTATATATTTTCTCCTATTACGAACCTGTATTCAGTCCGAAGATGGGGCTGTATATAGCCGAAACATGTAGCTGATTATCACATTTTTATGTTTTTTGCAGCGTGCATTGTGATACAATTATGTAACATAAACCAAAGAAATACATACTTTTCAAATTAATGCTTTAATTCGATTTGTGACGACTTCTACACGTTTCGAACCTCACGGATTCATCATCAGGAAGATCGTTTGTACACGCAGCTTTTGTATGGCACCCACGCGTAGATGGGAGGATAATATTAAGATGGATCTTCAGGAAGTGGGATGTGGGGGTATGGACTGGATCGAGCTGGCTCAGGATAGGGACAAGTGGCGGGCACTTGTGAATGTGGTAATGGACGGTCGGGTTCTATAAAATGCGGAGAATTTTTTGACTAGCTGAAAACCGGCTAGCTTTTCAAGAAGGACTCTGCTGCATGGAATGAGTGAGTGAGTGAGTGAGTAAGTAAGTAAGTAAATAAGTAATAAAGCAAGCAAGTAAGTAAGTAAGTTTTTGTATGGTTATGTTTTTCATGCATTTATGTAAGGAGTCTAGGAGGTGGAAAAGTGTGTTCCATACAAAACTTGCGCGTACAAACCGTCTTCTTATAATGAACCCATGAGGCTCGAAACATGCAGAATATGTCAGAAGTCGAACTAAAGCATTAATTTGAAAAGCGCGCATTTCGTTGGTTTATGCTGCATATTGATTATCACTTACAGACAAAGTTGTGTTCAGCCTTTTTATTCACAAGCACTTCCACACACAACGGAGATACTTTGCCTTAAAAAAAACTGTCAATTGAATTCAGCGCGCCTGTTCGTCGATAAACTCAAATAAAACTCCAACCATATCGATACCTCCACAAACAACTACTGTATATATCATATAGAATACAGAACAATCGAAAATCTGTAACTTCTACTCATATTTTAAGCACTGTCCTACACGGCGAACAGACCTTTATTAAGATTCAAGTCACGAAAAGCACAAATTTCAGAGCCAGCGTTGTGCGACACGCAATAATATACTTGTATCTGCAAGAAATGAACACAAGCCACCATCAGGTACGCAAAATCGCACGGAACATTCAGAAAATATGTGCATGTCGTGTGGCATTTAATGCTCTATGTTCTGGATATGGATGAACGCCTTCGACGTCATTGTCTATCCAACAAAAATGTGTCAACTGGAGGGTTTCGCGTCCTTGCAAGAGAAACTGTACGACGAATAGGAATGGTGATTTGCAAAGACTAATATTTAGGTCAGTAGTCTGACGTCTATATTTCGAGTGCAGCGAACAGTAGCGTGGACGCAGATGGGAAGACGTTCAGGGATGGTTAGTAGGTAACGATTTAGGACAGAGAGGTCCAGGTGACATATATGAAGGTGTCTGCCAACACACGTTACGCAAACGCCGAATACAATCACAAATAACCTGAGTGAGGATAGCCGTAAGCCTGGCCAACATCCGAATGGCGTACCTCCCAAAAGCAGTCCGTAGCTTTACAGCTTGTTCGGTAATTGAGAAATACGCAGGAAACGGACGTGGTCTATTTTAACGTAACATTTCATCAGTTGGCGGGAGGAACTGAGATAAAGCGGTTTCCTGAACGTTATGTGAAGCAGGTGTGCCGGCAGATTGCGAAGCACGAGTATACAGCGAGACAGCGATGTGGGACCGACGGCGATGGATGGTGAATTATGAAGGACAGATATGGTAGAAAGTGGTCGTAATTTAGATTCGGTACCAGTACGTACAGACTGAATTAAACTGACACTTCATAAAACAGCCTGTAATATATAAAGAGTGAGTGAAAAGTCCCTGTGCACCCGTCGCAAGTAGTGTATAGGTTAGACTGGAAATCACGGTGAATGCATGTACCGTACTACGACCGGACTCCATGACAGACGTTACGTTTGCCATCTAAAGTGTTTATGTTGTATGGGAATTCCAGGACAATGCAGCGCCCTTTTTTTTTTCAAGTATACAGGGGCTATTCGCTCACCCTGTACTTTCAATGCGATAAACTGTGAATTGACAATGGTATTACATAAAATTGTTTTTAAAATACAGGTACTTCGAATGCTGTTACATCTATTCAACAATCGAGCCTTCATCCCACAAACCCATCCGCCACTCAATCCAGCCATAAATCCATTTAGCTTTTGTGACATAAAGCTATATTCGATGACCTGCGAGATATGTACTGAATGGAAACTGCTAGGAGGACGGGAAATAGTTTAATATAAAATACGATCAGTCGGCCAGAACAAACAAAAAGTTCGCCGTAATTCAAATCAACAAGAGGTCATTCGATAATGAATACAACTCACTTTCGAAAGACCCCCCCCCCCCCCCCCCCCCCCCCCCCCCACACACCCCCACCCCCCCCCCAACAAAAAAAAAATAACAAAAACAAATAAACCACACAACAACAACCCAAAAC
>Ga0123354_10005869_pt1 | contig 18035 bp, 8 predicted proteins | sample TergutLab28metaG_2_FD_97872 | JGI IMG/M metagenome (GOLD analysis project Ga0123354, IMG submission 97872) | Labiotermes labralis P4 segment gut microbial communities from Petit-Saut dam, French Guiana - Lab288 P4 | ecosystem: Host-associated > Arthropoda: Insects > Digestive system > Gut ...
TATATATATATATATATATATATGTACCGGTGTGTTAATAGTAGCTAGCATAATAATTGCTGCTCACCCTGACAGTCGTACAAAAGATACTCACATACATTGCAGACAGGTACAGAATTTTTAGACGTAAAGCAGGTTGAATGTATGCAACACATCTGTCATCGTGTTGTAAAGGGTTAATTAACGGGAGTGTTTCAGTTGCTGAAGTGATGCCGATAAAATGGAACAAAGGATCACTGTTCATGAATCGACAGGAAGCAGCCTGGAATTGCTGGAGCTTTGTACCAATATGTATATTCGCTAAGGGGAACTAATGAAAGCAATGGCTAATATATGTAACCGAAACGGAGCCGTTAAATTGTCTTATAAAAAATCGGATTCATTATTCATTCTCTGAATGACTCATCTGTGGAGCATTGTTGGTGTACAAATAGGAACTGACCTTTCTGCAATCTGACAAGTGACAGCTCACAGTTCATTGATTTTAAAAGCCCGCCCATTCATATTAACTGTCATCCTTCAAGCACTCATATTTCGCCTGCTGTGAGGAACAGCGACTGAAAGTAGCGGTGAAAGTGATTTATTTCCACAATGATTTGAAAAGACTTTCTTTTTTTTTACGCGCGCGCTGCTTTTTGGAAATATCGCGTAATTAGTAGAGTTGGTCGTTCCTCTTATTTAATCTATTAATCTACCAAATTGATCTTAGGCAAATGTTGTCTTATACATTGAACGTATCGAGTGACTTTAGTGTTCGTGTTTATCAGCAGAACGTTATACCACATTTACGTGACGTTATATTGAATATGATAATTTTTATCAAATGTGGTTCATTGTGCAAAAGTTTAGAACATAATGTGAAAGAATACCTGCTCGCATATGTTGGTAAGACTTTCTTGTTTTTACAAATACATATTTTTGATAGGTATATATTCATGGATGAAGAGTGTCATAGATCTTTTTGATAATCTTTGAAAAATAAATTTAATATTATTGGGTAGCGTCATGTGGGAAAGTGGTTTGTTCCTGCTATTTTGAAAGACATAAAGGGAAAGTCGACTATCATCCTACTTCCACCATAAGAAAACACACTAAAAGCGAAATAACGTAAACTTATAATCACTTTGAAAGCTCAAGATTACAAAATAGATTGTTCTGCTATAGAGTGACGTGTAGGTGAAGGCAGGTGCAGAGCAAACACTAGACGAGATGGGGCCTACCCATACTCCATGCATAATTACAGTTTTTCAAGCTTAGTGGTGTGATTCAGAGTGAAGGTGTATATTTTACAGTCTGATGTTTAACACATGAACTGTCTCTTGTACTTATCTGCTATCTGAAAGTGTTCGGTCCGTTGGCAAAATTTTGATAAACCATGATTCAGTTACTTGGCTGTATAGAGCATGGGTTTTGAGATTAGCATTAGAAGGAACATGTTAATTGGAAGTTCACTTGTTCTGTCATCTGCACTTGCAGATAATTTCAATTACTGAAGGCGGTATGAAGTTAGTCTGAATTCACGTAACTAGAGAGCTACGAGAAGCAGTTTCGTGGCAGTTATGTGTGAATTAACTGTTTACTATCTATGTTCAGGTTGCACTGTGGATGTAAAATGATTAAAAAAAAACTCAGTGACACTGTTCCCACTTATTTTGATTGGCCATAACGTGCAAACAAATTGACTATGAATCGTGGCATCAAACGTCATACATAATAACTCCCCCTCCCCTTTTGTGATGTTTTGCTGACCGTACATCTCAGTATAATATTAGCAGTTGACCAACTTAATGCACAAATTCTTGTTTTATAGTAAGTTTGTTATTTTCCTCTACATGTTTCGAGCACTGTTGTACTCATCATCAGGAGGTCAAATTGTATTATACAGCATCTGGTATCATCACACCTGTAGGTTGCAGTCCGGTGCACAGGACGGCCACTTACAGAGTGTGATGATACCAGATGCTGTATAATAAAATTTGACTTCCTGATGTTGAGCACAACAGTGCTCGAAACATGTAGAGGGATATAATAAACTTATTATAAAACAAGAATTTGTGTATTAAGTTGGTCAGTCGGTAAGATTATAATAAACCCCCTTTTAAATAATTGTACAAAATTTGTGTTATTTTTCCAAGATTCCACATATTCTTATTCTGAAAGGAAGATGGGAGTGGTAACCTTCAACTTCCGGGAAAAGGAGCGCCTGACACATATTGCGCAGGTGGCCAAGTAGAGCCCACAGCCAGTCTGGACCCTTTGCAAAATAGAGAAATACCTGCTGTTGTGAGGAGTGTGAACATTGTACTAGATTTCAGCCTATGAACTGGAAAATATTAAAAGTGAATTTAAAGGAAAGGGGTGCGGTGGTATGGACTGGATTTGTATGATTCAGGATGGGGTCTAGTAGCGGGCTGCAGTGAATGTGGCAATAAAGCATTCATTTCCACACGTTTCGAGACGTTACCCTCCGAAAAACGAGAGACCAAATAAACATGTTTAAATTAAGTTAAACAAATCTAACAAAACCCGCATCTTCTGAATATTTGCCACGTGCCAGGATATTATTATGGTGGATTTCAGAGAAACGTAGTCTGAGTTTGCAGCACTGAGGCGCGTTAGTTGTGACTGGCCCAGTGGATATACATAGCCTTCAAAATATTTATCAACAGTGAATTTTGCTTCGTCCCTCTTCTATCAAGTCATTGTTCTTTTATTGGTTAAATTATACCCGGCTCGATAATTTTTAGTTTTAATTTATTTTTAAATTTCGTTATTTATTGCTCGTTCGTAAAATTTTCTATTAATAATAGCGTCTATCTATAGAAGAAGGGGATGTGTGTGCGTGCGTGTAATGTTTCACTGTGTACTGTGTGTTAACACTGCGTACTAAAATATGCATCACTGATATGTCTGTGTCGTCCTCCGAGATCGCTTGTAATTTGTTTTTAACTATGTGTTTCTACCTCTCAGTTCAGAAACGGTCCATGTAATGCATAGGTCTGCGGTGGCTTACCACCAGAAAGAGGCACGGTTAAAACGGGGTACAGATGCACAGAACAGAGAAGAGTGGAGAAAAATGTGAACATAGCTTTAGCGTGCGTGAAACACGCAGAATAAATGACGTACGTGATTTGATGTGTCGTGAATACATTCTAGGCTGTCACAAAATGCTGAAATACACAGAGTGCCGTGTGAGAGCGAACTACATTTTAGCCTGCCATAAAACACTGGGCTATATATGAGTATTAGTGTGCCGTGAGATACTGAACTGCATTGTGATGTGTAATAAAATACTGAATTTGGTACACTTTGCCGATAGATATAAATTTTGATAATCACTGCTGTAAAAGATGACACTTGTAGCCTACTTATCTTCCTACGAAGCAAGCAGTTTATGAAATGACCGCGCTCTGTTTGTGTTTATGTCCCTTTTAAAATGTTTAAACGAGAGATTGATTTTCACAAAATTTATCTTGAATTTTATTCTATTGGTGTGCAACCGAATGGCTAATTTTTAGTTTCTTAAAACTAGTGGTAAGAAAATGAAGAACTCGCGAACGTCAACAACACATCTAACTTTAGGTTCGTAAGATGATTCATGGTGAGAGAGTTTTGGAAAAATAGGCCACTGCTCTTAAGACAATAATTTTGTGAAAGTGTTCCTTAGCTTTCGTTTGATGAAAATAACTGTGATGAACCATTCGACCAAGCAGGTGGGATTTAGGATGGAGATACATCGTACCATACACTCACTATGTGGTGTCGTTTAAAGTAAAAATTTACAAACGTGACGACGTTGCGAAACTTCGAATTTTATGTTTGAAAAGGGTAACGTAGGCAGAATCAGTGCATAAGTGATAATTTCCTTACAAAAGAAAAAGTAACATCACTAATGGATTGATTTATCTGCTGGAATGTAAATTATGGGACAGAAAATTAGTTTTTCTGAGTTTTGCTCAGAAGTTCTTATTAATGTTGACATGGTGTGTATAAAGTACGTCATTTACGTGGAAGCCTTACCTCGCCGTATTGTTGCCAGTCGTGCTGTTTTCTTGCACCCTCAGGCGGTGACAGTCGAACGGAAGCTCATATTGCACAATTCGCTCAAGAATCCGTATGCTTTGTGATTTTTAAACAAGATTTACAACAAAGCGTACAAATTCTAAAACGAAGCGAACAACAGTTTGTAATATTCATATTGCATTTAGATGCAGGGTATAGTTTGAAGAAACTTTGATTCTCACTAGATTCTGGACAAACATCCTTGCTATACACGGAATTTTAAAGTCACGTAGGATTGAAATAATGGAACGTTTAGCTGAGTGTTTGCAGGATGGAAAACGTTCTGTAATAGTGGCTGAATGATATGACGTTTGAAAGGAAGTATGTATGGGAAACAAATTATTTTATTTAAGTGTAGTTTATCTTTTTTTGTTTTTGTTTTCGATGTAATTACTTTTCGCTCATTTTTATGTGCAGCAAAGTGCAGTTTTTTCATGATTTACATTGTGAGGTTCCGGAAACTGGAAGTGTTTAGATAAACTTCAGCACATACTTGTATTATCCATTTTATTAAGATTACAAATATATGTTACAGTACATTACAAACACAAAATATGTTGATTACCTATTTTGTGTGATTCGTATCATATTTTGATTTTTGTAGAATTGCTTAAGGTCACAGGGTTTTGGTTCATGAATTGCAGGTGCCATTTATTTCTACTCTTTTTGAAATTTTTATAATTAAAAGTCCGTAAAGGCTAATTTGACATTCAGAGGAACGTGAGTCTTGATATATTATAATAAAACCAAAGAGATGCACTAATTTCTCAAATTTATTTTTGGAATAGAACTCTGCTTGCAAGCACTCAGCAAAACCTGTATGACTTATACCTATTGCTGTGTGTACAGTGCTAGACTCCTGATGATGGACAGAGAAACTATCCGAAACATGTGGAGTTCTGTTCCAAAAATAAATTTGAAAAATTAGTGCATCTCGTTGGTTTTATTGTAAGAAGAGTCTGTAAAGGCATTTTAAAAACAAGTGTCAAATGGTCACTTGTAAAGGATCATTGGGACAGAAACTCTTTTGAATTGTGTAGATAATGTGAACAGACCGCAAATCTAAACTTGTGACAATCAGTTGTACTTGATTTTTTCAGTGTTTAGGTGAGGGCGCGAAAAATGTATTTCGGCTGTTTCTTTTGGGAAGGCATTTCCACTTACCCGGTTAAAATGTGTCGTGAATTAAACGAAAAATAGAGTGCGTATAGGAAACTTGTATGAGCAAGAATAACGTAACCAGAGCATATAATTATCACAGAACAATGAGTTTACTTATGCTCATAAATTTTACCAGTGATAAGTTATCTGGGATGAAGGAACTCGAATTCCTGTTTGTCTGTTTAATTTCCCAGGCACAGTGTTTTATGTGGGTACATGCAGCAATACGTAAATTACAGATTCTAAAATTGAAACTGCTAGGGCTTTGCGGAAGAATGAAGGCACATCAGACTCATTATTAACCAACATTTTGACTTGAAGCGAACAATGTTTACATAAAGAGGCAAAGAAGAGTGAAAAAATAAAAGTTTTAACACAAACACAATTACTTCACAACACGGTCTGTGGAACATGGTTGCTATGAAACGATTCCAGGAATAGACTATTGCAGTTTGTTGTAGTCAGCATTACAGAATGTGAATTGTGATATTTGGTTATTTTTTGTACAGTAATGGGATTTCGTTTCAAACCTGAAATTTGTGTATAATAAAAGTCGATTGATCGATTTCAAGTTGACTGCCCTTCGAAGTTAAATAAAGTAGGAGTACAGAGCCGAGTCTTGTTGACAGTTCTACTGGATCTAATTACATTCTCTGTTACAACAGTGTTCATGTCCGTCTAACAACATAAACACACATCGTTGTTTATCTGTTGCTGGCCGTGATTAACCCTATGATCAAACACTGACTTTCAGTTTGAGGGTATATTCAGTAATCAACAGAGCTTTTATGACGAATGAAACTCAATGATTTATTTCACATTTTTGAACGGTTATACAATTTAAACACACACATATATATACAATTATATGTCCAACTTTATCAGTGGAAATATTTGTATGATTTCATTATTTGCAGTAATTAATGAAGTTGAAAATTCAACCAGTGAGGAGTTTGGTAGTGTGGTAAGTGCAAAATGTTTATGTCAGTGAATAATTAAGGGGGGTGTTACTGACTTAAAAACATCTCTTATATCGTTAAAATGAAATTACATTCAGACATCCTCTTTTATGGTTTAAAAGGCTCTTTGGAATATCTGAACGAATCAATGATAAATGGAGAAAAATTCCTAATTAAAGTTTCTGACAATCGTATTTTTGAAGAGCATAGTAGCAACTTGATGGCTTTCGTAAATATTTTGCAGACTGTTAATGCAATACGTGTTTAAATACAACAAATTTTAGCGTACGGTTTCTTCCTTAAAAAGGAAAGAATCCATGCTATGTGTGTGTGTGTGTGTGTTTGAGTACGTGGGTATAATACTTGCCATTGCATATTTTGAATCTGTTGACCAATTTTCATGAAACTTGTATAAACTTTATGACACTGGGGGCCAGCTTAATCCTTTATTCCTAATTTCATACAATCGGTAGCTACAACATAGTCGACGCGCAAATGTTTGAGTCAGGAGATACATGAACGTCCCTAACTTAGTCTTCTAAAGAGTTGTTTTGTGAATGATTCTGTTACGGTACGCTAACTTTCTTTAAGTTAATGTCTTTATAGTATTTGAAATAAATAAATGGGAGCCTGGAGGATTTTTTCTTACTATGGGGGTAACGCACATATCACTTTAGTCAGGGATGCCGGAGCTGGTATGAACATAAAACATAAGTTCCTTTATATATTGCGTGTAAGTCAACAAGTAGTGCTAGAAACACGACGACGATCCGGAAATTTGAGGGTTTATAGCATTCTGTAGTATCTGTGTTTTGATCTGTGTTCCGTTTCTAAGTTATTGTTGATTAAGATATATTTGGGACTTAACATTTTCTTATACATAACCACACGACTACAGAGCTTAACATTTCTTCCCAGCGTCGGTTTAAGGCTATCGAAATTATGCAGCTACATGGGGTCTCACAATTCGGACATTCCAGAAAAAGCTGGTTCTATTGCAGATTTTATATCAAGTATTATTTTTATACAAATTCGTATTTTGTTCTATCTGCTTTATGAATTTAGAAATTTGCGTAGATAGGAGCCCCGAATTTATTTCTGCACTGAACACAGGGATGATTTAAACCGGTCCTGCTGGTTCGTTTCTTTGTTCTTAAATCATACGTGTGCTATATATTACGTAGTATTCGATTGTCAGAACCTTTTAAGAAATGATGGCGTTTACTTCGCATCTGTACGGTATAAACAGTATATCTGTCTTACATATTCCAAAGTGATTCACTTAGATATTCCAGTATACACGACAAAAAATTATGCAATTTTTAAAGTAACTTCAGGGTGACCAGATACAAGTCGGGGATTTTAGAATGTGATAGTACGCTTGTACACAACTGTTCAATCGACGGGGGAGAGTGATCCAGAAACATAAAATTGGAGCTGACGTAAAAGAGTGCGAATTTGGTTTATTCTTTGGTGTAGTTGAATTTATTTATAGTCTTTATGTTTTCTAATTGTCATGTTGTGAAAATGTCTTCTACGTAACTTCCAGTAGAAGTATTTGCATGGAAAATAGAATGAAACTCAACGTAATAAATTTGTAAATGAGTCATTTTTATTATTAATGAAATGAAACAGTCTTATTAGTCCCGACGTTTTGCTGACCGTGCATCTCAGTATATTTATCTCAGTATTTAATCAATTTAATGCACAAAATTTGTTTCACAGTAAGTTTTATTTCATGTCTCTACATGTTTCGAGCACATGTGCTCATCATCAGGAGGTTAAAATTGCATTACACAGCCTCTGATATCATCACACTTTGTAGGTGGCCGTCTCATGCACGAGACGGCCACATACAGGTGTGATGATACCAGAGGCTGTGTAATGCAATTTTAACCTCCTGATGATGAGCACATGTGCTCGAAACATGTAGAGACATGAAATAAACCTTATTGTGAAACAAATTTTGTGCATCAAGTTGGTTACATACTGAGATAAAGTCTTATTTGTATTCGTTCAGTGTAGGAAAGTTACCATACCAGAAGACAAATATTACTAGAGGTAAGTTGAAACTGCTCCAATATTAAGCAGTTTTTACTAAGATACCTCATGAAATAATTTTGGACAGTAGCAGTATGTCAGTGCCTCCAGACAGTGCACTATGTGTTTTCTTATGGTCATATAGTGCTTTAGTTCACCATTATCTTTGTTCAGTGTAACTGACATAACGTAAACACACATATTTAATTATGAAAACTAAGTTATTGTGTGTTGTAAGGTAATGCTAATCACGACTGTTAGACCTTACGTCTGGTCACCTTATGCGGTACAAAACAAAGACCAACGTTAAGAGCAGCTCTGTTATAAACATGTAGTTTCTGAGGTTTTCGTGGTGGGTTACCAACAGTATGTAGTATGAGTTTATTGCGACTTTTCAAAGGAACGTGCTGCTTCCATTTTCAGGTTGACCGAATTTGATTCAAAGTGGGCGCGTGGGTCACTCGGAAAATAAAGGCAACACGTTCGTCTAAAATTTTGGGCACAACTAATTACGCTACAGGACGCAAAACTCCAGAAGAGCATAATTTGAATAATACAAAGACATGACCAGTGTTGCTATGACAGATGAAGTGCATTTAGGGGGAAGCTGGGGGAAGACACTCATTTGGCGAAGGTGATCTAGAAAAATGTTTAGCATTATATTCTAAAATAAAATTTTAATCTTAAATTTAACCACATCTAAAAGGGATATTTGACCTAAGTCTAGAAATTCTATGTTGTTATTTAGAATATATCTCATTGAATGTAAACTTTTTCGTACTTCACTTATACGCCTTTAGTTATCGATTTCTTCGCAAAAATTTGCTTTCTCAATAAAATGTACAAATCTATGTATTTAAATATTTTTATCCCTAAATTTGAAATAAGAAGTGCGCTTAACCTTCTAAGAATATTACATTCTGTAAAAGAAAGATGTTTCTTAGTATGAAACATTTATTATCTTAAAAGTACTCGCCTTAAATATGGTATTGAAAGAGGTTCTGTGCATAAAATATTACACGTAAGTACTGTAGTTCTCATTAAAACTCTCCATTACTCGAGACCAAATATTTACATACAGACACACGTTTCTCAGCAACGGTGACATGTCACTCTGTTAACAGAATTTTATTCTTAATGATATCACACTGCAGCCCTTTTTATGCAATTTACTGCTTGTCGTTTTTGTCTGTGTTGTTGATTTCAGCAATTGGACGACCGTACAGTGCTGTTTTGTTCTTATTAACTAATGCAGCTGTTTGCTATTCTCTACGTGAAAAGTGAGAGTATAGCCTAACTTGAGTTCTCAAAATATTCAATTAAATGCCAGCTGCTAGAATCGATTAGGAAATATGGTTACATGGTAATAACATCGTAACCGAAAAAGTATGTTGACTCTCATTGTGTTAGGGGAAGTCATCGCGGAGCGAGTATCATCTGTTTCTGGCGCTGAAGCAAAATATTGGCAGCCGCGTATTTTAAGTTGGCCGAGAAGTGAAAATAGTTGAGACGCGATTCTCGATAACACGTAACACCGGGTTCTATTAACAGCGAACAAGAGAAGCTTGCCTTACGATATGGTAAAGACCTCAGCTATGGTGGGGACGGTGGAAAAGTACGGGAAAGCAGTAAAATCAGATCTGAAAATCTTGCACTATAGTATACAATATGCGAATCAAAATTCATACATTTTAAACTTGTTAATGACCGAATTTATATATGGAATGTAACGTGTAAATGTAGGTTAATATATAATACACTCCTTACGTACTTGTTCGACGCAGAATTAGCCGTGAAAACCCTGTTTCACCTTTTTGCATGCGTGTGTTATACCCACCACCTACCTGGATATTTTACGTTCTTCCCCCTTCAGTTCATGACATAATCTTACGCCAAGAACATAAGTTATATTTTACTTGATAATCGAAGAAGACATTCTTTGTATTATAAACAGTTTTTGATTTGCTACTTTTGTTCAATATATATGAAATGAATGGATTTATTTTACCTTCAGTTAAGAGTGTTTTTACTAAGTTACGATGCTGACCTGAAACGCTTTCAGTGATTGTAATGTACTTTGTCAATTATGCAGTAACGGTTACTGAAATAAACCACTATTGACGTTAAGTACGCTATTATAATCCGGTATTCTAGAGAACTGTAACAGCAGCGACGTGCTTACAGAAGACGGTATATAATTTTCACGTAAAAATTCAAAGTGTCATAAACACAATACCAAATTACACGTAATATCAATAAAGGGTTGCTAGTGGCTGGTATAGATTTTCGCTTTACTATTGCCGACCAAATTAAGAACAGCAGCCAGCGCAGTTATTATGCATGGTCAGTAACTTCAGTGCTTATGGGAAAGAGGGTCGATATCAAACAACTTATTATGATGACTCATAATCTACATACCGATATCATATTTAGTTTATAACAATAAGCATATAAACACATTTAACATTTAAATGATCTGACACATGAATTATTTTATTCTCGTAGACTCTAACATTACTTGCGTTATGTATTTATGCTTAATTATTTGCGTCTTTATGTGCTGATACGGAAGATAATATAATAAAAGCAGGATAAAGGTTTACCCGCTGTTTCCTTAGAATGCTAGATATTATAAATTACCGTCTTCATTTGAAAGATGTTTTTAAATATTAGAATATGAACAGTTCCTTCCACTCGATGCAAAAATTCAACAAAACCTAAAATGAAGTTACTAAAGGAAAATTTTGTGTCCAAAAATAAGGCATGTTTTTACGCTTTTTCCTAAAATACCTCAGTAGGCCTACTCTGAAAAGAGCTAATACCTGCAGCCACCAGATTTTTGCATTCAGATGTGATTTGTTGCTGCTGTGGTTATGCGCACTTTAATTATTTTTTACTGCCAATTTGCAGTTACTATGGACGCACCACATCACCGAAGTTAGATATGTCTCATTATGTGGTGGACACATTGAAAAGTGCTTGATACGTAAATGCATGCAATATCCTCGGACTTTGGGTTTAATGATGAAGTACGAAATAAATCTCATGTTTATAATTTATAAAAGCGAACAATTTTAAAAACTGTTCGCTTTTACTAATTATAAACGTGTTATCAGACAACACGAGAGTTGCGCTGAATCTTACGTGGAATTGGTCGGACAAATTGGTCAGTTGATCTGTTAAATGTAATTCTTACCTACATGACATATCCTTTTGTTCTTCATTTGTTGGCATATTATGGACATATTCTGTTGCACAACAGTTAAAATATATATATTAAAGTTGCACTGATATGCCGACATGATTATCAGTTATCCATATTGTTACAAAATATAATAATTGTTAATAACAGAGTAATATAACCGAAGAGTACTTGTATCTGTTTGTATTATGCTGAAATTGCCGATATGGCTCTATGATACGTGAAAGTAAGCACACAATTAATTTGAAGGAATTGGTATGTTCAACTCATAGATTTCCATTTTGAGTGCAACCATTGTCCAACTTTTTGAACAACATCTGATCACAAACTCTTATGAGGTGTGTATATTTTCCCGTAGGAACATCCTGACCGTATGGAAGGGAGACTGTAAACCATGTCATAGTAATGCCAATTTTACGGGGGAAAGTTTATATTTATTGTGCAAAGCAAATATAGGCTGTACGGATAGGAAATCTGCCACACACATTGAGAATTCTTTGTATCTGCTGGCAGTTGGTAAAACTAATTACTTAGAAAAGAGTATCAAATTATGTTTGGAAATTAATCAGTGTCAAGAAACTCAGCAAAGTAAGAGGATCCTCAAGTACATATGTGCAAAGCGTAATGAATTTTGAGCTTGTGCTGGCTTAGAATAAATGCCTTGTTACCTGATAAAATTAACATTGCGAAGACAGGGCTTATGCATCTTCCCTTCATGGCATTCCTGCCTGAATTCAGTCTTCACTGCAGAATATGGAAATTGGAAAAATTAAAGGTAAAAAACTGACTTGTTCTTATATATATCTATGATAACACAACTTACTAAGAAAGTGTTAAAAAATATAAATCCATTATTTTAGTTCCCATTCTTTATCACGAGGTCACGTCATTCCGTACAAATAAATCATATGGATGTATTTTTCAAGAAATACTTCCCTATGCTTTGTGAATTATTTCATATTAAGTTAAGAGTATTATTGTGTTTAAAACGTTTTTCAGGGGTGGATGCCTGACACCCCGAAGGTTTTTTCATTTTTATTTATTATTATATTTGATTTGTTTTTTCACGGCCATTTCACTTTTCGAGTGGTGCCATTTATCGGATCGTAGTCCGATTGCTCATTTGGTATGCAGAAACTCTTGTTTTTCACCCCACATACATACAAGTATAAATAAAGACACAAAATAGGCGTATATTTTTTCACATTCGTTGTATCACCTTGTGAAAAAATTCAAAATATCTATAGTAAAAAAAATCCATGACTTTCATCGTACATATTACGCGGTCATTGAAAAACACATAATTATCTCGATAATAAATCTAGTTGAGGTTCATACACTCAGTGAAATTTAAAGTAAATAGAAATTATGAAGAGTCTTATCCCTGCTTGTTGAAAAGTGGGCATTGAAACTATAAAATTTTGCATTTCAGTGTGAGAGTGAAAATTAATTCGAACTCATGTAGGAATTAGACATTCATTAACACATTCATGTGACAAATGGCATCCCGAATTGTCGTTCATTTCAAAATTTATGTAATTCATGGAAAGAATTTAGATTTTTATAACTGTCAGTTATAAACATTGTGTGCTTCATTATAAAATAGGCACCGTCATGACGATACATTTGTTCTTCTACAGTGATGATTCTTGTGTACGATAAATTTAGTACTTTTTCTTTTTTTTCAGAAAGTAGGAAGTAAGTTTTTTTTATCGGATTATCATTAGATTGATGCTATTTGTCGGAGTGTAACCAAGGCAACAGAACATAACCATGCGGCCAGCGATAGTGTCTGATGATCGCTGGAGTTGCAGGCGTCCTCGTCACAGCAAAAGGTCTGCGCTCCCCATGTCTCTGAAATGAAACACACACACACAAAATTTGTTGGTATCTTAGAGTTTCAACTCGGGTCAGGTCTCAAGAATGAAATTTGTTCAACACAGCTGTTCTGCGTATGAATTACGCTATGCTATTATTGACCGTAGCTACGTTTACGATCGTTGCCATTGAAGTCAGCACTTGAACTACGAGTTTTGTCTAGGCAGGAAATTTCACGGTTCCTTTTCAAGGAAATAATATGACCCCTTCTGAAGGCAATTGCGTTAAATTAAATTCTTATTTATTAAGGTGCTATTTTAACTGCAGAATATAAATATAACAAAAATCCGTTGTTGGATGGCAGTTACAAGTACAGTCGAACCCGCTTATAACGACATCGGTTTGTGCGACACCTCGCTTATAGCGTCAGGTACTGTGTGGTACCAATTATGTCCTCAGTGTCAACCGAGACATTATAATCCTCGGTTATATGAGCACACGTTTATATCGGCGCAACATGTTCAGTCCCTCTCATGACGATATAACTGGGTTCAACCTCATTTCACAGGAGAAATGCTGTTACCTTATTTTCTGAAACTCGTTTGCAAAATTTAATTCAAAACTGTTTTGAAATTTGTAATTTTTGCCCCATTTTCTAAACATTTAACACCTCGTTTTCAAAATATTGATTGTAAAAATGTTCGTACGGAACAATATAAAAGTATGGAAGACTTGATTTCTACTGAGTAAATATTAAATCTGAAATCTGAGAACCAAAGGTCCTTTCTTCGCCGAGAAATGTTGCAGTGAATATCAGTATATAGTAGAATTGTTTACTGTGATCTGTTCGGTGCTGTGTAAGGTAAGCTTAAGAGAATGATATTAACAGGTGCCCAAATGGGCTGAAATCGCTGAGCCAGTGATACGACTTGAAAGTCACAGCAGTAAGCCTTCAATTACATACATCACACACACACACACACACACAAACACACATGTACACTTACACCCATATGTATGTCTGAACAATATAGGAAAAGTACGTATAACGTAAGGTTTATTTTTCCGCAGCCAGCGTAATAACGTCATACCATTTCACGCGAAAAGAGCGCTTTTAAATGGAGATTTAATGTCGCTACACACCGTACTTAGTTCTTGTGTACAAGTTCCCTGCAATTTGGAGTTTCTGCACAGATTTTAATGGAAGTCTGCATTATCAGATTTCATGGATGTCCATCCGATGGTGGCCGAGCTGATACATGCAGACATATAGACTGACGGACAAACGTGTAGAAGATAATAAGCGCTTTAGGCATTTGCGGGAACGCACTTTAATAGTGATACAACTGACATGCCCTGCTGGTCAGCACTGTAAATGTTATATTACCGATTATCTGTCTAGTATTGATTATACAATAAACTGTTGCAGAGCAAGAAAACTCGATAGGCAGTGCAGAATAACTACTGTGGAGCTTTCGCTTAACTAGTCGAACAATTTTGCTTGAGTGACTTCTGCACCGAAACTTTACACGAATGCTAAGCGTGTTGCAACAAAAGCCGAACAGTGAGTTATTGTTGTGTTGTTTATCTACATGATTTCGCTGTCAGCAGTGTAAATAGTAAAAGCGTGGCCACGGATTTAACATTCAGAGGACCGTTCATCGTGATATATTCTTATAATAAAACCAACGAAATGCACTAATTTCTCAAATTTATTTTTGGAATAGGACTCTACATGTTTCGGATAGGTTTTCTGTCCATCATCAGGAGTCTAGTACTGTACACACAGCAATAGGTATATGTCATACTGTACTAGACTCTTGATGATGGACAGAAAACATGTCCGAAACATGTGGAGTTCTATTCCAAAAATAAATTTGAGAAATTAGTGCATCTCTTTGGTTTTATTATAGGAAAATAAGAATAAGAATAAAAGCGTTGCCACAGAAACGCCACAAGTCTTTCTGTTATTGTTATTGAGCTTAAAAAATATATATATTCTATATATTTGTATCTCGTCGTTTCCCTTAAGAGCCCAACACTATTTCACTCGCAGAGAGCGATTTTATGGCGAAATTGTGTCGCCGACAACAATAAAGCATACTGAAATTTTCTTTTAAAGTACGGGACATTTTTGTCCCATTTTAAACAAAATTGGTATTTGCTGACAGATTTTAATAAAGTCCCCAATAAAAAATTTTAAGACAATTTGGAATCCGAGATGATTTATGGGGATAGATGGACGGGCTGACAGGCCTGACGAAACTGACAGGCGCTTGTCGCGAGTATGCTTAGCCACCTAAAACAGTGACGGACATAGATCGCTTTTGTAATATAAATCGGCTGTTACTGGAGACACACAGACAGAAACGGATTAAGATGTATGAAAAGTCTTCGTAAGCAAATTTATGGACACCTGAAGCTTACTGCTGTTCAGCGGAGGCCTACACGATGTGGTGTGCTGTCAGAATGGTTTGCGCGTCGACATTGTATTTAACAGAGATCATTTAGAAGAACGAAGCAGTGCCTAGACGCATATAGTTAGGACACGTTCTATGAACGGGTTCTTTAGAACAGTAACGTTCGTTAATTCAGACATTAATATGAAAGATACACGAAAGAATATGGAAACTTCGCCTATTTTGTTTTCTGTCTGTTTTCAATTTATTTATCATTCCACTTACCTTTTTCTGTGCAATGGTCTATGCAATCCCGAACAACGCTGCCTTCACTCACAAATTTCTGTAAAAACAACAAACAACTGTTTAGTGTTAAATATTTTCTTGCATAATCTTTTCTCGCAGTCTTTTCACCGCATTTTCGGCTACAGTGAACCATAAATGCGTACATTCCGGCTTCATACACTGAATATAATGCAAATTTTGTTCTCGGTTTCGTAAATTTAAATACTGTGGAAAAAAGAGAATTTTGCTGCAACATAAATTGTTTTTCGTGCATATGCAGCGCAATTAAATAGGAAAGGACAGTCCCTGTTGTAGAAACCTATCGAGGGGAGAAACCATACAAAATTGTGGAAAATTTAAAAGTAGGTTTCCCCATGGTTGATTTCCTTCCAAAGTCGGGTTGAACACATTTCGAAAGACAGGTCCTCCCCTAAAGAAAAAGCTAGAGGGAGCATCACTATGTTTTCTTTCAGAACGAACACGAGATGATACTATATCGCGTTAAGAAGCAAGTCCAGGAAATTGGTGCATTAACGTAATTTGTATACCCAGGCATAAAATATCTCTGTTTGAAAAACATACAAATTTATAGTTGTCCAAAACCCCAGTATTTGTTGCGACAGTACGGTTTCATATCTGGTTTGTGAAACAAAACACAATGCTATTCTTTACATATTAAGATTAATTCAAAGGTCGTGCATATATTAAAAATAACAGATATCGCACTGGTCGGTAGGTGATGAACGACGCAGAGGACAAAGTCAAAGAAATTATCAGGCGCGCTATCGGAAATGTACAGGAAGAACTACAAAGAAATAGGTTTTCATAATTCATTTGTCAGGTGTCAAGCATGTCTGAGAGTTTAAGGGAATTTATCTGCAACACCTGACGTGACACGAAGTAATTGACATTAAAATACATAAATTGTTAATGCAAAATTTATGATCGAACTCCTCATTCAGCTTAACATCCTATGCGATTCCAAGGGTGAGGTATTCTACTTGATATCAATAATAACCTATCAATTTTGGGCTGATGTTGAAATATAACGTGCAGGCGTGTCCCAACCACTTTCCTTGTAGTTCGGGATAGTGTGCACTGTTTTTGTTGTCCAATTTACGACGCTGTGAGTAACGCAGCCACTGTAGTGTTAGTTGATGCGTAGTGAAGGAAGCAATCTTTCCCGAATAAAGTTAAAATTCGTACATTCTAATATTCAGCAATCATTGTCTTGAAGATTGAAGTTTTGTGGTATATTACGTCGTGTAGATGGGAAAATATTTACCGACGTTTCGAACGATCGTAGGTCCTTCAACTTAAGTAACAAGAAACCCAAGTCATTGATCCTAATTGTGTAGGCCCTACGATCCTTCGAAACCTGTGTAACTGCTTGCCAATCGGCACGATGTAACACTTCAGAGGACTTGAATTTATAGCTACACTGCTCCGATAACCTCGAGTCTCGAAATCGTTGTCGCATTCCTTTCTGATTCTGTATCTTGCACGGGAGTATGTATGGACTTCTGAGTAGGCCTATATCAAGATTTTTTTTTAAGTTGGCTGTGGATGGTAGCTCTCTTGTTCCGGCTCTTAAGATCTCCAACAAACATCTGGATCCAGTTAATCAGTGTCTTGTACCCATTGTGCGGAAAAACGTAGTTTTCAAAATAAATGGTTCAAAGATGAAAACAGCTGTCAGTCTTTCCTTGGAAGGAGGTGGAAAAATGGGTTCAGGTGGAGGTTTGACACAACTTTTCATGCTTCGGATCTTGAAGCATCCTATAGGAAGGTGTTGATTTTGGTATCGTGCCTAACCAGGTGAGAAAAAAAATGGATTTGTGCTTGGTAACAGCTGTCGCCATAAAGAGGAGCTAAATGATTTGTACTCCTCACCCAATATTGTGCGGGTGATAAAATCGAGAAGAATGAGATGGGCTGGGCATGTGGCGCGTATGGGTGAGGAGAGGTGGGTGTATAGGGTCTTGATGGGGAAACCGGAGGGAAAGAGACCACTGGGAAGACCTAGGCGTAGATGGGTGGATAATATTAGGATGGATCTCCAGGAGGTGGGATGTGGGTATATGGACTGGATTGGGCTGGCCCAGGATA
>Ga0123354_10005871_pt1 | contig 18032 bp, 16 predicted proteins | sample TergutLab28metaG_2_FD_97872 | JGI IMG/M metagenome (GOLD analysis project Ga0123354, IMG submission 97872) | Labiotermes labralis P4 segment gut microbial communities from Petit-Saut dam, French Guiana - Lab288 P4 | ecosystem: Host-associated > Arthropoda: Insects > Digestive system > Gut ...
AACTCGATTGAGGGGGAGCGCAAAATTTTTTACAAGCGCAAAATCCTTTCACTTGGTTTAAGCAGAGAAGATGTTATACTACGGGTGAAAAAATATTTTGCACTAACAAGCAGTTATGGATGGAGCTGAATGACTTCAACACAAATCGTCCAAACGACGTACGGCGCGGTAAGAGGCGAGCGCAGGGACGGCGTGAGCATCTGGCGCGGGATTCCGTACGCCGCGTCTCCGGCCGGTAGCCAGCGCTTTCAAAAACCGCAGCCGCCGGAACGGTGGAAGGGGGTGCGCGGCGCGATGGCGTTCGGCCCCGCGTGTCCGCAGAGTTCACGCATGATCGGGCGCGGAGCGGTCCCGAATGTATCGGAAGACTGCCTGACGCTGAATATCTGGTCGCCTGCGGCAGATAATATGACCCCGGCAACAGGCAGCAGAAAATTGCGCCGGTCTTTGCGCCAATCTGCTTTGTTGCCGAAAGCCTTACATACTACCGGTATGCGCGGTTCCGGCGCCTCGCATATTGGCGCAAATCCTCGGCGCTTTGTTCCTGTTGTCTGTTGCCGAGGTCATAAAAAGCGGGCGGTCCTGTTCTATATCCACGGCGGCTCCTTCAGCGAAGGGACGGGCAGCGATAAGGAATACGAAGGGACGGACCTGGCGCGTGAAGGCGACGTGGTCGTCGTCACGATGAACTACCGTCTGGGCGCTTTCGGTTTTATGAATTTCACGTTTTTGGACGAACGGTTCGCGGCGAACTGCGGCCTTTGGGACATCCTCGCCGCCCTGCGCTGGGTGCACGAAAATATCGGCGCATTCGGCGGCGATCCGGACAATGTGACGATGTGCGGCCAGTCCGCCGGCGGGATATGCGCGTGTATCCTGTCTATGCAGGATGAGGCGCGCAGCTATATAAAGCGGGCTATTATGATGAGCGGCGTGCCGACGCTGCTGCATACGGAAGAGCAGTCGCGACAGATCGCACGCGATTTTCTGGATTTTCTGGGCATTACGGATGCGGAAGGCCTGCTCGCGATATCGGAGGAAACTCTCGCAAAACGGCAAAATGAGTTTGCGGACGCCGGTCTGGGGGTAGCGGCGTTCGCGCCGTGTCTGGAACGCGAAATGATCAGTCAGTATCCGATACGGTTGGCGCGGGAAGGCGCAGCGCCGGAAATCCCGATGCTGGTCGGCACCACGCGGGAGGAAATGTCTATTGTCCTGGAGCCCATTCTTTCCGGAATTGTGGACATCAACGATCTGCGAAAAGAAAGCTTAAAGGCCGAAAAAGAAGAAACCATAGAGCGGATCAAAGAAACCTATGAAAAAATTTACGGAAAACACGGAAGGCGCGGAAGAGCGATCAATATTTCGGACTATGTGTTCCGTCTCCCCTGCGTATGGTTTGCGCAGGCGCGCAGCGGGAATTCAAAGACGTGGATGTACCGTTTCGATTATGAGACGTTCGGTATGCGTATTTCCAGGCTGCATGCGTTCCACTCCAGCGACGTTCCGTTTTTGTTCGGAAATTTCGGAGTCGGCCATGCGCGGCTCATGCTGCTGCTCACGCCCGTGAAAAAAGATGTCCGCAAAGTGCATCGGGAAGTACGCGGTGATTTCCTGATGTTTATGAAAGAAGGTACGCTCCCCTGGGAAACCTGCGAGGAAGAAGGTGGGCCGGCCAAATGCTATGCGCATCATACCATCATAGAGCCGGCTGTCCCACCCGAGATCATGCGGGCGTACAACGATGCCGATTTCAAACGCAGATGTCTGGCGGGCGAGCCTGTCGCGATCCGGTAGGATAATTGTCACCGGCGACAAGTACAGAAACTCATTCGAATCTGCGAATCTAAAAATATCCTATAGTAAATTTCAAGCAGTAATGTTGGCGTTTTGTAGTACTTCGTTTAGTAAAAGCAAAAATTGTAGATATATTGTATTGCAATGCAATATAAAATATAATCTTTGTAGTAAGTTGAATCTTTGTTTAATATATATAGGAGGTTATCATGAGAAGAAAGAAATTTGCAGGGATCATAGCGATCGTATTGTGTATCGCTTTCGCCCTGTCAGCATGCGGCGGAGGTTCCACCGGCGGCGGTACGGCCCCGGGCGGATCCCCGGGCGGCGGATCCCCAGGCACAGGCGGCGGACAGGCCGCCGCAGGTGCAGTGTATTATTTGAATTTTAAGCCGGAGGCGGATCAGCAGTGGCAGGCTCTCGCCAAAGTCTACACCCAGCAGACGGGCGTGCCGGTGACGGTGATCACGGCCGCTTCCGGCCAGTATGAGACGACATTGAAGTCCGAAATGGCCAAGAGTTCACCGCCCACGCTTTTCCAGGTGAACGGGCCGGTCGGTCTCGCGAGCTGGAAAGATTATTGCTATGATTTGACCAACAGCAAGGTTCTCGGCGAACTCACCAACGATGAATTCGCGCTGAAAAACGGCAGCGAAGTGGCAGGTATTGCGTATGTCATCGAATCGTATGGCATTATCTACAACAAAGCTCTGCTTTCAAAGGCCGGTTATACGCAGGACGACATTAAGAGTTTCGCGGATTTGAAAAAGGTTTCGGACGACATCACCGCCCGTAAAGCCCAGCTGGGTTTCTCCGCCTTTACATCCGCCGGAATGGATTCGTCGTCGTCCTGGCGCTACACGACCCATTTGGCCAATCTCCCGATCTACTATGAATACAAGGCGGACGGCATCGGTTCCTCCCCTGCGATAAAGGGCACGTATCTGCCGAACTTCAAGAATATTTGGGATCTGTATATCAATGACGCTACCGTGAGTCCCAAATTGCTGAGCACAAAGACCGCGGACGACGCCGTGGCGGAATTCACCACCGGACAAGGTGTGTTCTACCAGAACGGCACTTGGGCCTATAACGATATTAAAGCGATCGGTGATGATAATCTCGGAATGCTGCCCGTCTACATCGGCGCGCCCGGAGAGGATAAACAGGGATTGTGCACCGGCACCGAAAATTATTGGTGCGTGAATAAAAATGCAAAGCCGGAAGACATTCAGGCCACGCTCGATTTCCTGTATTGGTGCGTGACCTCCCCCGAGGGAACCAAAGCGCTGTGCAATGACATGGGCTTCACGATTCCTTTCAAGGACAACCTTCCGACTACAAACCTGCTGGTGAAAATAGCCAACGACTACTTAGCCAACGGCTATACCCCCGTATCGTGGAACTTCACGACGATGCCGTCCGAGACATGGAAGAGTGACCTCGGCTCGGCGATGACGGCCTACGCTGCGGGCACGGGCGGTTGGGACGCTGTCAAGACCGCTTTTGTCGACAACTGGGCAAAAGAATACCAATTGGCAAACAGCGGCAACTGATTTGCCAGTTCACGGCGGGCGGAAACGCCCGCCGTGCGTATACTTATGTATTGAGGTGATGTCCTATGGATAAGGCTCTTCGACGAAATCTTCCCATTTTCGTGCTGCCCACGCTTGCCGCTTTTATCATCGGTTTTCTCGGGCCGTTCTTCATGGGGCTGTGGCTTTCTTTCTGTAAATTTACTACCGTGCAGGACGCCACTTTTGTGGGTTTCACAAACTATGTGCGGGCGTTTTCCGACATGACGTTCCTGGGCTCTCTCGGATTCACCGCGCTGTTTGCCATCACCAGCCTTGTCCTGATCAACGTGATCGCTTTCGCGCTGGCGATGGCGCTTACGCAAAAATTTGCGGGTACGAATATTTTTCGCACGATTTTCTTTATGCCAAACCTGATAGGCGGTATCGTTTTGGGCTATATCTGGCAGTTGATTATCAACGGGGTCCTTGCGCATTTCAACGCCGCTTTGGCGATTGACGCGAAGTTTGGATTCTGGGGCCTGATCGTCCTCGTCTGCTGGCAGCAGATCGGCTATATGATGATCATCTATATCGCGGGGCTGCAGACGATCCCCGGCGATGTGAAAGAAGCCGCCGACATGGACGGCGCTTCGGGCCGGAACCGCCTGTTCCGTGTGACGGTCCCGATGATGATGCCGTCCATCACCATCTGCACTTTTCTGACAATCACAAACGGTTTCAAGCTGTTCGACCAGAACCTCGCCCTTACCAACGGAGAGCCCGCGCGTTCTACGGAAATGCTCGCCTTGAACATCTTCAACACGTTCTACGGCCGCGTCGGTTTTGAAGGCGTGGGGCAGGCAAAAGCTGTTCTGTTCTTTATCCTGGTGGTCGTGATCGCGTTGATACAGCTTAGAATTACGCGGGAGAAGGAGGTGCAGCAATGAGCGCGAAGAGAACAAAGCGGGGCGTCGCGTCCCTCCTGCTGGCCGTCGCCAGCATCGTTTACGTCTCTCCGCTTTTCATCATATTATTCAATTCCTTCAAGTCGAAGACCTATATCAACCTGTCTCCGTTCAGTCTGCCGACAAAAGAAACCTTTGCCGGTTGGGAAAATTATCTGGTTGGTATAAATAATTATGGATTCCTGCAAAGCGTGGGCTGGACGCTGATTATCACGGTCGGCTCCGTCTTTGCGATTTTGCTGTTTTGCTCGATGTTTGCCTGGTTCATAACCAGGACGAAGGCCTGGTATTCAAGGGTCCTGTACCTGCTGTGCATCTTCTCCATGGTCGTCCCGTTCCAGATGGTCATGTTCACGCTGTCGAAGACGGCGGACACGCTGAATCTGAACACGCCATGGGGCATTATCATCGTCTACCTGGGATTCGGCGCGGGCCTCGCGGTGTTCCTGTTCAGCGGTTTCGTCAAGAGCATTCCGCTGGAGGTCGAGGAGGCCGCCACCATCGACGGCTGCGGCCCTCTGTCCACTTTCTTCCGGGTTGTGCTTCCGATCATGCAGCCCACCTATATCACGGTGGGGATCCTGCAGACAATGTGGATATGGAACGACTTTTTGCTCCCCTATCTCGTCCTGGACCAGAAACACTACAAGACAATCTCCATGACGGTTCAAATGATGAGAGGAAGCTTCGGCCGCGTGGATATGGGCGCCATTATGGCATGCTTAGTCATGGCCGTCATTCCGATGATCATATTCTACCTGGCCGCCCAGAAACATATCATCGAGGGCGTCGCCGCCGGCGCGGTAAAGGGATAAATAATGACGGAGCGGAATTCAAATCGCTTCGCCCGGTCGGCGGGGATACTGCTTCCTGTCAGCAGCCTGCCTTCCCCTTACGGGATCGGCGCTTTCGGGGAAGCCGCCTATAAATGGGTGGGCTTCCTGCATGAGGCGAAGCAATGCTATTGGCAGATACTTCCCCTCGTCCCGGTCGGCGACGGGGATAGCCCGTATTCCAGTTTTTCCGCGTTCGCGGGGAACCCCTTTTTCATCGACTTGGATACGCTGCATGAAGAGGGGCTGTTGGAGCGGGAGGATTATGCGGATATAAGCTGGGGCGCTTCGGGCAAACGGGTGGATTATGATACCGTCCGCCTCCATAGGGGAGACGTGCTGCGCAAAGCCTTCGCGCGGTTCACGAACGAAGCCGCGCTCGCGGATTTTGCCGCGCAGGAGTCGTGGTTTGAGGACTACGGCCTCTATATGGCCATAAAGAAAACGCAGGGGATGCGGTCCTGGATCGAATGGGAGGAACCATTGCGGCTGCGGCGCCCGGACGCCATCGCGAAGGCGCGGGAAGAGCTGGCGGAGGAGATCCGGTTCCATGCTTTTGCGCAATACCAGTTCAGGAAACAATGGCGGGCCCTGCGCAGTTATGCGAATGGGAAGGGAGTTGAAGTCATAGGCGACATACCGATCTATGTATCTCTGGACAGTGTGGAGGTTTGGGCGAATCCTGAATTGTTCCAAGTGGACGAACATGCGAATCTCACCAACGTAGCCGGTTGCCCGCCGGACGGATTTTCTCCCGACGGGCAAATTTGGGGGAATCCTCTCTACGATTGGGACAGGATAGAGGAAACGGGCTTCGATTGGTGGATACGGCGGCTGAGGCACAATTTCGAACTCTATGACGTGCTCCGAATTGATCATTTCCGCGGCCTTGAAAGCTATTTTTCGATCCCTTACGGCGCAGATGACGCCGAAAGCGGACGGTGGATAACCGGTCCCGGCATGCGCTTTATTAACGCCATAAAACAGGCGCTCCCCGATGCCCGGATCATCGCGGAAAACTTGGGCTTCCCGTCGGACGCCGTGCGCAAACTGCTGGCGGACAGCGGTTATCCGGGCATGAAACTGATTCAGGCCGCCTTTGATCCCCGCAGCTCCGAAAACGAAAGCCCGGATTCGTATAAAGAGAATCTGGTGGTTTACCCGGGGACGCACGACAACGATACCGTGAAAGGCTGGAGCGAAAACGCGCCCCGGTCCGCCGTCAAAAAAGCAATGGACTATTTGGAGGTTCGCTCCGAGAGCGAGCTGCCTCACGCGATGATAGAGCTGGCTATGCAGTGCAAGGCGGTTTTGGCTATCATCCCGATGCAGGACTGGCTGGGGCTGGGCAGCGAAGCCCGGTTCAATACCCCCTCCACCGTCGGCGGGAACAACTGGCGCTGGCGCCTTGACAAAACTGCGCTGACATCCCGGCTTGCCGGCTCTATTGCGCAAATGACCGCATTATACGATCGCTGCACGTGTGGATCCGGCGCAGCGCCAAGCGGTGATTTTAAAACTGGTATATTGGGAAAGGAGTGAATTTAGCATGGCTAGCATTTCCGTTCAGCACGTGTCAAAGGTATATCCGGGAGATGTGACGGCGGTCAAAGATTGCAATTTGGAGATACCCGACAAGGAGTTCATCATATTGGTCGGCCCGTCCGGCTGCGGAAAATCCACGATCCTTCGGATGATCGCGGGTTTGGAAGAAATCACGGAAGGGGATCTCTATATAGGGGACCGGTGTGTCAATGACGTACCGGCCAAAGACCGTGATATCGCGATGGTCTTCCAAAGCTATGCGCTGTACCCCCATATGTCCGTTTATAAAAATATGGGATTCGCCCTTGAAATGCGCAAAATGCCGAAAGATGAAATCGACCGGCGCGTCCGTGAAGCGGCGAAATCGCTCGATATAGAACATCTGCTCGACCGGAAGCCCAAGGCCTTGTCCGGCGGCCAGCGCCAGCGAGTTGCCCTCGGGCGCGCAATGGTGCGGAACCCCGCGGTATTCCTGCTGGATGAGCCGCTGTCCAACCTCGACGCAAAGCTTCGCGCTTCGATGCGCACGGAGCTGACCAAGCTTCACAAAAAGCTGGGGACCACCTTCGTGTATGTCACCCACGACCAGACGGAAGCGATGACGATGGGCGACCGCATCGTGGTCCTGAATAACGGGATTGTGCAGCAGGTGGACACGCCGCAGAAACTGTACAATGCCCCCTGCAACATCTTTGTCGCCGGATTTATCGGCAGCCCCCAAATGAATTTTCTGGACGCTGTTTTGCAGAAGGACGGAGGGAACTATTGCCTGGAGGTGAACGGCGACCGGCATTGCCTCCCCGCGGAAAGAGCGGGAGAAGAGCTGAAACCTTATATCGGACGGTCTGTCAAATTTGGCATCCGGCCCGAGGATATCCATGACAGCGACGCGTTTGCTGCGGCACATGCCGGCTCGCTGATAGATGTCGATATCGACGTCAGCGAACCGATGGGCAGCGAAGTCTTCCTCTATTTGAAATACGGAGAGTTTGAACTCACCGCGCGCGTCGCGCCGACGACGGCCCTGAAAGCCGGCGATCACTCGAAAATCGCGGTTGATATGAGCCGGGTGCACCTGTTTGACGCCGAAAGTAAAGAGGCAATTCTGAATCTGTAAAGCGGAGAAACAGGTTTGAGCGTTCGTCGGTTCGGTTCAATTCTGGCAGGGAATTTTTGGGACCTTGTCAAGTTGAACCTGCTGTTTTGTCTCTCCGGGCTTCTGTCCGCCGCGTTGTTCTTTTTCGGCATATCGGGGGTTCTCGGGGGCTTCGCGTTTATCCTTGCTCTGGCCGCAGCTTTCCCTGTCGGAGGCGCTTGCAGCGCCTGTCTGTTTGGTATCTCGAAAATGCTTCGCGGAGACCCGGGTTATCTCTGGTATGATTTCAAGCGCAAATTCCGGGAAAATATGAAGCAAGCGGCGGCGCCGGGGATCTTGTGCACAGCTTTCGTTTACGCGGAGATCCTTCTGGGACGGAACGTTTTGCTCGGAGGCGCGAGCGCTGCTTGGATTATCGCGGGACTTATCCCCTTTGTCGTTTTCGGCATGGTCACGCCGTACCTGTTTCTTCAGATCGCCTATATTGAACTGAAAATTTCGCAGATATTGAAAAACAGCCTGATTATTGCGTTCGCGCACACGGGGCGCAGCCTCGTAGGCGCGCTTATGGGCGGCGCCATTTGGGCTGTTTATGTCGTGTTTCTTCCGGGTTCGCTCGTCTTCACGCCGCTGCTGCTGATTATTGGATTTTCCGTACCGTGGCTGTTAAATTTGGTGTGGGTATGGCCTCCCTTGGATAAGCAGTTTGCGATCGCCGAGACGCTGCGCAATCATCACCCCGGCGGCGAATAGCGGAAAGACGTGCCGGTCTTTGTGCCAATTTATGATACGCGAAGCGGCGTTGAAATGTATTTACTGAATTAAATTTCAAGCATTAATGTTCGTTTTTAGTTCTATCGAATAAATTTTGACGCATTTGCGCCGCCGAAATATAGTTATCAAGGTGCATAATCAATGTCGGCCAGACCCGGCAGGACATATAACCCGAACAGGAGGCAATCGATATGAAAAACAGGGTAAAAGAAAAAATCACGTCAAACCAACCCGTTGTGGGAACTTTCTTTGAGATGGGCGGTTTGTCCGCCGTGGAATGCCTGGGGATATCCGGATTGGATTTTCTGATCATCGATACCGAGCATGGGCCGTTTGAAACCGAGAGCATGATGGGCTTTATCCGGGTCGCGGAGCTGAAGGGCATCACGCCTTTTGTGAGGATCAAGGAAATTTCCCGCGCGGCGGTTCTGAAAGCGTTAGACGTAGGGGCGCAGGGACTGATCATTCCCTGTGTGGACACCGTCGAGGAGGTAAAGAGCCTTATCGAATATGGCAAGTACACGCCGGTTGGCAGCCGGGGCTTCATTTTGGGACGGCCGGCGGAATACGGATTCTCCGAATTGGCAAAAGATTTCGGGCGTTATTTTGAACATTGCAACGCGGAATCGATGCTGATTCCGCAATGCGAGACCGTGGGATGCCTCGAATCGATTGAAGAGATTGCGGCGATCGACGGGGTCGATGGGATCTTCATCGGGCCCTACGATCTTTCGATCGGCTTGGGAAAGCCGGCGCAGTTTGATGCGCCCGAGTTTATTTCTGCGGTAGACCGCGTTATCAAAGCGTGCCGGTCAGCCGGGAAACCCTGCTTTGCCTACAGCGCGAATCCCGCCGGGGCGAAAGATTATCTGAACAAAGGGTGTATGGGGGTCGCCGTCAATACCGATGCGGCCATATATATCGATGCATTTAAAAAATTGAAAAGCGATGTTTTAACGCGGGGCTAAGCGGCGGCGGAGCACAAATAAAAATGCAATTCAGGAAACACGGATGAAAGACAGGGACCGTAGGGTTAAACAGTGTTTCTTTTATGGAAGGAGGAAATATGTATCATTATTCTGAGAGGATAGGCAGGGTCAACGCGAGTGCGGTCCGGGAAATTTTGAAGCTCATGGCCGACCCGGAGATTATTTCATTCGGGGGCGGGAGCCCCGCGAAAGAGGCGCTTGACGGGGATGTTATCCGCGAAATAGCAAACAAACTGCTGACCGAAAAACCGGACACCATGCTGTCATACGGGATCACGGAGGGCTGGGAGCCGCTTCGCCAGGCTTATGTGGATCATATCGCAAGGCCGAAGGGCGTAAACGTAACGGCGGATCATGTGCTGGTTGCGACCGGCGCGACGTCGGGGATCCTGTTGGCGTCTGATGTGTTCCTGAATGAAGGCGACACGGTGCTTGTGGAGTCTCCGACATTTTTGAGCATTCTGATGGTTTTCAATCTGTTCAACTGCAATTGCGTTCCGGTTGAGACGGATGACGACGGCATGCTGATGGACGATCTGGAAGCAAAAATCAAAAATCACAGGCCGAAATTGTTGTACACTGTTCCAACCTTTCAAAACCCCACCGGCCGGACCCTGTCGCTCGAAAGGCGCAAACGCGTCGCCGAACTGGCGGGACAATATGAGATGATCGTGATGGAGGACGACCCGTATTGTGATCTCCGGTACAAAGGTGACGCGCTTCCGCCTATAAAGGCCTTTGACACAGCGGACAACGTTTTGCTGGTCAACAGCTTCTCCAAGATCATATCCCCCGGATTGAGGGTCGGCACCGTGGCGGCCAATCCTGAAATCATCGCCAAGATGACGATCGCGAAACAGTGTACGGACACGCATACGGCGATACTCGCGCAGGCCATCTGCGCAGACTATTTGAACAGAGGGTTGCTGCCCGGCCATCTGAAGGCTGTCGCGCCTATGTACAAAGAGAGGCTGGATGCGATGATCGAGGGCATTGAAAAATATTTTCCGGCGGGGACGGTCCATACGAATCCCGAAGGCGGCCTGTTCGTATGGGTGCGGTTGCCGGGCAAACCGGATATCGCCGAACTCCTGAAGATTGCGACACGGAAATACAAAGTGGCGTTTGTTCCCGGGACGCCGTTCTATTTGGACCCCGCGGATGGCAGCAATTCGATACGGCTCAATTTCTCCTCCAATACGCCCGGCCGTATTGAGACCGGGATGAAGCGCCTGGGCGAGCTGTTCGCCGATCTGTAGTTTATTGCCCTTCATAACCATAGCGGAAAAGGCGGCCAATGATGACGGCCGCCTTTTAGTCTGTTATTTTGCCGCGCCGCTCACGCCGTCCAGCGAGGCTTCGTCAAGCTGTATGGTAGGCGCCGCCCGCCGGAAGCCTTTTGTGGCGATAGCGAGCCAGATGACGCCGGCCGCCATCCAGCATCCGCCTACGATCCATGTCAGCGTATCCGTGCCGCCCACAAAGATATAGATACAGACGCCGAACCCGATGATCGGGGAAACCAGGAATTTGAGCAGGTCGACTGCCTTTTTTTGCGGATTCTTGATGAAGAATCTCCAAATAACCGCAAGGTTCAGCGCCATAAAACCGATCAGGGCGCCAAAGCTGAGCAGGCTTGCAAGCACCGTGAGACCGACGGCAATTCCGACAACGACGCATACGACGCCGATGAAAACGATACCGATTCCGGGAACCCGAAACCGGTTCAGTTTGGAAAACAGCTTCGGCATGATCCCGTCCCTGCTCATCGAGAACAGGATCCGGGTAATCGCCGTCTGCCCTTCCATGGAACAGGCCAACCCGAAGGACAGCACCAGGGAAACGCTCACGAGCGTTACCAGCGGCGTACCGCCGACCGCGGCGAGGATGGTAAGGAACGGAGTGTCCTCGGGCAGAAGATTGTATTGCGGGAAGATGACTCCGGCGAGCCAGCACAGCAGGACAAAAAGCAAGCCGATTGAGATGATGGACCATATCGTCGCCCTGCCGATAGATTTCCGCGGGTCTTTGGTTTCTTCGGCCAGCGTACTGATTGCGTCAAAGCCAAGGTAGCTGAGAATGGTCACTTTTGTCGCAGTCAAAACGCCCGTCAGATCAAAATTCGAACTGTTGTAGAATGCGACTGCGTTGACATTCGCTTCGCCCCTTGAGATCATGACAACGGACCCGATAATAAACCAGGCAATACACACGCATTGTATGGCAAACAAAATCCAAGTCGCTTTTGACATAATATTGATGCCCAAAGCGTTCAGGACAGTGGTGATTACGGCGAATATAACGACCCACATCCATTGCGGCGTTGCGGGGAACAACGCGGACATGAACATCGCGCCGATCAAGTAAGCGACTGCCGGCAGAAATACATAGTCAAGCATGATCGCCCAGCCGGATATGAACCCCAATGAAGGATGTGTCGAACGCTGCACATAGGAATATACGGATCCCGCAATCGGGAAATTGTGCGCCATCGTCGAATAGCTGAAACCCGTAAACAGCATGGCAACCAGGGCTATGGCATATCCCAGTGACACCATGCCGTTGGCGGGGCCGACCAGGTCCCCGTACCACGCCATCGGCGCGATCGGTATCATAAAACAAATGCCGTAGATAATCAGATCGCTTGTATTCAGCGTCCTCTTCAGGCCAAGACCGCTTCCGTCACTCATAAGTTATCACTCCTTTCTAAACTGCTGCGCCTCCGTTAAATTCAGGATTTCCGCGGAAAAACGGCAAAGCACCGTGCGGTGAAACCGGTACCGTCCTTGAGAATCGGAAATGTACAGAAGATGATTGCGCCTGTCGGGGGCGCCAAATCCAAATTCCGCAGCATTTCGATTTGTATTTTGTCAAACCCAAGATAGTAGGATTCCGCCTCCCACCCGGCGGTCCGGACAACGCTTCCCGGATCCGTATCCGCCGGTTCATGGCCGATGGCCCCGATTTTCCGTTCTTCCACCAGAAACCGAATGGACTCTTTGCTCCAACCCGGATTGTGAATGACGCCGTCCGCGTCCTTGCCGTCGTACTCGCGGGGCGTTCGCTTCGACCAGTTTGTAAACATCGCGACAAAGGAATCCGCGGGGATTCTCCCGTATTTTGATTCCCAGTCCAAGAGATCGTCGACCGTCAGCGCGTAATCGATGTTATCTTTCACTTTGTCCGTAACGTCTATCACGCAGAGCGGGAAAACCATTTCGGACAGTTTGACTTCATGCAAAGCGCGCCCGCCTTCGATGAAATGGATCGGAGGATCGACATGCGTCCCGTACTGGCTTACCATGGAGTAGCATTGGGTGTTGGCCCCATGCTCCGCAAAATTGAGTACCTGTTTTCTCGTTAACGCGTCAAATCCGGAAAAATGCGGGGTTTCTTCGCTCACTTCAAAACTCAGTTCGACCCACTCGTAGTCCGGAGATTTCAATTCTCTTATCAGCTCCCACAAATCGATTTTTCCCATGTCAGCCTCCTGCATTCCGCATTTCCGGATAGATGAAAAAAATCGTACAATACAGGTATTCGGTGGGTCAAAATATGAGCGATACCCTTATTTTTTTGATAATGCGCGCCTTCAAAAAAGCACAAATGAATAAATAAACAATAGGGAGCGTGAAGATAGAGACAGGTTTCTGAAAATCCGGTCTATTTTGTGAAGACATCGCGCATTTGATCGGAATGGCGATATACTTCATCCCTCGCGACAGCAGGAAGCCCGATTTGAAGCGCCTTGCAGATTGCGTAATGCGATTTGGTGCTTTCCTTCAGCGTTTCCTGCAATAATTTTGGCGCAAGCCTTTTTCGGAGATAATACCGGTATCGCAAAATGCGCGGTTCTATGCATTTATACATTTCGATAAAATACTTATTTTTGCTGTTGTATATGATCTGGCTGTGGAAGGAATGGTCGCATATTTCAAAATTCGGAAGAGCTTTATCGCTGACAGCCTTTTCATATTTTTCGGCCAGGCTGAGCATCTGCTTTACTTCATTTTCCTCTATCATCTGTGCGGCGAAATAGGCGGCGCTGCTTTCGAGGAAGCTTCGCGCCTGGCTGATTTTCAGACAATCTTCGGCGGAAACCAGCGATACGTACGGATATTTCCCTTCCTCTTTATGGATCAGTTGATCGTCCATAAGACGGCAAACGGCCGCGTGAACCGGCGAACGGCTGATTTCCAGCTCTTTTGCGATATTGGCTTCATTGATTTTCGTGCCGGGGGGAAGATGCATTCTGATGATCTCATCGCACAAATAATTGTATACGAAATCCCCGATCACGAGGAAAGGCTGTTTTTCCAGCGCCCGCTTAAACTCTTCTCTGCCGCTATAATTCGTATCCATGACTATATGGTATCAGATTTTATGATAAGATTGTATGCGAAAAAACAATTTTTGAAGTCCGCGCGCGGGTCTATGCGGCGGTGTAAGGAAAAGGAGAAGCGTCTATGAGTACATTGGCCTACAAGATTTTGCAGGAGCATTTGGTGGCGGGGGAGCTTATGCCCGGCGGGGAGACCACGATCCGTATCGATCAGACGCTCACGCAGGACAGCACAGGCACCATGGTTTATCTGCAGCTTGAGGCAATGGACGCGGGGCCTGTGAAGACGGAGCTTTCCGTCGCCTATATCGACCACAATACGCTTCAGACCGGATTTGAGAACGCAGACGACCATGCCTTTATACAGAGCGTCTGCGCGCGCCATAATATCCTGTTTTCCAAACCCGGCGGCGGCATCTGCCACCAACTGCAGCTCGAAAACTACGGGGTGCCGGGAAAGACGCTGCTCGGCAGCGACAGCCATACGCCGACCGGCGGCGGCCTCGGCATGATCGCCATCGGCGCGGGCGGCTTGGACGTCGCGATCGCAATGGCGCAAGGGGCCTGCGCGCTGACCGTCCCGAAAGTGCTCGGCGTCGAGCTGAAGGGCGCGCTGCGGCCGTGGGTATCGGCGAAGGACGTGATCCTGCATGTGCTGAAAGCGCTGACGGTCAAGGGCGGCGTCGGGCGGATTATCGAATATTACGGAGATGGCGTGAAGGCGCTTTCCGTGACCGACCGCGCGACGATCACGAATATGGGCGCGGAGCTCGGCGCGACGACATCGATTTTTCCCTCCGACGAAAACACCAAGCGCTATCTCGAACAGCAGGGACGCGGAGACGCCTGGAAGCCGCTTGCCGCGGACGCGGACGCGGTCTATGACGAGGAGCTCACAGTCGACCTGTCCGCGCTCGAACCGCTTGCGGCCAAGCCGCACAGCCCGGACAATGTGGACAGCGTGCGCGCGGTCGGTCCCATCGAAATCGATCAAGTCTGCATCGGGAGCTGCACGAATTCCTCCTACGCCGACCTTATGAAGGCTGCCGCGATCCTGAAGGGGCGCAAGGTGCATCCGAATGTGAGCCTTGTGATTTCGCCCGGCTCGGCGGCGATCCTTTCGGAGCTTGCGAGAAACGGAGCGCTGGCCGATCTGATCGACGCCGGCGCGCGCATCATTGAAAACGCATGCGGGCCCTGCATCGGCATGGGGCAGAGCCCGAAGAGCGGCGCGGTTTCGCTGCGCACCTTCAATCGAAATTTCAAAGGCCGGAGCGGCACGAACGACGCCGAAGTCTATTTGGTCAGCCCTGAGACGGCGGCAATCAGCGCGCTGACCGGCGTGCTGACGGACGGGCTTTCCGCGCATGCGGCGCTCGGCATCGAACTGCCGCCCATTCCGGAACCGGCGCCCGGCGCCTTCCGACGGGAGAACGCGTTTGTTGTCCTGCCGCCGGATCTTCCGGCGGGCGCAGCGCTTCCGGACGTCGTTATGGGCCCGAATATCAAACCGTTTCCGCGCGGGACGGCCGTGCGTGAGGGAGACGGGATCTCCGGCAGCGTCGTGCTTGTCGCGGGCGACAATATCACGACCGACGATATTATGCCGTCGGACAGCCGGCTGCTTCCGTACCGTTCCAATATCCCCCATCTTGCGGAATACTGCTTTGAAAAGATCGACGCGGCGTTCCCGGCGCGCGCAAAGGAGGCGCAGGCGGGGCCTGCGCAGGGCGGCGTCATCGTCGGCGGGGAGAATTACGGCCAGGGGTCCAGCCGCGAGCATGCGGCGCTTGTCCCGCTCTACCTCGGCATTCGCATGGTGCTCGCGAAATCGTTCGCGCGCATCCATCGCGCCAATCTCATCAACAGCGGTATTCTGCCGCTTGTCTTCGCGGAACCCGCGGACGCGGATACGATAAAAGAAGGCGACGTGCTTGTGCTTGAATTGGCGCACACGCAGCTTGCGGAGCCACAGGTGGTTATTCAAAACAAAACGCAGGGCGCGCAGTACCGGATGGCGAACGGGCTCACCGGGGAGGAGCGCAAGATGATTCTCGCGGGCGGGCGCATCAACCTGATTCGCGGAGAAGCATGAGCCGGAGCGCAGCAAAAGGAAACGGAAAGCCATGAAATTGGACACGCCCTCGCTTTCAAACGAACTTGCGGCCCGCATTCGAATCGAAATTCTGACGGAACGCTTCCTGCCGGGCGATAAGGTTACGGAACAATCTTTTTCGGAGCGCTACGGCGTGAGCCGCACGCCCGTGCGTGAAGCGCTGAGAAACCTTGAAACCGAAGGACTGATCGAGATGATCCCAAACCGAGGCGCTTTCATCGTCGGCATCACGGAGACCGAAATCAAAGACCTCTACGCGTTGCGCATGAACGCGGAGACGCAGGCCGTCCGCTGGGCGGTTGAGCGCCGCACGAAGGGGGAGATGGAGGCGCTCGAAGAGAGCCTGGATTTCATGGTCTTCTATACGGAGCGGCTCGACGCAAAGCGGATGCGCTCCATAAACGCCGGTTTCCATCACCGCATCGCGGCCGCCGCACACAACCGCATTCTGCTCGATGAGCTGAACCGGATGCAGGAATATCTGCGCTACAGCGTACGCGTGCTGCCTTACCGGGAGGAAGATCTGCCGGCCATCCTTGAGGAACATAAAAAAATCTTCGCCGCGTTCACGAAAAAAGACCCCGAAAAAGGGGCTGCCGCCATGCAGACGCATATTCAAAATTCATTGAAACGTACGGGCCTGTAATCTGGAAACAGGCCCCTTGAATCCGAAGGTTCAAGGGGCCGTTATGGTGCGTGCGGGTTTTTCCGTTTGCTGATTTTCTAAAACGCGGTCCAGCCGCCATCCACCGTGATGGTGGTTCCGTTCACGAAGCTCGCCTCGTCGGAAGCGAGGAACAGCGCGACCTCCGCGACTTCCTCCGCTTTGCCGAACCGGGGGCTCAACGCTACGCCGGCGCTGACCTTCTCCATGCCGAACTGGCTGGGCGCGCGCAGCCCGATGCCGATATTCGTCTCGATGCCGCCGGGGCAGATCGCGTTGCAACGGATACCCTTCGTGGCGTACATATAGCCGATATTGCGGGTAAGGCCCACAACCGCGAATTTGGAGGCGGTATAAGCGGCGCCGGCGCGGGCGCCCTGCAGGCCGCCGACGGAGGCGGTGTTGATAATGCAGCCCTTCGTCCCGCGCTGCGTCATGATATTGATGGCGTGGCGGCAGGAATACATGACGCTGTTCAGATTGATGCCCATGACCCGTTCCCACAGCTCGTCGGTGAGCTCGCTGACCGGCATCATGCCGTCCATAATACCCGCGTTGTTTACGAGAATATCCAGATTGCCGTATTTCTTTACGGCCAGTTCAATCATGGCGTCACATTCCTCTTTTTGGGAGACGTCCGTTTTGCAAAACACGACCTCTCCGGGGACATCCTTCAGTTTGGCAAGCTCCGCGATGAGGGATTCCACACCTTCTCCGTTGATATCGGCGGCGACGACCTTTGCCCCTTCCATAGCAAAGAGTTTTGCCATGGCGCGGCCCATACCAGACCCTGCGCCGGTTATAACGGCGACTTTATTTTCCAATTTCATCTCATGTATCCTCGCTTCCTGTTTAAATGGCGCAGATTATTCCAATAAGCATAAAGCCGCGGAACAGGCGTGTCAAGCGAACCCTTATGCGGATTTCGCAAGTGCTTGTACAGATTGAACCCGCAGATTCAAGGGGTTACGATTTTCAATTGTCACTCCTCTTTGTCGGGCCCGTCGTCCCGGGCCGGCTCGGGCTGCTGATCGGGCGATGAATTTTCTTCGGCGGGGGGCTGCTGTCCATACGGAGGCTGCTGTTCATACGGGGGCTGCTGTCCATACGGGGGCTGCTGCCCATACGGAGGCTGCTGTTCATACGGAGGCTGCTGTCCATACGGGGGCTGCTGCCCATACGGAGGCTGCTGCCCATACGGTGGCTGTTGTCCATACGGTGGCTGTTGGCCATACGGAGGCTGCTGTTCATACGGAGGCTGTTGGCCATACGGGGGCTGCTGTGCATAAGCATACTGCGCATACAACTGCTGCTCCGAAAGCTCAAATTCCTGTGCCGACACAACGCCGCGCAGGATGGCGTCGCGCTTGATTTCCTCGTAAAAACCGGCGTTG
>Ga0123354_10005872_pt1 | contig 18031 bp, 6 predicted proteins | sample TergutLab28metaG_2_FD_97872 | JGI IMG/M metagenome (GOLD analysis project Ga0123354, IMG submission 97872) | Labiotermes labralis P4 segment gut microbial communities from Petit-Saut dam, French Guiana - Lab288 P4 | ecosystem: Host-associated > Arthropoda: Insects > Digestive system > Gut ...
AGGCAGCCTGCCTGCGTGCACCTAACTGCCAACCAACAGCAAACCAAGAACCGGACGGCCCATGTGGTAATCAGCACTATAGTCGTGAGCTCCCGATGATGGGCATAGAAGTACCCGAAACATGTTGAGCATATCATAGGTATAATAAAACAAAAAGTAGCATCTAGTTGGTTCTTATTCTTCAGTTACCACAACGATGCACGGTACAATATACATTAAATTGCCATTTCATAGTCTCGCACCGTACCTGTAAAATCAACACTATTACTACACTTCATTTTACGGACATGCCTCGTAGTCGAACCCAGACTGAAATTGCTTATGTATTTCTGGCCCGTATTAGATTACTCCTTAATCTGCTTGTACGTATAGTACGTGATGGACAGTTCAAGTTATGAAACTCTTCATTATGCAGTTTTTTCCCATCTGTTATTACTTGCCTTCTCGTGGTTGCAAATATTTTCGCCAAACACAATCTATTTTGCACGACAGATTTACATGTTGAAGCACAGCATCTTGTTTTCCAGCAGGTGTTTAAATAAGGCTGATTATTCATCTGTGTTTAAAAACATTGCACTGAGTGTCAGTTTGTGTGCTCTTGACCGAGATACGCGTTGTATCCATCGCTCAACGCCAACAAATGTGTTTGACTTTCGCTGACAGGTGGTTTACAATTATGGAAATATTGAAAAACATATTGTATTCATTTGTAAATATTCTTTTCGATTTTCGAACACTTTTATTATTGTGATATTTAAATTTATAAGTGTTATAGTCAAACCATACGAATTGCTCACAATCGAATAAATAAAACCTGTGTTACGTATATAAGAATAAATTAAATTAAAAATTTGAGACTAATCAGAAGAATGTACACGTATATCTAAACTTGCAACAGCTTTTATGTGAGTGAAATTATCCTTCTGTCAACTTTGGGTAAGCAAAATAACGTATTTATTCAGTTTCTAGAAACAAGTGCTTGTATAATCTTTAAACAAAACTGCAGTGTTCTTCCTTATCACTGCCACCTCACTACATGCCTTATAGCGTCTTCGGTAGAGACAGTGTCGTAAAATAATCTAAAAACGAACTACTACAATCCTGCCGTCCATAGTGTATTTGATATCTCTTATAGGCACTATTATTTTGTGGTTAAGAATAAAGTTTTAAAATTACCCTAACGGACTGTCTTCCAGATTCACCTGGGGGTTAATTGTATGATAGGAATTTTATGGAATCATATCAGTTATTCGGGACATTCCACGAGCCTCGCCGTCTAACTCACAGACGGCCAGGTAATTTTTCTTCCATGTTAATGGTATACAATCCCTTCAGGACTTCTCAGGGTTAGCTTCCTTACCTAGCTCTCTCATTGGTATTCTGCGCGCCATTATTAAATATCATTTAGAGGAGCATGGTTTTTGATGGATGACGCTTCGAAACCTGGATTTATAATATCCACCCCCACCCCCACCCCCACCCCCCGGAACTCGAATCTGCCTGTCGTGGGGATGATGCTGGTGCCGGTAGCTGCGGTGGTCGATATTGTGAAATCCTGTGCGGAACCCACCCCACTTCCTCATCCGTCGTCCAACCACCATCCAACCTTTCCATTCCGGCCAGTACCTCGGTCTCAATCAGTGGCGTAGCGACTGCCATCATTAGAGTAGTGAAAGTTGTAAATAGATCAATTCTATGCGCCACGTCATGAACAGGTAAGGGGAAGCTGGACAATGAGTACACTTATCGTATTTTGTGGACGTGAGTATGAGGATTAGCAGGCTTCTGACTCGAACTAAACTTCGCTCCGTTAAGCAAACATTTCTCTGTCTGAACTAATAATATATTATAATTTTGTCTCCTGTATGGTATTATAGAAGGACTTGGATTGTCAGGCTGATGAAATAAAATAGGTTGAGGGTGTACGAGATTAGGGTACTTCAGAAGAGGTGTGGACGTAAGAGGAAGTAAAGGGAGGATGCATGAAACTGGGTAATGAGGTTCTTCGTAGTTCGTACACTTCCCCAGATATTATGGCGGTATAAACAATGAGGTTGAGAGGGGCGAATCATGTGGATTTTATGGGAGAGGAGAGAAATGTATGCAAGGTTTTGGTGGTGAAACTTGGAGGAAAGAGACCACTTGGACGACTGAGATAATGATGACTGACTTAATATTATGGTGAATATTAAAGAAGTAAATGAGAATCTGATGTTTATTTGGTCGTGCATCATTGTGATAACTGAAGAATAAAAAACCAACTAGATGCCACTAATTATTTTATTGTACTTCTTATGGGCTACACATATTCCGGGCAGTACTATGCCCATCATCAGGAGCTTGCGACTATGATGTTGATTACCACACTGGTCGTTTCGGTCTTGGTTTGCTGTAGGTTGGAGGTTAGTTGCAGTTAGGCTGGTGTAGTGTCCGGGCTGGAAGCTAAAGCCTGCAGCCCGGATTGCACTCCAACCTACCAGCACCTAACCTCCAACATACAATAAATCAAGAACGAAACGACCAATGTGGTAATCAACATCATAGTCGCAAGCTCCTGATGATGGGCATACTAATGCCCGAAACATGTGGAGCCCATAAGAAGTACAATAAAATAATTAGTGGCATCTGGTTGGTTTTTTATTCTTCAGTAAATGAGAGTTTGTGGACTACATTTTTGTGGTTCAGGTGGGCTTTTGTGAAAACTATAATGAACTTTTGGGTTCCGTAAAATATGTGGATTATTTTATCTAGCTGAAAACCTGTTGGATTCATAGCGAGGACTTGGCTCTAAGGGTCTAGTAAACTTTCTTATCGGCATAAAAACAAAGAACTTGCATCACTGTACCTGTGGTTTTGTACAGAAGTCTTGTGTCTTGTGGTGGAGGCAACAAAGAGACAAAGACGTGGATGGAGGGGTAATATTAAAATACTAGAAGATTGGTTGTTACCTTGATAGTGATTATGAGAAATACTCTGCCCTGAGATGTTCCATGACAGGAGAATAAAAATGGTGTGTCAACAGTGAACAGAAGAGAAAATGCGAATGTGGTGATATATATATATATATATGTCAGGCGAGATTTCAGGTATGCATTCACACTACAATCCGTTCTTTTACCATCCGCACGTCACTGACTACGCTCTTTGCCACGTCTATCTATTAATATCGGGCGCTGGGACCCGGACACGAGCCATGATTTAGAACCTGCATTTTACAAACATATGAATTATGCGTTCCTTTTTGGTTAGGGGAGGTTCTCCATTTAAATGCACTTCGAAGAGAATGCCTGTTTTTTTGTTGTTGCAATATTCGATTTTTCTTTTATTCGGCCCCATCTTTTTCTGCTTTAAAAAAGTAATTTAGCTTATACTAGTTTCAGATATCTTTTGAAAAGTTGTGTCATTTAGAAGATTTAAATTACTCAATGAACGATTTTGAAGACTATAGCACTTCTTCTCAACTTTCCAAGTAATGTTAATTAGCCATGATTTCTAAAGAAACTAAGGTTTTTTCTGCTATCATATCTATGTGTTTGTCCCTCCTAATGGCATTTGAGGTAACTGATGAATGACAATGGAAAGTGATATGGCTACCTTATCGTTAGAAGCCATCCGAAAGCTTTACTGTGTTATTAATTTTGCGCCATCATTAAATAGTACCCACATTACGACCGTATGGAATTGTTAACTGGGTGAGAATAAATTCAAAAAGTTTGTAGGTCTTAAATGTCTGGACACTAAAACAAGTAACCTGTATTAATTGCTGACTATTTGCTTTTAGAAAAATTAAAAACAGTCTTGCAATTACGTGAAGGTAAAGTGATCCCGTTACAGGACCGGTGTGGCCCAGAGGGTGGGTAGAAGTATAGCTGTACTCTTCCATGACCGCGGCACTAGAAGGGGGTGAATGTTTAGCAGCACTCCCCGGCCGCACTTTACCCCCGGGAAAGACCCGGTACCCATTTTACAGGAGGCTGAGTGGGCCCCAGGGCCGGTCTGGACGGGCGGAAAATCTTTTCCCCACCGGGATTCGATCCCAGACCGTCCTGTCCATAGTCAGTCGCTTGTAGTTATGTGCTTCAGTAAAGTAAACAATGCAGTACTGTTTATGGTAATGTGGGATTTAAATCTAAGATAGCAATCAGCGTAATTAAATGCGTAAGAATGAATCGTAGGTTATATAACAACACTGTTAAAAGTACAGGGTCGGACGAGTTGTGTGGTTGGATAAGAATTTGCAGTGAAACTGTCTTGGTCTCTTTCAAGGCAGTCTGTAGGAAATGTCCTGCAGAAACTGTTGAGGATCATAACTAGGAGTCACGCTGACCGGTAGTGCGGATGACATTCGAACTGCGTACGTCCTGATTGCGTACGTAGTACGTGGTCACTGTTGTACTGTTTTATTCTGTGGTGCAACGGCCCAAATAGAACTCACGTCACCTCATTGGTGAGGTTTTTAGTTTACACACGACAAGGCATACGCACTCATTAGGACTCCTCTGAACGAGTTATCAGTTCGTCGCAAAAGCTGCTACCTACTCAACATTCAACAAATGCAAGATATGAACATCCATGGTCTCGTCGGGATTCGAAACCGCGATCACCGCAATGAGTAGTGCCCGATCTATGTCTTAGACCGCACGTCCACTGGGTCGGCACTGTTGTTGTTTGTTAACAATATTTGTTTATTCTGACATATGTCTATCAGGCTTAAGTATTAGGAGTAATTAGTGTTATTGCCACCTCGACACAGGTTTTTCTTGGTTTCCCTGTGTCTATAAGCAAATGCTGAGACGGTTCCCAAGATTCCAAGTTGCCACTACATGTTTCTCATGTAGCCCTCCCGATTTAAATCTAGTAGTAACCAATTTCATGTTTTATTTACATGTAAAATAACCACTGCCACCGGGTAACAACTCAATTGCAGTAAATAAATAAATAAATAAATAAATAAATATAAATATATCCTATAATGTTATATGTAGTGAGCACGAGGATGTAGCAGTCTATTAGAATGCAGATACATCAAAGATAGAGATATTAAAATATCGTGTGTTTGTTGTAAAGTGGTTTTGATCTTACATGATTTGGCAGGCCAGGTTTCGTTTCTCAAAAGAGGCAGGACATTTTTCTTCTCATCACGTTTAGCCTCGTGCGGGGGCCTTTCTTGAAAGAGCAGCACTGCCAAAACGCAGAACTGATCATTTCCGTCTGATGTTCTTCTTGTCAAGGTGCTCAGTAACAGGAACACACCTTCCTTTTCATTTGACTCCACGGAGATCAGTTTTCCTTTCAAAACTCAACTGTTGAGAGGGAAGATCTTTGTTGCAAGACGCGGAGGTTCGTTACGGCGCTTAATACGGTCCGTCGCTATATGCTGTTGCGTTTTAGTCAAAACCATACAACACTCTAAAATTACATTTCGTATCAATTTTGATATTATAGTTTGTAGATTGCTGACGTCTGTATCGTTGTATCGTCCCTTGAGGCTGCCTGCCTGGAATTCTGTCTGCATTCCTCATTCCCACGCTCTGCCCCTAATACTGACAGTGAACACAACTATGTATCAGTATAATACCACAAGATGCAAGTACACAGGGACTGACTGCGGTCAGGTCAGTCGAGAGTCAAGAGTCGATGAGTCTGGTTGGGATGTAGATCGATTATCGATAATACAGGGCGTCGTTGTAGCGGCAGTGGTCGTTCCAAGTCATTGGGCCGTGAGAGTGGTAAGTAATGACCAACTATCGGTAAACGGGACGTGAGACATTTGTTAGTTTCTGGAGACTGAGGGAGATGTTGGCTGATCCAACTAACTTCCTGTGTAGGTCCTGTCAGAATTTTCAAACGTCGTTTTCATTGCTATTTCATAAATGTGTTTGATTATTCCTTTTAACTGAAAGCGGGGCTCAATTCTCTGCAGGGATAAGAATTTCTTCTCGTCAGCCACGAGGTCTTTGCAGACTCTGCAACAAGCTCAAAACAAACCTCTCCTTAACATTCGGCAAACTGAATAGCATAAACTACAGCTGCCGGTTTACTCCAATTTATTATATAAAACAGAAATTATGGTATTGGATTTTATTAAAGTAACAAAGCGTAGCCCGATCCCAGTGGCCGCGAGGTCTAAAACATAAGTCTGCGGCCGTTTGCGTGCTGAGATTGTGGGTTCGAATCCAACGAAGGGCATGTAAGTCTGTCGGTTGTGAGTGTTGTGTGTTGTCAGATAGAGGTCTCTTCGACGAGCTGGTTACTCATCCAGAGGAGTCCTACCGACTGTGGTGCGTCGTTGTGTGTGATCTAGAAACCTCGTGAATGAGGGGGGCCCTGGCCCAATGAAGGCCGTTTCCTCCCCCCCCCAAAAAGGCGTAATTAATATGCTACAGGGGTGTAAGTATTGAATTGCTTGCAATGTCGTGAAAAAATTCGAGTGAACAAAAGTTAAATAAACCACTTGAATATGAACACGTCATCCCACAAGGTACGCAGTGTATGCATAACGTGACATCTTTCGGCTTTCGCGTAATGTTTAACTTCTCTGGCTAACAAAACATCAGAGTCGCGTTTCTTTCAGTTATATCGCTGCCAAATACAACAGAGGGTGGCGAATGATTTGTCTTCTGATATAAGATAAACACTGACAGGTACTGTTTTATTGTTGCGTGTACCGTGAGTGAATACGTGGACAAGGGTGTGGTTGCGGTGCTTTTCGAAAGAACTGCTTTAACCCTTGTTAAGACCCCATGATGACGGCACCCATCGAGTGCCGAAACATGTAGGATGAGATTTTGTGCATCTTTTTTATATATTCCAGTGCATGTTAGGTTGGTTTAAGAGTTGGTTTTATGAGTGGACTGAACGATACTGAATAAAGTTAAGTACGTTTTGGTGGAGTATCATTTTTACTTCCCGCCCCCTTCTTGTATGTCGTGGAGGAGTCGAGGGGATGCGAGAATTACACATACACAACACGGCTTAATACATTAACACTTTAATAAAAAAGCGGTAAAATAAATAAAGAGAAAGGCAAGTGGTCGATTACATAACAATATTCCATACTTCTTATCATAACCTTTTCAACAGAAGAAAAACTGTGATTTGCCGCTCCCCATCCGAAAAGAAATTTGGAACCGGGGATGAAGTTTAATTTTATTACCCTGCACGTCGCAGTCAGCAATCGTGTGACAAATTTGTTCAGCGGTTGTTGGGTAGGAATGGCGGTAAGAGGGGAAAAGGGAGTGGGAGCTAAATGCACTCGTCGGTAGGTTGGCCAAAGGTAAAGGTGTCCAATAACATAGCACAACACCGCCATCTTGAAGTCAAATATTCTGAGAATGGTCACATATTTATGACTGGAATCACCTACTGCGCAACAGTGTTCAGTGCCCGAACCTTAGACACCCCTGCTTTAAAATCTTGTAAATCATGTGCAGTACTTTAATCACTTAGTGGAGGTAACGGGCCTCAAGCCAGCGTCTCGCATGAAGCGTGACGTTCGTCATTTGTCAACTGTCACACTACACGTCGGATTGTTGTTATTTGTCAAATGTATCTTACATCAATTATCATTATCTTGAAAATAAAACAGTAATAGAAACTTTCAATGGAAAAGTGAAATAAAAAAGAAATCAGCTACAAATAATCCCTCGTAGAGTCCGACTTGCTGATCCATGCGAGCTGATTGTTGTGACGTCTGACAGCAGAATTAATCGAAGGTTATACCATGCTGGATGTTTTATGTTGTGGCCTTTTCATTCGGTCCAAAAACGCATACTTCAGTCTGCGCACTCGGGGTGTTTGCACCAAAGATTCGTCATTTTTCGTTACAGCTGCCTGTCGTTTGCTCTGGCTGATTGAATATTGTGTTGTTTAGAGAATTTCACCTTCATACAGCAATTTTCCCGATGGTGTTAGAGGCTGATTGTGTCCTTGGCCTGCTTTTCTACACAGCTATTGTGATATTTATTCAAACAATTGTTAGGAACTTTTGAATGGATCACAACATAACAAAAAGGAAATAAGACGGAATGAAAGACCCGCGATAAATACAGAAATTTGAGGTTTTCAGAGTAGTGAAAATTTAGATTACATTAGTGTTCGCATCAGTGGAACCAGGATAGCTCAGTCGGTTTAGTTTTATTTAGTGGGTACCGACAGTAAAACAGTCGGGGCGTGAAGCTGACCTCTCACCCCTCTCTATTGCCGAGATTAAGAATGCGCGGATATGTAACTCCATTCCCTCATACTTCACGCCGTGTGCCGGTACAACTTAACTGTACATTACTTTGTGTCATTAATCAATAACCTTAAGGTAAGTGCAGGGGGCTGTCCTGTCATACTGTAATCACCTACCAGACTTTACGTCGTCATTAAAATACAAATCTTTAGACGCATTTACCAAGAACATTACAATAAATATGTAAACAAGGAATTTGATTTGGGTCGCCGATTCCATTGTTTTCAGGGGTCCTAAACACTGTTTGCCTCAGATCGCGTGAAAACTGCAATTCGAAGTAAGAATGACAAGAATTTCGAATACTACATTTGTCTAAAATTCATAGCACTAGATTAAACTAGGTTGTAGCTTCTAATGCAGGGCTAAGATATAACTAGAATAAAATGTAGTTATTTTCATATACTGTCACTCGATATTGGAATAGCCGTAAAACAGACTTGTCGCCTTGAACGCGAAGAAGGCTCCGTAATAATATTGTTGCATCCCAGGAATAGATTCTGTGATTTAAAAAAGTCTATCATCGATTTATCTGGAGTAAACTTTACATACAAACAGCGAATTTTTCGAAGGTAAAATAAGAAACGTCCATGTGGTAGCTTCAAAATGTTACCGGATTTACTTTATTTCTGAGAAATACTAAACAGTAGAATCATTTAAGCTACATTTCCTTCAAAATATTCCCCTTATGCAACTATAAACTTCTGCCAGCGAATGTAAATGTGTTTGAAACATTCCTGGAGTTCATTTTGTGAAAGCCGTTTCAGCTCTTCCGTCCCATTCTGAAGTAAGTCTGTAGAATGACGATAGTGCCTTCACTTCAGTGCTCATCTCAGTCGAGGGAAAAATCATCTGGACCCAAGTCAGGAGAATATAGATATTCCAGTGTTGTCATATTGTGCTTTGGTAAGAAACACTTGATCAAAACCGACTGATGTGTTAGGGCATTGTCGTGAAAGAGAAACCAACTCTTGGTTCGCCATTTGTCGGGTCTTATTTTCTGACCGCATCCCTAAGGCGACGAAGGATATTAATATACATATCCTTATTGACAATAGCAGTTCCTGTAAATTATACCAGGGAATGTTGTGAACTTTTTGAAGCTATTAAAGGTAAAAGGTAAAGCAGTCCCGTTATAGGCCTCGACAGGCCCAGAGGGTGCTTAGGAAGTTAAGGTTCCCAGATTTCGTAACAACGGCAGAGGATGGTGGTAGGTTTTCAGCCTTACGTACCGGCCGCCTTTACCATCAGGAAATACTCCTGGTACTCATTTCTGTTAAAGGCTGAGTCGACCCCAGTGCCACAGTGCGATCGGAAGGATTTTTTGTCAATGAAAATTCCACTGACACCTTTTGAAGCTATTATTTATACAAATTGCACAATAAAATGTGTGGTTATATGGGACACTTTAATATCTTTGGCTGAGCGTGAAATAAAATTTTTTTTCTTATCGACAGTGTCGTTATATGACCGAATTACTTCAACTGGGATGAAATTCCTGGTTTACGCAACAGCCAGTAGGTATGCTGAATCTCGTGTTTGTTCGAGTAGACCGCTTTCGAGATCACGGCCGTGGGTCAGGCAGTTTGTCGCCTGCCTCTAATCTCAGAGGTTCCATTTCGATTGCTGGCGTAAACAAGGGTTATTTGTGGTGGACGAAGTGTCGCTGGAACAAGCTGTTTTATGTACTTTATGTTTTCCTTGTCAGTATCACTCCACTGATGCTCCACATTTTTTCCTTTCTTCATTCATTCACTGATTAGCGGCTGATAGCTCAGTTAACAGGGTCGTTAAAAAAGCACTCGGAAGAACTGTTTTCGAAACTTAGACTAGCTCGGATGTTATTAAGTGTCGATATTATATAAATGATTCTTTCAGCTGCAAATTTGACTTAAATTTAAGAAGAAACAAGTGAAATGCTGCATTTGGAGCGAAATTGTGTATAGTGCTGTAAATTGGACACTTCGGAAAGTAGATCGGGAATATCCTGAAAGTTTTAAAATTTGTGAAGGAAGTTGAAGATCAGCTGGACGGATTGTGCAAACAATGAATCTGTAGAGTGAAGGAGGCCAGGAACATCATACATACAATAAAAAGACGGAAGGCTAAATGGATAACACATCGTAGTAGCAATTTCCTTCTAAAACACGTTACTGAAGGAATATATAAGGGATGAGGAAGGGAAGAGAAGACGAGGAAGAAGACGTAAGCAGCTATTAATGCCATTTAGGAGATGAAAGGACACTGGATATTTTAAGAGCAAGCGCCAGGTCGCACTCTATAGAAATCTCGCTTTGGAAGAGGCTATGAACCTTTCGTAGGACCACGTAATGACCGTTATGATTGGAGGAATAGCTTTGACCATGCAGAATGCGTTTAACCTTTTAGAATAATGTTAAGTGGCAGGTACCTGTAAACATGGCTATGAAATTGTTAAAAGGAGTGTGTCTATGAACCCGCTAATTACCTGCTTTGTGAGGAAAAACCATGAAATATGATAGTCGGTTATTCTCGTCTTGCTTTCAAACATGTTTTCTGTTACGAGGAAAGAAAGTTGGAACAAATTATAGAGTAGATTCTCAGCATTCATCATCGTCGTCATTAAACTCTTTGTCCCATTCTGAACCATGTTCTTTACTCATGGTCACGTTACTTGTCATTTATTTCTGCCTTTACTCTGTTTCATTTCTTTCCACCACAGCCCTTTGCTTCTAGAACATGTTTGTACATTTAGCCACGCTTCCGAGCCACCGTCTCTCCCCCCATGCCATATTGCACTTCAGCCCACCTCACATCTAAGGTAGTTGCCGTCGGTTTGGCCCACCTCCTAAACACTTTAAGCTTGCAATATAGAACATATTTTGTGCACGTTTCTAGTTGGTGTGTGATCAGGGACTGCGATACTGGAGCTAGGAAATTGATTCTTTACACGCAAACCGCGTATCGGCAACACAGCCTTGTTTCACCCCCTTACTGTGTATTAGTAAGCATGTCTTGTGCTGCATACGGAACATGCTTTAGGTTAAACCCCACACAACCCTAGACCTATAAATCCAAACTATAATTATTCCAAAAGCGGCTACATCCTATCGAAATACATTGTATTTTTCCGGTGGGTAAAGCGCCCGGAGCTTGAATCTCTTCTGCCTTACCTGTTACACTGGTTAAAATTATGTTCAATGTTAACACCCGTTTCTCATACTTTTTTGTGAAGCTGTGCGTAATTCTTTTTCCCCTTATGTATTCATTGTCTAGGTCTGTTGTCTGTCTCCATGGCCGAGCTGTTTAAAATATTCTGCCGCTTTTGTGAAGCACACGCAAAAGTAACTGGCACGTACACCAGTTCACGACATCAGACTATGCCCTAAGACAGATGAAACCACACCACTTTCAAACACTCGATTCCTTTATTACACGCTTGCAGTCACCGTCTTAAAGTTACTGGCGTATTACAACATGATTCATTCGACGACCACCCTCAAGCCTTATACCAAACAGGACTTCTCTGGCTTTGTGCACGGAGACTACGCACCTTGCTATTTGCATCATACTATCCTCCGAAAACACACGTGTTTTGCTGCATGCATCACAACATTGTGAATATCTCATCAAATTAAAGAAAATCATTGTTTATTCAGAACTGTTAATTCCAGGTTTCGAATTTAATTTCATAGTTACACGGAAACATTTTACGGCGTAACCAAAACCAAAGGAACTTTGTGGAAATAAGGATTTTTTTATTACTCTTCCTTTTTAATATATATTAATTAGAGCGTTGTTGCTTATTATAATATTTTGTTATTAAATTTTAATTCTCAGAGAACATTTTGCAGTAACTTCAATAATCCGAGATGCTATTCAGTATTACCATGCGAAGTTAACACCTTTTTTCCGTCTAGAGAGCGGAGGTTAAAAAACCAAAATAGCTAATTTTTTAATGAGGAATACCAATTTGAAGAAAGAAATTGTTGCATATCTTAGCAACAGGTTATTCATATTTCGGAAAGAATTGTATCAGAAATAATAAAAACAATTTTTTTAAATTTAACAAATTCCTGCAAAAGAATGGGATCTCTGTATTACTTGTGAATTTTTTGTTACTACGCGTAATTTTCGCATTATTATTAATAAAATCAAGTACCTGATGATAGGCTTCCGAAGCCGAAAAGTGCAGGACATCTGACAGTAAATAATTGCCATACTTGCGTTTCGACTGGGGTCCTTTTACTCGCATTTTTAAAGGTCAACGTTTCTATACGTCCATCTCTCCTCATAGAACAAAGTGACACTCACAGGAAGATTTTTATGAAATTTTATATTTGGAACTATGGCTGCAATTTGTCTACAGATTTCCGTTTTGCTGAAAACTAGGCAAAAATTAAAAATGCGTTATACAAAGTTCAACCTAAAGTCACGCGATCGGTCTTTACAACGGGTGACAGACCGTGTTCTCTGTGAGGTACAAACTGTAGCTGTCGCTTTTTCTCTTTGAACCAACTTTGTTCCTAACAGTCACAATCCTTTACCGAGACCAAATTGCTTGCTCATACTTCAGACAATTTTCCCTTGTGTTCATTTTTATTATTACACTCTTTGCTAAGGTCTCGTTTTTCGTTTTTTAAGATCTTTTTTTTTCGACAGAAATTTATTGTGCGTTTTTTTGCCACTTTATCGCGCTGAATATGCAGTTCATCTATCGTAAATGCGACAAGATTTTTAGTAATGTTTACTGATGATTCCACCTCAATAAAAAAAACGGTAAGTTCCACGAGGCGACGGAAACGGTTTGACACATCGGTTTCAGGGAAAATGGGAAGACAAGAGAAAAGGGGGAGTAGAGGGAGATGTACACCATTGTGCCACTGAATGTGTTCATGGCCTAATCGCAACGTAAAAATGTTCTTCTGACGTAAAAACGTTGTGTGTTAATTTAAATTTCAAAATATCACACCGTTGTAGTGCGGGCGTCGTTTCTTACAAATGTTTAAAACATGATACAGAATATGGGAGGTGGATGAATAGGAGAAAGCCTCATACAGAAGGAGCACGGGGAAGTTATGTATAAAAATGTGATGAACTGCTTCAGATCTGTTACCGACAGGAGTTCGATTAAAACAAACGCTTTTTCTTATATTTATCTCAGTATTTAACCAACCTGATGCACAAAATTTGTTTCACAATAAGTTTTATTTCATGCCTCTACATGTTTCGAGCACATGTGCTCATCATCACGAGGTCAAAATTGCATTACACAGCCTCTGGTATCATCAGACCTATAGATGTGATGATACCAGAGGCTGTGTAATACAATTTTGACCTCGTGATGATGAGCACATATGCTCGAAACATGTAGAGGCATGAAATAAAAACTTATTTAAAACAAATTTTGTGCATCAGGTTGGTTAAATACTGAGATAAATATACTGAGATGCAAGGTCAGCAAAACGTCAAAGCTTTTTCTTATGTTACGGAGTTAAAGTCTTTTCGTATAAATTTTCAGTTGAAGTTGAAAGAAGAGGTAAACTGAACCCTGCATTTTATAATTCTGACACTAACTAACTAACAAACAAACACACAATTTACTGGCTGACCGACTGACTGACCTAATGACTTACTAACTCAATAAATACCTAGATGACTAACCTAATGATTTACTAACCACCGACCTAAATAACTACATGGATCAGGGTCCTTGCTGAGAAGCTAACAGGTCATTAGCCAGTCAAGAAATTCCCCGCATTTTATGGAACTTGAAGGTTCATTGTCACATTAACAAGAGCCCTCAATTTCTCCCTGTTCCGAGCCAAATCAATCCAGTCCCTGGCCCGTCCCATTCTTAAAGATCCATTTTAATACTAACTTCCCATCTACGCCCATGTCTTCCAAGTGGCCTCTTTCGCTCAGGTCTCCCCACCAAAACCTTGTATGCACCTTCCTGTCTCCAGTACCTACTTCTTGTCCCGTTCATCTCATTCTTCTTGGTTTGATCACCCGAATAATATTTCGTGGGGAGTACAGGTCATACAGGTTATACAGGTCATACAGCTCCTCGTTATGCAGTCTTCTCCACTCCGCTGATACTTCTTCCTTCTTAGGCCGAAATATCCTCCTCAGCACCCGATTCTCCAACACCCTTGGCTTATGTTTCTCCCTCAGTGTAATGGACCAAGTGTCACACCCGTACAGAACAACAGGCAAAGTTACATTTCTGCATATCTCAATGTCCGGATGCGTAGACAACAGACAGAATTCTGACGCTGGGCGGCGAAAGTGTCATTCTGAAGTTTTAAATTCACGAAATGTTAGAGCTCAGCGTATTTCACACCATTTCACACGAAAACAAACACACACACACACACACACACACACATATACACACACACACATACATATACACACGTACACACACACACACACACACACACACACACACACACAAAGGTGCGCGGCTGATTCTTGTTTCATGAAGAAAATATTATGCAGTCCATAGTACATCCACTTCTGTACGCCTGACCCATCAATATGACTGCAGCCTTTGAACCTCTCTAACCATGTTTATAAAAACTGATGTGCTGCCAAACGTTGGATATCACCGTGTTATTTCTTCTATAACTGTCCGTGATGACAGATATTTCAGGGTATCTTTTGCAACATGATGAAGCTATTTACGAAAATCAAAATAGAGGTCTTTTCAGAAATAACATTCTCAAATTTAGGCTACATATATGAGATCGTGTTCGTTTTTATTTATTGCTGCTCCTGCTGAGTTATTTGTTTGGCAGCTACGTAGACTAATATGAAGATCATGCTACACGAGACGATATGAAGACTACGCAAAGTAAAATTCTTTGGGTTATTTAATTTTTTTATATATGAAGTGTCGGAAGTAGCTGTCCTTTTATAGTTGGGGTGATGTTTATGTAACAACCAGTATGGTCATATCCTGCAGGAATATCAGAATCAATGTCTGTCTTCATTGTCTTGAGAATGGATGGAGGGGGGGGGGAGTAGGAGAACTTTATCTGCAATAATCACTCCATCATCTAATTACCACGTTTTTACTTTACTGTACTGTAGAGTATCACGTAAATTGCACAATTTTACACTTACCTGTCTTTAAGACCCAGCACACTAATACGCGTATTACACATTTTAAAAGCATAAATCAATCAGTTTAACCAGCTCAATGCACGTGTTATTTATATCTGTGGTAAAGAGAGAGGGAGAACAAATGCGGTAAGATGCTGTATAAATAATTAAAATATTTATTAGCAAGTAAAACATAACTTTGCCTTTTAAAATGATGAGTTCAGTCGAAAGACGAGCACCAATTCGACAGAAGATGTGTTGTGTTGTGCTTATTAATTAACTAAGTACATACAACCGTCAGTTACACAACTAATATATTAATGAGTACATATCAAGTAATTTCCATCAGTAATAGCGGTTACTTGATATGTACCGACTAATGTAACAACTGTGTGATTGGTTTTTTCATGCACTTGATCTTGCTTATGACTTAACGTACGACGCTGCCTGTAACTGTTAATTATAGCGACGAATGATTAGCTGATTAATAATTAGTGAACTGGAATGCAAGTGAGAGAAAGCTATCGTGCTGTCACGACATTTGCCTGGAGGGTCTGAGATAAACAACAAAATTCCTTTTTTTGTATTATCCTATGCATTGGCAAATAACTAATATTTTTACAGCCAACTATGTACAGTACAATTATTACTAGTATTTATATTACAATAATAGGTCCCCAACATGTTTCGATCCTTACAGGATCATTGTCAGGGAGGGAATATATAAAGCACTTGTGTATAAACAACATCTAAAATTATTTTAAACAGTTTCGTCTTGGTATCTCGTACACCATGTAGTAGAGTAAGATGTAAGCCGTTCTTCGAAAGAATGATGTACAGACACAGCAATATGGAACTCAGTGTCTCGGAGGGGGATGTGTATATACGGATGGTTAGCACAAGTTCTTGATACACTACCTCCCCTGATGATGATCCCGTGGGGATCAAAACGTGTTGTAGGCTATTATTTTACCATGAATGGTAGCAATAAGTATATTGTTCATTTATGTGGCTGTAAAAATTTTAGTGCACTAAAATCCTGTTAAGAAAGCTCTCGTGACGGTCGAGATGTCTCCTGAGTGTGAAACAGGTTCAAACTACTGACCACGATGTTCTGTTCTACGATGGTTCAGCCTGACATAAACGAAGTTTGAACACTCCTGTAGGTGTTAAAATCACAGTGACACCTAAATGTCAGCGCACAATTTTGTCATCTTTTATCATTATAACGCGAAATCAATTCCGGGTATCATAAACTCATTATTTTCTACTACACAGAAAACGATGCGCTCAGATGAACGTTTATGTTCTTAACGGAGTGTATATTTTTATAATGCCATACCGTTGTATACAAGAAGTGGAAGTTGCATTTCTTCGACCGGGATAAGTTTGATTATTTGTTAGTATTATGGCACATTCTATACAAGCTGCACCGTTAAAGAGGGAATTCTAATTACGTTCAGAATTTTAAGTTTACATATGAACTTATAGAAAAAGATCGCGAAGAGAGTTCAAAATATATCCAAAAACTACCACGATATTTGCTTGTTGACCAATGCCAGTTACACTAAATATTGTGCATATTGTCAAGAATACTGAGGAAATGTAATTGTTGTGGCCGTTTTCTCTTTTAGTTCCGCATTAGTAAACGGGAAACAGAAGAAACACAAGAGTTATGTTGGTCGTCACACAGTAAATAGCAACAGTGTTATTGATCATACCTTAGGGTTTGCTACATTTGTTATGTCGGTATTGGTGAGAGATTGTTGAAAGTATCACGAAGTAACAGCCGGGACTGACATGATTTTTATGCTGAGTTCAGCAACGATCAGTGTCTACAACATTAACTTCCCTTAACTACTTCAAGCTTCTGATGGGTCGTCGGCGTGGAGAAGCCATATTTCTTTATGTACGTCAAATTACTTTGTCGTATGTACCGCGAAATCTTTTGAAGTTTTGAGTGTGAAACCTGCTTGTAAATTTCGCGTAAGCCGTGGAGTATTCTATTTGCCACGTTGATATTTTCACTTCTGATAGTGGAAGCCACACAGACGATGTATTTTAATGTGAATTCCTACAAAAAGCTGCTTGTAGCTTCGGTGTGGAGAGGTGGCCAGTTAGGAAATATGTCCACTTGCGATGAGATTAGAGAACGTACCATTTCATAAATGTAAGCCTACCACATTGTATCATAGTCAAGAAACAGAAGTGGCCGAGAGTGTGTGTATTGTGTGTGTGTGTGTGTTTTGTATATATATATAATACTAGAAGGAAGGCAGGAAGGATCTAGAAGGCAAGAGATGTATACAGCTACACAAGCGATGACATAATGCTGTGCGCAAGGAACGTAATATATGTTCGCAAATGGCACTGTTCTTGTGCATGGTGAGACAATGGTGCTACGTCCGAAACCCCAAGAGAATATAGGCGAAATACAATGGGAAGAAATATTACTGACGCATTAAAGGAAGTTGTCCTTTTCTGATTCTAAAAATATCCTGCGAAAATATATTAACTTTATTTAAATCCGTGGAACGTATGATGAGAAAAATAAATATTGATACTTTATTTCCGCAGTTTGCGTGAATGCTGAATTTAGCCGTGAAGGCTTATGGGGAAGTGGAGTTTTGGCTCCGATCGTTAACTAGGAATTGGATGGCGTGAGTGGTCAGCATCGCGTAACAGTCACTTTACCCCCTCCACACACCC
>Ga0123354_10005873_pt1 | contig 18029 bp, 9 predicted proteins | sample TergutLab28metaG_2_FD_97872 | JGI IMG/M metagenome (GOLD analysis project Ga0123354, IMG submission 97872) | Labiotermes labralis P4 segment gut microbial communities from Petit-Saut dam, French Guiana - Lab288 P4 | ecosystem: Host-associated > Arthropoda: Insects > Digestive system > Gut ...
CCTCTACATGTTTCGAGCACATGTGCTCGAAACATGTAGAGGCATGAAATAAAACTTATTGTGAAACAAATTTTGTGCATCAAGTTGGTTAAATACTGAGATAAATATACTGAGATGCACGGTTAGCCAAACGTAAAAAAAAATCTTTCTAATTTGTTACACAGATATATCAGTAAGTGTTTGTGAAATTGTTTTAAAAAAAGGCTTCAACATATTCGTACACAAGGCATTTCAAGCCATGAAATGGTTGTGTTATGTACGTAAAGACTGAACGAGAAATTATTTAAATGCTATTTGTCTGTGTTAAATTCTCTACGATCACACGCACAGCAACAAGATAAGCAGACTTCGATGACACCTCTAGACAAAATAAGAAACTAAATACAATTTATTCTGCGTTAACTCCATAACTTTACTACCAGCAACAAAACTTCCGGTTTCTTAATTATTTTATATTTATTTGCCCATTTATAGGGTACTTTATTAACGACCCGCTATCAGTTAAGGCTATACAGCTCCGGAACACGGGATAACTAATGAAAAGTGAAGTGAACGGATGTGGAAGGAAACTGACGTAGCCTAAATGACGTACTACCCCCGCGTTAACTTGAATGGGCTGGGAAAAATAACAAAAATCTTGGGTGAGGTCAGCTGCCTGCTGAGCAGCGTTATAAACCCTGTACTTCTAAAACAAGATGCGAAAATTCTACGGGCTGAATAGCGACGTTCGTTTATATTCGATTTACATTATTAATTTTCTACTTAGAAATATTTGTCTCCATTAAGTAATGTAAGTCTCATGGAAGCATTTGATTCCACTGGCTGTCTAGATGGCTGCATGGCCTAGTAAATCACTCGTGGGCTGAATTACTCCGGCAAATGGACTACGGCGAAATTTCGTGTTTGGAAAGCCTAACGAATTTTATTAATAAAAGTGTTTCCGAAATAAAATCATTATCTGTGAGACGTAATCTTCTAATGGCGGTACAGCTTCGGGCAACGATACACTGTCTAGCCCGATAGGTAAAAAAATTTAATGGTAATTTCCCTGAAAATGGATGCAAATTTTCTATCCGAAGTAACCATCAACCAAGGTATACAGTACCACATTCCAAAAGATCATGAGATTTGAATCACAGTCTTTTGAAATTCAAATCACACAATTAATGCGACTATATTATATAATATGACAAATTTGTACCATAATCTCCGTCTTCAAATTGGTATTACGTTACAAACTTACTAATAGGGCATAACATTTTTCTTTGCACGAATAAAACATTGCCATCATGAAAGAGTACGTATTTGTGGTGACACATACGATGTTCGTGACTCGAATTTGATACGATCGGAATAAAGCCAGAAGTGAGCGAGGAGGGATGAGGCCGAAACACGTTGATAACATCACTATTGTTTACACAGGCTGATGTATTCACTAACCAACCGTTCTTTCCTTTCTATCGCCATACGTGTATAGTTAAACAATTCTTATTACGAATTAAAATTCGCGTGAATGGAAGGCTCATAAATGACTACATAGTCAATTGATGGCGAATTTTAATTAACCCATAATCGAAACGCTGCCTCGGAAGAAGAGGAATTAAGTAATTACTCTTCGCTGCACTCAACAAAACAATTATTATTCCGGTCACACAAATTATGACAAACGCATTTCCACAAATTCAATTTTCCTTAAAATCATACGACATTTACAACTTCACACCCATAAATATTTGTGGAAAATGACACGTGTAAACTTATACTGAGTGCAGTCAATGGAAAGCAAGACGAAACGTGTCAAATTAAGACTGCAAACTCAGAAAGACGACCTTGAATTTTCTGCCGGTTAACAATTTCTTCGAAAGTTCACCGACGTGCAGGACACTACGTTCAGTCTTTTGGTGTCGAAATCATAAACCGAAAAGAATCACTTAATTAACCAAGTGCAATAAATAGGGGTCCTAAACACCCGATATATTTCAAAATAAATAAAGCTTGGACGATTGCAAATTGGACTAAGAAAAATAACAAAAATTTACACGAAAACTCAGTAGTCAGAGGTGCCTTAAAAAGACAAGAGAAATGTCACTAAATAACACGTGTACTGCCAGGCTCAATCCTCAGATGGGCCTTAAACATAAAATAAATCCCACTAAAAACAAGCCTCACTCTGGGAACAGCCTTGCAAAAATAAAACGAACCGCATTACATAAGAAGGGCGCTATACAATCACAGATCTCAGGTGCACCTTACAAAGAAATCAACATCGCATTTTTACGGTGCTTCATAAGCAATTACTGCTACCGCTGGACGCAGCTGTATAATACCAATTTCTGTGTCATAAACAAGACGCACGCCACAAACAAACGGCCTGATGTCGCTAAGATGTCTACAGCGAGAACTTTATTACGCGTTAAACGGGCGTTACTGCTGTTTTATCTTTATTTAACTGCGTGATTATATAACACTATTCGATTACAGTGAAAGGTTAATATTATCCTATTACTGATAACCTGCCACTTTTTCTCCTCCGGGAATGATTAATACTGGCAAGAAAGAGAAATAATTGTGACACAAATCTCACATTAGATAACTCAAAACGTTCTCTTCTTATTTTTCCGAAAATTGTATTTCAAGTAATACTTTCGAGAAATTCAAGTTTTGAGGCAAAAATGCTTACATACATGAACCTACGTGATTATATTGAAATCGTGGAAGAGATTCTTTGAAGTTCCGGAGCATTCATTTTTATATCTTTATCCTTCATCACCTTTCTTCTTTTCTTTTATTTTTTTCCAAGTCTTCTATCCGCTTCCTTCCGTTATAAGTCATACAAAAGAATAAAGTTTCAAATTTATGAAGATTTGAAGTTCTCACGATGTTTATGACAATATCTTCATCCTTCAAAAAACAAAACTACTATAGACAAAAATCTAAATTTCTTTCAATATTTAATCACATGTAAACCTTGTGTTACTATTGCTACTACCGCGAAACCTTCCTATAAAGGAATCCCAAAGGATTGAAAAAAAATCCATTGCAAGCAGATTCCAATTATTAACGGAATTCATTTCTGGGTCTACAAATCCAGATCCTCGGGACTGTAAAAGCTTTCCGCCAAAGAGAGATTTTCGTTCTAGCCAAATTCTCTTTACGACAAAGTTCACTGTTTAATTTTCGCTATATTTATTTTGTGTGCGATTTTGTTCAAAACAGAAGCTATCAGAGTTACGTGGATAGCAGCAACTGCATTAAGAAAACACACAGTGTTGTTATCGAGAAAGTCTTTCCGTCCTATCAGGGTAGATCTACGAGTCACCTTTCGTAGGCCACATACCAGTGGAAAGGATTCTGTACTTTCTAAAATATTACCCAAAAAACCTTTATTTTCAGTTAGACAGACATTCAAAATTTTAATTCACTAATTTTAAGTTCCATAACTTCAATACTTAAATTTAATAATGGATTCGCTAATAGCGTCTGTGCTAAACACCGTTGCTCCCTCGGGGCGACAAATAGGTCGATAACTCCACAATATGTACAGCCATTAGCAAGGGAAATAGGTACATGTGGATACGTAATGGTTGAAACGTTTTATTAATGTATTACGCAAAATAAGAACGTATTTAAAAATCTACACGGCATAGGGCTAAGTAGTGGGTCAAAAGTGTATGTAAATTCACATCTCCACATCAATTCGGCCACACATATGACACATATTTTCCCTCTTTAACGACCGTACTGTTCCAGAGCTCAATTCCCCTTCCAAAGTTGGTGTTATACCTGGCATGTGTAAGAAATGTGACTAAATTCTGTACTGTGACGCCCAACATTTGTGGGCCCTCATTTTGGAATTTGCTTCAAATCACATGTCCGTCTCCGAGAACTCTGAATTGGCTGCCAGATTTTGGGGAAATATGTGCAAACTCTACCATAATATTCACGGAAAATGCGCACATTAAGGCCATATAACGTGATCAGTGCGCAAGTAATATTACAAGGACTTCCAGACTGAAATGAAAATCTACTTTCGTGCAGCAGAATTACAGGCAAACAAACGTTCTAATGTTAACGACTTGCGAACAGGACTGTGAATTTACAAACAAAAATAAATTTAACATGTTTGACTACTCAGGTGTTCGGGTGACTGAATCTAATAAAATCAGGATAATTTTTGAATCTGTAAATAATTTAAATTTTGATATCTGCTGTCTTTTGAAATTCTATGCAGCGTGAAAGGGCAGATTCTTACAGACGTCTCAGGACAACCTTCTTTGACTGCTTGACCCCTGCCAATGGGACCGATAGTTTGTACCGATAGGTCGTGCCGATAGTCCGTACCGATAGTTTGTACCGATAGTTCGTACCGAAACATTGGCAAGAATTTTATGTTTGTGTGACCGTGCATCATTGATACAATAATGCAAACAGCCAACTAGATGCAACAATAATAATTTTATTAATAATTTCAATCAGCTCAACACGTTTCGGGCAATAATTTCGCCCATCCTCAGGAGCACTAGACTGTGTTTACAGCTTGTGGTATAAAGCAGTGACGATGCTGCCTGCAAGCAGCATCGTCACTGCTTTATACCACAAGCTGTAAACACAATCTAGTGCTCCTGAGGATGGGCGAAATTATTGCCCGAAACGTGTTGAGCTGATTGAAATTATTAATAAAATTATTATTGTTGCATCTAGTTGGCTGTTTATATTATCGGTAAGAATGTTTTCTCGCGCTTTGCTTGATATTTTAAATTAATAATAATGTTGTATGCGCAGTTTCATGACGTGTGAAAAATAATATTATGAGTCAGGCCTACTGGCTACAGAATACGTCTCTAATATCTGAAAGAGGCCATAGTGAAATTCTCTCTTCAGGAATTATTTATTCAAGCATTTTTATCTCCTTCATTCGAGTTTAAACAAAAGAAAAAAAAACTGCTGTACTCCATACTGTAACACAACTCACATGTGTGTGTATAAACAAAGACATTGAAACAGGCCTAAATTTCACTTCTGCACTCTGCCAGCACAAATAGTTAGCACAAGAATAACACTCACTAGGAAATGGAATTTTTTAAATACAACGAAGAAACCTAGTTATTACATACATACGACTTTAAAATCATTTAACGATTTTGTAAGTACACACAGTATGTGTAAATTTTGCCCTCTGTCAACCTGTGGTGTATGTAATTGTGTACTGCAAGCCTAAATGTTTCTTACTTCATACCACTAATGACATATGGTGGAATGTTCAGTACGTGTTCCATTCCTGACATCCCATTCTTTCTATACTAAGAACTCTATCCACGATAAAAACAAAATACGTAAAGTGGCCTATTACTAATATGTCCTGATTATCGTAATTATAACCTAATGTACTAATAGTAACCATTATTGGCCTAATATTATTATTAATTCTTACAAACACTGAAAATCGTTATGCCTACAATGTAAGCCCTAAAAAGATACAGCAGGTTACATAGAGTTACAGTTGTCAGCTTTTAACAAACACAATGTATTGTTGTATATAGTAATATATTTACTTATTTTCATATCTGCAGGAATTATGCATGAAAAAGAAGAAGATTTGTTGCAATAGATGTTTGTTTGCAATTCAAATAATAACAATAACATATTATGAAATACACTTTTAACATTTTTAACGGTTTTAGTATTCTGTATTTAAACTGCATTATTGCACATCTTTCATATAACTAGCCATTGATGTATTTTTCTTTGTTGAATACTTTACTGTAAGTGGCTAAAAAGGAACGAAACACATAAGAGGTTTCCCACATAAATCATAGTGCAGCTGGTGGTGACTTATCTCACTGCAGGAAGCATGGATAATTTTAAAGACATTCCTAATTTTTCCCCTAACAAGGCTTAATGTAACACATCCAGAGCAGACTGTCTTTCCTGAATCAACGTAATGCTATAAAGACTGATTTATTTGTGGGTGTCATAGTTTGTCTCCAGATAGTACAGTGAACTTCTTAAGGATGTAAGCTTACTTCACCTTCCACACCTAGACACACTAAATATTCATGTAATAGCCACAGACTCTGCACTCGCGATTCTATTTCCATTTATTTCTTGGGCAAGTTCAACGAAAACGAATTGTTTAAGTTTATCACAAAAATTCAGAGTACCAGTTTCTTGTAATACCGTTTAATATAAAGGTAACAGCATTCACAATATGTCTCCCTGCAGTTCTCTTCACAATACTGGAACAACTAGGAACATAATCCAACGTGAAACTAACGTCCACACAACACCACATCTACTTTAGCAATGAGCAACAGTAAGATTTTTTGGGGTGGGGTGGGGTGGGGAGGTTCACACACACACTGATGTACCCTGGTAGGGAGAGGCTACATACAGGCCTTTGTAGCCCAGTTGTGAGTGCCAGAGGGGATCTTTTATAACCATGGTAATGGCTGGAGTGAGAAAGGAACACAAGATGACTTTAAAGTGCATGAGTGTATGGTTATACCAAATGACGTAGCCAGTATCTGTCCAGATTCAGGGGAAGTAATGGCAGAACGTGGTTAAGGAAAAGTATAGGGGCATTTTTGACGTTTTGCTGGCCGTGCATCTCAGTATATTTATCTCAGTAATTAACCAACTTGATGCACAAAATTTTTTTCACAATAAGTTTCATTTCATGTCTCTACATGTTTCGAGCACATGTGCTCATCATGAGGAGGTCAAAATTGCATTAAACAGCACGGGACGGCCACCTGTAGGTGTGATGATACCAGAGCCTGTGTAATGAAATTTTGACCTCCTGATGATGAGCACATGTGATCGAAACATGTAGAAGCATGAAATAAAACTTACTGTGAAACAAATTTTGTGCATCAAGTTGGTTAAATACTGAGATAAGTATGGGGACATGTCTTTAGAATAAAAGATGTGGGAACGCTAAACGTAAGATGTGAAAACAACAGTAAAAATGGCTGTATTATTTTTAGGTGTTTTGTTTGATAGCAGTAATTTCACTGCAAAGCGACTCTTGGAGATTCCTGTAGATAATGAAACGGGTAGGACATCTAGACTGGAGAGCGTTGACCTATCTGAAGATACTAGCAAAAATCCTCTTAAAGTTTGAACGGCTTATCATTATGCTTACAAAAATAATTAATTAAGCCGAAGCACACAATATATTAAGGAAACACGTTTCGCAAACGTGTTATAGCTTTTGCTTATAACACAAAACTTCGTTAAATCACGTAACGTCAAAATAGTCCAGTTAAATTAAACAAAATGATGTGCAATTCTGTTTATTAGCAAAAGGAAGCGGCAACTGTCAATCGCAAGAAAAAGCCCTCTTGTTATCATCGGCATGTAATATTTCCAGTAAAGCTTAACTATTATCATAGCATTCCGAAAAAGAACTCAAAAACACTCAAGTAAGGTATTTAATTAACTTCAACAGTCGTGTTAAATAAAAGAATAAAACTTACTGTACAAAATAAAACTATCAGCATCATTGACATCTTCCGGCTCCTCAGCGCTGATATTTAACATTTCAGTGAAACTTCCTGACTGAAGTAACACTGCCAAAAAGTCGGAAACAGTCGCATGACATGGTTTCTTTATTACAGATAAGCAATACATGTCGATACGTTCTACTGACCAAACCCTATCGTAACCATGAAAATCGGTGGCAGTGTCTAAATTGGAGGGTTACATTCTTCCAAACCAAATGCACTGTACAAAGAAAATTATTCTGCCATTTCCTGACGCCAAGTGTGCGAGATAAAAATGGTTGTATCATACAAAAGTATAAGCATTCTACATAATAATAATTTGTAGTAGTAGTAGTAGTAGTAGTAGTAGTAGTAACAGCAGCACATATTAGCAGCAGTAACTGTAGCACTACTGTTGTCATGCTTATTGCCGTTGTCTTTGTTTTAGTGGTGATGGTAGTGGTGGTTAAGTGTACATGTACAACCCAATCCCGACAGTCTGTGTAACAAACAGCTAAACACTGGTCTTTTTAATCTAATATGGAAACATAAATTATCTTAATTTATATGTTGTGAGAAATATGTCCTTTAATATTTCACGACCAAGAGACAATCAGCGTTTATTTACCATCTGCCCAAGCTTAATTCATTGTGCACTCGTGCTTCAAAAAAAAACAGGTAACACAATACAGAAGCACATGAATTATTTACACATTAAAAACATCTACAATCAGTTAGCAGGAACGATTTGTATAGCCTAATATTCCCAAAGTTTCTGAGGGATTCTCTTCAAGACCTAAGATTAATAGCCTCTTCAGGGTAAATTAATAGACTTCATTTTACTTAATGTACTTTAATGACTGAGCAAGAACTATGGCCAAAATGCCCATTAAAATTAATTAAGCCTAATCTAACTCTCTGTTCATACCCGTTATGTACGCATGCGTGAATGCAGGCCTATGTATGTATGTACGGATGGATGTATGCATATATGTACGCTTGTTTTCAAGCTACAATTATTTTTATACGTTTTCCAAGACCAAGTAACTGATAGCATTTATAAACTAAGTAACTGAAAGAGAATGAAAACTGCCTTCAAGATGCAATCAATTCCTACACAGAGCTGTCTACAGGGCTATTAGTGCAATGATTTAAAATTCCACTCTAACAAACTATAGGCATACCCAATACACTGTGCTTTTTACAGTATTTCGCAATTTGTTCCAAATTCTTTACAGCACTTCGTATTTCCTGTTTCCTCAGACAGCATTTCCGTCAACAGTCCACGAACTGTGCTGTTTAGCGATCATCTGTAAGAATCCACAGTAGTTTATCATTAAGACATCTTCATCAGCGATATATGTCGCACGCAGGCAGTAATGTTGGATGGTGCCATGACAGGAAAACGAGAAAAGGAATGACAAGTGGCTCCTTTTGATGTGACTTGACCCCGCATTGTCAAGAAAATACTAAAATACTAGGGCAATCTTCAATTTCTAGAAATTCGAACTACCCGGTTCCCGAATACGGCGCCAGTGTTTTATCAGTGGTAGTAATTTTTCAAAAATCGTTTTCTTCTTCTTCCACGTGCACCGTAAAATTAAGGTGGCATGGAGCAACACAGGAAACTGCCCACAAAAAAAAAAAAGAAGAAGAAAATAAAAGAAAAAAAGAAAACCAAAGCTGCGGTAACAAAACATGCAAATACACACTTGCAAAATATATGTGCAGATAGAAAGGACAAAAAAGAGCTGTATAAAAGTTGTGAGACGACAGAAGAAGAATACAAGCGCTAGCGAGGACACAGAACGAATATAAAAACAGGAGAGAACCAGTTTTTAGTTGGTTATGCGTGTGGGGTTAGTGAGCATTGTAATCTATTTCTCGTAATGGTCATTCCAATGGCAACAACATGGTCTGAAAGATTCGTAGAGCCAGGCGGTTGTAGGCGCGAACTGAGGGCGGCAGGGTTGTTAGTCTGCTTGGTGGTTTAGTTTTGCCTGGCTTCAGTAATAAAGGGCAAACAGCTGATGTCGAAGAGTAAGAAAGAAGATCACCATTTACGTTTGTGAGAGAAAGACAGAGACAATGCAAAAGGAGAAAAGAAGTATGAAACCGAAGCACGAGGCAACGTTTGTGTTGACCACATCTTGACCTCTGACTTGGAAAATGAAAGAGACTTAGTGAATGACTACAATACACATCCTTGTATCCTTCGGATAATTGTCGCCCTGTAATACCGGTCAACTCCCAGGGCAGGCCATGTGCGATTTGCAGTGAACAAAGTGGTATATGGGTCAGATTTTTCTCGGAGTACTTCGACATCATTTTATCAATCATTTCATCAATGTTTCTTATGCAATCATATATCGTACGGAAGATGTATAATCGGCCCTGTGGAGAATGCAGCTCCAAAACGCATAGCCCTACCCAATCCAAAGCACAACAGAAAAGATATGAATGTTATCGCTCCAATTAAGAAGAAAATATTACACTGTTGTCAGAAACAGCAGAAACCGGCGTTATGGAACGCTGTATCTGAGAAAACTCTGCGGCAGTTGCACATTCAAGAGACGATTACACATTAATATACACTCCCGTTGTACATTAAATAGAACAGGTAAAATGTTTTTAATTTTTCTGAATCGTAAAGGGGACATTCTTTATCATACTTCATGGTTCTTGATATCAAACTTTCGCCCCATTCTAGTATTTATTATTCTTTTTTTTGGGTGATTTCTCGGCGTGTGTACTTTGTATGCCGACGTTTCGGAATACACTGTCAATTTCATCTTCACAGGCGGTGTAAGCAGAAAGATGGAACAGAATTCCGAAACGTCGGCGTATAAAATTCAGACGCCGGGGAATCAACCCATAAGAAAGGATATGACTTCATAATTCAAATGGATACTGCTGTTACTGAAGAAAAAGCGTGGAATCCATTAATGTAATCGTCTAATTATGGCATTGATATTTCCTGCATAATATGCGACTTAATTCATATTAAGTATATTCGCCTGTACTTTCTACATGAAAATAAATACTGTAATACTGATGTTCACTTGTCACATGTATACATGTATTTACATAACATATACATAGAATCAACTATTAGCGCAAAACGAAAACTTCATTTTAAGAATGTCTGTGTAGTAACAACTCCCCATTACAACCTACAAATATCTTCTTATAATAAAACCAACTAGGTGCACTAATTTCTCAAATTTGTTTTAGGAATAAAATTCTACACGTTTCGGAAAGTTTCTCTGTCCATCATCAGGAATTTTTCACTGTACACACAGCAATGGTATATGTCAGCCAACCTGTATGACATACACCATTGCTGTGTGTATAGTGAAAAACTCCTGATGATGGACAGAGGAACTGTCCGACACATGTAGAGTTTTATTCCAAAAATAAATTTGAGAAATTAGTGCATCTAGTTGGTTTTAGTATAAGAATTTATCACGATGCACGGTCACCTGAACTTCAAAAACCTGCAAACGGTTTCATATCAAAACTAAAACATATATATATATATATATATATTTCTCATATAAAATACGAGACCGCAGGGGCACAAGTTCGATCCCAGGTCGTCCACTATTGGATTTGTGACAGAAAAACGGCACTGGGTAAGTTTCCGTTCAATTACTTTTGTTTTACCCTTTTCTACACCTGGGCTACTCTAATATAATGAGTTTTTAAAATACAGAAGAATCCATTCCACATTCCTATGTTCAAGCAACAAATTTTTGTAACGAATTAGAGGACAATTTTAGGTCTACACGTGAGCCAAGGGTAAAGACATAAGCACGATTTGGCGGGAAAAATAAACCGCTTGTGTATCTGATAATTTACGTATATGGCATGCATATTGTAATAAAATAATAAAACCAGAATAGTATTTTAATATATTTTGTTTAATTTCAATGCATGTACCGTGCATCTTTTATTATTTTGTACTATGACCAACAAATTCACAATAATTTCACAAATTATCACACTCCCACATGTTTCGACACTATCAAGTCATCCTCAGGGAGCTCGTAATCAACACCTTGCCAAGTTACACAAGTATTTCAAATGCAGCTGCTGGTAATACAAATTGCAATGATGATGTTTCACATAGGTTATATGCCAGTTCTCATATTATAGTCGTTGAAATATCTGTATTATAAAATCTTTAAAACATTTTGAGCCCATTTTTTGTAAATAGGACAATTTTAATGTTTTAAAGATTTTATAATATTGAGATTTCAACATGAGAACTTGCATAAAACTTATGTCAATCATCTTAATTTGAAATTGAAACTTGTAAAGATATCGATTACAGGCTCCCTGAGGATGACACGATAGTGTCGAAACATGTAGAAGTGTGATAATTTGTGAGATAATTGTGCATTTGTTGGTCATAGTACAAAATTACTAGAACAGCGTTCAATATTAACAATTGTCGACATAAAATTATTCAACAGAGTGCTAAAATGATTTCTAAGCCTGCTTAATTTGCCATAATAATTAAATTTAAAAAAATAGTAAAATTATTTGTAAAGAGAAACAGCCTGTACGATTCACGTAAGCTTGCTGTACAAAAAAAAAACTTCTATGAAAGACAGAAGGAATCGTATTGATATTTCTGAAATTTTCAGAATACAGAAAAAAAACAACTTGCTTGGAAGCACTTCAACACTTTATATAAAGATAATACGACACATAAATCCAAAACGAATATGCGCCCAAATTCCTTATACTTCTTCGCGCACGTGTGATTTTAAATGCTCACATGGACAGCACGTCTTCGTTACTAACGAACTCCTAAAAGCCAGTGATAAATACTGTTCGGCACATACGAAGTTCTGGTTACTTCCGAAATCACAAAAGAAGCGGAACTCAATCACCATAATATGTTGCATTTACATATCCTTGCTAAAGCCGATGAATCACATTTTGTGACTATGAAAAATCAAACATAATTCAATTACCAATAAATTAATATATGATAAAGTAAACCACTTGCCCTGGTCACCTTATTTGCCTAGACACACGGAGTAAAAGGTGCAAAAGAGGAGTGATAATACAGAAGCGACAAAGACAGAGTGACGACAGGGTGCTTATGGGTACTGTGACTTCAAACCAAAGCGCGCGCCGCACCGATAGACACCACGTGAAACTGTGAAAAACCAATATTTTCACAGTTTTGTTACTATAATACCAGAACTACAAATAATTATAAAAATACAGTTATAATTACAGTAGATTCCTAGGGTAATTAAAACTTTACAGCTTATCAGATAGTTTATGTATAACTGGGCTTCACATTTTAAAAAATCTAAATAATGCTCACACGTTGTATTAGTGTGTCTTGTTGGGATATCGGAAAAACCAGCGATTATTTCCCTATACAGCATTAATTGATTGGCTTTTATAGCCGAGATGGAGTGTGTTCACACTACGGTAGGAAATGAATCTTTCAATATAACTCAGGTTAATGTTAGTCTTTAAATTATTAACACAAGACAGTCGCATATAATTTTTATCCACATACAACTAAACAAAATATAATTTTCGCGGGATAAAATCGAGTGACATCAGTAATACCACAAACTCCAAACTAGTTACGTCCTTACTGCATTACCTGAAGACCATTCTGATATCATAGTTTTTTTTTTTTCACTTTACTTTTGGTTGAGCTGAACCTTTGAAAACTGGAGTCCATCTGTACACAAAAAGTAGCTAGGTGAAAGGCTTGCGTCTACTATAAAACGAACAATAGTTTTGTGTTGTTTAGGAATATATTTAACGTCTGTTCTTGATCATATGAAACAAGAAATTTACTGCGTAACAAATACACTTTATAAGTGGTGGTCAAGATTAAATTTCTATTTCAATAAAACTCTCTATTCCTGTATTTAGAAATAACTATGGAGCATAACCCTTCTCGGAAATGTCAGGAGGATCCTCGCTCAGGACTTTCATTACTATGGATCTCGTCGCCAAGATACGTAACGTCGTATTAATTTGTGTCTATATTACAATGTGATCAGCACAGAAACTTGATTATGTAGCGGGAGCTATGTGCTACAGAAATTCGCGCCCATTTATACAGTTTAACAGTACTGACTATCGGTTGCTGTTAGCAGTGCCTACAATCATCATCCCCTAATGACCCCAAAACTGCAACTTCTACAGAACCCCCCTTCTTGTTGCAAGGGAGATAAACAGTGGAGGAACAACCACGTGGTTTTATATGAAGGGGTTGAACAAACTGACCTGCTATAGCCATCCATGGGTAGAATGTGTGGTTGGAGGGTTGCTGATGAAGTTGAGTTGCTACTGTAGGTTGAGCGGCCGAACTGTTCAGTGAACACGCATTCGTAGATCCTAGAGACCATGCCGATGTTCTGCCTCCTCCTGCACCCGGACTCGATGCCGGATCCCCACCAACAAGTCCAACAGATGAACCATACCCTCCTACACGTGTGTCCGGTGTACACGCTGCGGGTCTTACAACGGGACCCACAAGGCTGTTTCCACCAGCGTTGTTTGCGCCACCTGCACTTGCAGCGCTCTGCCAGACATCTTTTGCAGCCGCAACAACTGCCGCATAGCCGTTTTGGTGGTTCTGCTCATTCGCTGTTGTACCTGTCTTCGAACAGTCTGGCTTTGTAGTGGTTGTACTGTAATTTGCAACTCCTGTGTTGGACTGTTGGCTGACAGAATCAGCTGCTGAGGAATATAGCTTGCACGCTGCCGCAGCTACCGATGCATCATATGGTGAATCCTGAGGAGGTCTTGCTTGATGAAGAGAATGATGGTGGTGGTGTTGGGAGGACGCATATGGTGACATGCCCAGCCCTAGAGGGAAGCGGTATGCAGCTGCGGCCGCCGCTGTTTGATCATGGTGATGACCTGCAGCTGTTGCGGAACCGGCAGCTTGATGGTGATGGCTCCCGTAAAATCCACTCTGCTCAAAGTATGAGTTCATGCTGGACAGATTCCTTCCTTAAGAGATACTTGTCAACCAACTTGGCACTCGGTCCACTCCCACTTATATTTTTCAGTGAGAGACAATGTCTAATTAGAAACAATACTATTCCTAAATCCTAAACACTGTCTACAGTATGTCACACGCGTTTCAAGAACCCGCACCTGCAGTTTTCGACACAAAATGCATGTATTTCTTCACCAAGATTGTTCCATTTACCGTCATTTGTTTTGGAATGTAAGTAAAGTTCACCTTGCGTTAGCCTCAGAGTGATGTTATGTCATGTCAACACAAACCTAAGTGCTCTACTAGGCTTATACTGCATGTATAACCTCGAAACGCAACAGCAAAGGTCAAAGTCTTCCTTTCAGCCACTTGTCGCTAGCAAACCATCCATGTTACCCACACACGTCAGTCACGTCCGAGATAACCATGACGAACAGCGACACGTCACACGTGTTATGTTGTACTATAACGTAAAATTTATACAATTTTCTACTAAAATGTGCAAACAATGACGAGGAAAATATTTAAATAAATGCGGGTATGGAGAAGAATTCGAAAATGAAACAGAGTCAGAACTGTCAAAACAAATCCACTATTCCCACACTTAAATACTGCATTAAACTTCGGGGATGTCTACACCTCAACTTATTTCTCATAATCTCTGTAATGCAGACGTAATACTGGCATGTGCTAAGCCAAAAATCACCAAAGTTTTTAAATACGGGTAATGTTAAAAACTTCTTGAACTATATTTACTCCGTAAATTATAAGACAACAAGTTACTGGTAAATGACAATTTCCGGTAATATATATCAATAATTAATAAATAGTGATCGCTGGTAGTTAAGATAAACAACGAGGAAAGAAATGGAAAACGATTTTTGGATCAGCCAACAAGTGGACAGAAGCAAAAGGCTCTCACTCTGCTTCCTGCGAACACCGTGGTCAAACACGTACTGGTTCGTTATGTTACGTATCAAACTCCACTGTCGTCCCGCCGCCACTACTACAACTACTACCACCACTACGATCTGACATGCAACCCGCCTGTACGCCGGTCTGCCTCGCCGAGGTTTGTCTCTACCGTTCGTTCCAGTATCGTCCTCTTCCACCGCCTCCTCCCAGCCGTCGACGTCCTATCCGAGCGCGCGAGAGAGATGAAATAAAAACGAGACGTTGCACACTCCACAAGTACAAACATACATCTGCATATATCGCACGCGAGTAAAACCACGTCCGGCTCGTACGAGGAATGTTGACTGCCCAATGTAGTGACGAGATTTACTGTACCTATTAAACTATTCTAAGACAGTCAAATGAAACATGAAGCTGTACGAAAATAGAATTGCATTTGAAATGATCACCCACCTTTATTTACCCCTATTAAAACAAATATAAATAATGCAATCAAAATTAGTAGGCGTGTCGTCTTCGCAGTCTAAATCACAAATTTGTGGTTTACTAAAATTCTAATGAAAACTTTGATAAAATTTGTGATACAAATAAAATGGATATAAATACGATCGAGTTGAACATTCAAGGACATACCCGGAAGGAGGCGTACAGAGCGCGTGATGATAGGAATAAAGAGGGGTGGCCGTGTAGAAAGAGACAGACATTGGAAACAAGGATAAAAGACCCGGTGCACGAGGACGAACAATCTTGGTAACGGGGGTGAGAGGATAAGAGGGTTTATGAAATGAACCAATCAGAATAAAATTCGTCACGGACAGAGGAGTACTTCCCCACCTTCCAAGGGATGTTCATCCGCTAAAAAATATAGTTCCAAATATTCTGTATTACTTCCATGAATACAACAGCAAATGGAATACACACGAACGATATTAAGTAGTAAATTGTTAGAAACATGCCTTTAAAATTGTCCGCGTTTCCGTAAAGTAAATAACCAAACAATTCCGCATCTATTCCATTTCCCTCCCTGCTATGAACTTCCCCTCTCGCCCTCCAGAAAGCGATGCAACATACCAAACGTTTACACAGCAAACGGGAAAACTCGAAAATGCTGCACACAGCGCCAGCTAGGGACGTTAATAGCAACTAACACCACATACCAGATAAAAAAATTGAAAGAGTTCGGTATTTTGCAGACGTACTGTTATTCCTCGGTATTTTAAAATCCAGTTATTGAACGTCAGTCGTATGCAAATAGTGTCATGTAGCACGAAATCAGAATGAATAGAAAAGGAACACATTTATATAACAACTGTTCCAAATCCTGTTGTGAAATTACTTATAACTTCCTCGGATCTAGCGTCCAATACTTTTTTTTTCGCGTGTGGATATTTTCCGCTATAAAATTATTGGCAAACACGTTTTCCTTCGTCGAAATATCTTACATTTACAAGTTTCGGCACCGTTAAGCATTCATCCCCCGGTATTATTTACTGAGCTATCAGCTGCATTCTGGTGTTCTTAAGATTCTTATTATTTCTGTAACTTTTACCCGATTCCCAAACAATACGATTTTGCAAACGCTGGATTGTTGACTGTTATTTATTTCTAGTTTACATACGACCCCCCGAATAGTAAACTGACAAGCATTTCACAACAAACTTATTTAAAAAATTAAACGGTATATGTCATACAGGTTTGTTGACAGCAAGCTGTCAGCAAACCTGTATGACATATACCATTGCTGTGTGTAGAGTGAAAAACTCCTGATGATGGACAGAGGAATTGTTCGAAACATGTAGAGTTTTATTCCAAAAATAAATTTGAGAAATTAATGCATCTAGTTAGTTTTATTATGAGAATTTAGAAATTGACATTTCCATGCGAACAGTTGTACGTTACGTGACTACAGGATAACTTTGGTCTCCTGTCGCAAAATACATAAGTAGGGAATCAAATCCAGTTACAGGACGAGAAGTCTGCATGCATCATTGCTTTAGGGGGAAGAAACTTCAGATCCTTAAGCAGGAAATACCAAAGCGAAGGGAAATATATTTCCAGAAGCAACGCAAGCTACACGAAAATTATGATCCCATAATTTTGGAACCCCAAGGCGCAGAACATGGTAAAAACGCCGTTAACGATTTCAAGACTGAAAGTTATCTAAAGGTAAGGCTAAAGGTAAAAGTATGGGTAAAGGTAAATATAAAGTTAAAGTTGTTATTCAAGGTGTCATGAAAGAATAAGGGGAGTTAAGACATAGTTGTACTAATTCTTAGCCTTGGAATTAGCTGGGAGCCGTAACTTTCACGTCCCAGCCACTTTAGCTCCAAGGAAACAGACATAGTAGTTAGAGTAGGCTCCACAATCAGCCAACAAGCGTTTGGGAAAAGAATAATAACTTGCCCGTGCCGGGATTCCAAACCCAGACTGTCCAAAACGGAGCCCAGTGACTACACTGCTTACGTAATGGCGGCTCCTCATATCTAAAATATTCGCAGAAGTTCATTCCCCCCCCCCCCCCCCCCCAACACCAAAAAAAACCAACCACCCCCCCCCCAACACCCAAAAAAAAAAATTAAAAAATTAAGTGAAAATTTTTTTTATAATATATAAAAAAAAAAAAAAAAACCCCCAAC
>Ga0123354_10005874_pt1 | contig 18027 bp, 9 predicted proteins | sample TergutLab28metaG_2_FD_97872 | JGI IMG/M metagenome (GOLD analysis project Ga0123354, IMG submission 97872) | Labiotermes labralis P4 segment gut microbial communities from Petit-Saut dam, French Guiana - Lab288 P4 | ecosystem: Host-associated > Arthropoda: Insects > Digestive system > Gut ...
CAAGTACAGGTGTTAAATGAGAGGGAATTAAGGGGAAAAGTAGAGGACAGTGATGAAGTTGTGATAAAGGGCAGTGTAGTGTAGTGAAGGCACGCGTGAAGATACGTGATGTGTAGTGAAGTGGGTTGTAGTGCGGTGAAGTGACTATTGCAGTGATCTGAAACACTATCGTATTATATACGGTTGGATTGTGAATGTAATGTCTAGTTTTATTCTGTAATTTTGTTTTATATTGGCTATTATCCTATTCTAGTTGTATTATCCTGTTACTGTGTTTCTCCTTCTGTAACTCATTGATAATCATTTTATGTAATGGACTACTACCTGACCGAGGTTTTCCGTGCTTTCCCTCGGTTGTAAGGCAAATGCTAGGGTATTCCTCTCAAAGACGGGGCACGGTCCGCACTCTTACTTCCGCCCAGAGTAGGGTAAATGGTTTGTTCTATGTATTGTTGTTGTTGATTGCTGTTGTTATATGTAATTTTGGTCTGTAAACGTGTACCACTGCCACCAGGTATACACCCAATTGCAGTTAAATATATCATTCATCATTCATTCATAAGGGACAAACAGACTGAGAGTGTTATGAAGAGGGTGCTGAGGAGAATATTTGACCTAGATAGGAAGTAACAGATGGAGAAAACCAGTATGATGATTATCTTCATAATTTGTATGCTTCAGAATTAGAATGGAGACAGCAAGATCATCCAAAACCTTGATACTGCTCCAACCAAACAGGCAACACCCTGAGAACCTCAAATGGCACATTATCCATTTACATTTCCACCAGATTAAGTCATTTTCTGTCAAAAGCTTTGTAGTCAAAGCAGGCTTCACTTCATGAAGTATGGACCAAGAATAAGTTGAACCTTAAAGTATAACCTCCATTATTATAAAATCTATAATTTGTTGTGAGTCACAAGTGTCTCAGTCATGGGTTCTTAACCTTTGTACACACTAACCAAAATTTTAGTTTCAAAGTCAGCTTCATAACCTCCTAGTTCAGTTTTAAATCAATAACAATTTTCATTTTTTCACCTTGTCTACAAATTAATTATATTATTCTTACTAAAATATAACTAATATAATCCTTAGCAAATTAGGTACTTACACAAAATGTTAGTCAAATATTACTAATAATTAGTTTTTAGTCATATGTGATTACTAATTACTAGTTAGTTACACAATGAATGTGCAGAAGCATAAATATCAATAGTTTCCCCATAAAAAATTCTGTCCCAGATATTTATGATCAACCTTCATGACCTGTGTTCCTACATATCAGCTGCCAAATCAGCACACTTCAATTCATCACTCCATGTCATAAAACATGCTTATGAGTGAACAAATTTCAGTTTATTAAAGAGGACCATGGTGAACCACCCTAAACAGGAAGTGGACCCTTTTTTGGGTCACTACACATAGGTTAAGAACTCGCAGATTTACATTAATAAATTGAAACATGAACAAACTGAACACTGTTCCACGTTTCTGAAACCACAAGTTGTACATGCAGATGTGTTTATTTCCTTACTCATTTGAATTCAGTACACAGAAGATTTAGTTGCATTACCTTCCTGATCTGTCATTATCATTTCCTTCCATTGTCACTGTTGTACATCTTACCGACTGTACACATCTCCCTGAATGATAAAACCCATATTCGTGACTAAGAGCTAACAAACTTAGTACCAAGTGAAAGTGTACTTCAATCAACACAACACATTTATTAAAAATACAAAAAATATAAATGATACATGTTTTTGCTGTCCCTTAAAGCCATCATCAGGCCAAATATAAGATATAAAATATATACACAGCATGATCAGTTACAGCAAAGGGTTCATAATATGTGGGAATTCAATGTTTCTTTACATTTTGTACATGTTTGTCAAGTTCATAACATGAGTCACTATAAGAAATGTACTTGCAACTCCAGCTTGTAATATCAATCCCAAAAGAATATAAACAGGAAAACTTATAATTGCAATGGCAACAAATGTAAAGAAGGGCTGAGAACTCAAACTTTCTCATATATCGTAAAACCATTGATGCATATAAGCTTCCTTTGTATGTAGGAGGGTCACTCCATAAGTCACTGAAAATCCCACTCCCCTCTCCAAACACATGGTAAGGCAGGGAATGGAGTAAATGTAGTATATGCTTTTGAAAGCATATGGCATGTATTTGTATATGATACCACTAGATGTGGATATATGTAGAGAAGCCATTGGTAGGAGGAAAGCAACCAACATGTCTTTTCACTCATAATTTCATTGTTATGCCAATCAGAGTGAGTATGGAACGAACATTTTAACACAAACCACTTATACAAAATCTTCTAACAACCTTATAATAGTCTCTCACGTTTTTTACAGTTTGATGACAACAATGGAGATGACAACAAACACCTACAGCATCACCTGACATTCTATATCTGTCACCTTGTGTTAAACAGTTCAGCAACAATATGGCCATGAATGGTGTTGAAACATGAAATGCATGTGCACACCTATCCATACACCCCCTCTAATGGTAACATTACAAGTATATGCCATGTGTTTCCAAACATACATAGTCCATCTCCCACATTGCCATACATGTATATTATTATTATTATTAAACATATCAGCACTTAATTACAATAACACCTAGTCTTAAGACTAACAAGCTATTTTACTCTGACTTAATTTGTTAAATGAATATTAACTTCAGGTGTCGCCCAGCGGTTCTACCTGATTAGTTTTGTTTGTTTACACATTGTATTTTCCTTTGTTGGCGGTGATTACTGCCCTAACACCGTGCCCTGTTTTTATCACACACTAATAGTGTTTATGGTGCACTTTATTGTGCTCTGTTTTAGTGATCACTAAACCAGCTCAAAAGTTGCCAATGCCATACATTTGGCAAAAAAAAAAAATTCTATGACTTATGGAGTCACCCATATATTTTATACTTGGCCTAATGTTGCCTTTAAGGAAAAGTCATAACCTGCAGCCTTTATATTTTCACAGTATTTTTAATAAATGCACTGTGTGGGATAAAATACCATTTCACTTGGTTTTATATCATACATAACAGGATGACTCAAACAAACAATTAATTATACTTTTCATTATCAGATGTGTTATACTTGTAAAACCCTAAATAAACTATGTAAAAAGAGGAAGTCACCAAAGTGGAGACAAAATGAAGGGGAAGCCTGGCTACACCTTTTCAATTCTTTTCCACCCTTCCATAAACACTTCTTTAGTGACAAAGACACAAATGCTCGCCCTGTGGGGGACTGAACCCAACTTGTCCACAAGTAGCCAAACACTCTACTAACTGAGCTCCTGGCTTATGAAAACTAAGGTGCATACAATAACAAATTTGCAGGTGGTACTTACAGGTATCAGACAAAATGCGGAACTGTATATAGTAACTGGAATATCCAGGCCGTTTTCCATAGATTGTTGGCGTCAGGTCCACAACTAACTTACTGCTCGTACACTTTGAGACATAGAGACCTGCAGACAGTTGACTCTATTTACTTCTAAATTATGCTGTTTTATTATAGGACAGGACAGTATCATATATAAACGGTTATCAATCACAGTGATTTTCATAATTCAAGCAGAGGACCTTTCACATACAGATCAAATGCACTATAATCTAATTATGTATACAATTTTAAAAATGTATACATCTTGGAATATTATTACTACACAGTGTCTGTGAATGGTTCATGTGTGACCAAGAAATCAGTATGTTGGATATGGGGTTTTTAGACATGGTGTGTAAGAGACCAATTACAAGCAATCTGCATCACCACAGCTACCAAAAGAACAACCACATCCTCACCAAACAAATTTCAAAGTGCCAACCAAAAAGGCAGGCAAAGATTTTGACTCCCATAAATGGTGTGTTGCATCACATAAATGCTGAGATAAAAATGGACCAAGCCTAAAGGCCAAACCTCATGACTGAATGATAATGATGCACCATAAACGATATGAAAAACAAAAATTTCTAGGGGTCATACAGATATCTGTAATGTACTGATTGATAGTGATGATAATGGTGATTATTCTGATTATTATTGTGAAAACAAAGATGATAATGCTAGTAGTTATGCCAATGACGATAATAAATATTACGTTATGGTCATTATTACTCCTACCTTTCATCACCAGCACACCAACTAAATATTTGTGTTTCTAGTGAAAGTTACCACTGTAAACCTTCATGTTAACATAAAGGCTAGATTACTATAGGGGAATATAAGAAAGTATGCTGAAAGGGAAGCAGGACAGCTCAAGAAAGGTGTGGAGGGATCAACACTGGCGGTTTTTTCTGTGCATGCAATGTAGTAGTAGTGGTGGCAGTGGTTGTGGTAGTAATAGGAGCAGTCATATTAGTAGTAATGGGGGTGGAAGTGGTATAACAAGTAACACAATCATAATTAGCATTAATGCATACATAATTTCAATCAGAAAACTCCTTCATAAAATTACACTTGGAAAAATTAGGTTAACATAGAATACTGATATTAAAAGGGATGTGAACAATAAGAATGCAAGGATGTTAAACAGAAACACAGTATATAGACCAGTGATGTACGAATGTTTTGCAAACTTTACAGAAGATAAATTTTCATTGGTTGAGCATCAACTGCTCCAAGTAGATCCTGTACCTCAGTCTTAGATCAGGAAATAAATGAACAGATTCTGCTGCACTCACCTGCTTAGCATTTTCCTGTCAATCACATGCCATCCCCATTCACATCATTTGTCACTCACAGTCTGTCCTTCATTCAAAACTACAAGAGCTCTCCCTCTCCCCCCCCCCCAATCTCTCTCTCTCTCTCTCTCTCTCTCTCTCTCTGTTTTTCACAGCAGTTGATGGGTTAAGAGCATGAAATGTGGACTTGAGCGGAGAAAAGGTACCCAGTGCTAGACCTACTATCCCTGATCATTCTTTCCCTATCCTAAGTATATTTGTAGTTATTTGTGTATGAATGTATGTATGTATACCCTATATGTATGCATGTATGTATATAATTGTGTATTTATTTACTTATTTAATTATTTGTTTATTTGAATTATGGATCATTTTATAATGGTGTCAAGTACACTGTACAGTGACAAATGGTAGAATGATTGGTGAATGATGAATCAGAAGAGAATTGGATGCAAGAGGTCATAACATGACAGTGGTCCAATCCTGACACTTGCCCATACAAAAGTATGTTAAAACATGCAGTGTCCCGGCCAACATTTGAGCCAGGCACTTCCTGAATACAAAACAGAAATGTTACCTCTTGAATCAACATGCTCTGTATATACTTGTAGTAAGTATTAGAATACATTTAGAATCACAAGTATCATCTCATTTGAGAAGTATCAGAGTACCTGAGAATTTATAAAACTTCAGTCTGTGCTCCATCTGCTTCAGCAGCATTGTCTCCTTCCTTAGCATCATCACTTCAGCTTCTAGTTTTCTTAATTTCCTTTCAAGTTCATTGTTAGTAACTGGTAACCCTGGGTATTAAGGAGATTCAGTGCATTAACGTGTAGAGTGGATCCCCACAGCATAAAGTCCATTAACTACTGGGAGACAGAATGGGTGTGGGCCCAACAAGAGATTGATTACACTGTCTGAACATGGTAAACCTTCTTTCTCACAAAGATGTTTCTTATCATTATGTATGACACTGAACTTCTCTCATGTAACATAAATACTGAGTATATATCATAAAGTGAAACATAACAGGAGAAAACAGGATTAATACAAATGAAAGCCACCATGATGGACACAGAACTTGTAGAGCATGACTGACTGCAACACTGTGATTCTCGTGAAAACTTCACTGTCATAAACTTCATGTACTGTTTTCAAGTAATATTACAAAATTATATCTAAATTTTAGCAAACCTGGTAACTTTGGTATCAGCCAAAGGCAAGATAATTTATTGATCAGGTGAATAATCATCAGCTAAAAGATGATCATGTTCATCATCATCAGCATATAGCTTGCAGGGTTTTAGGCTTCATAACCTGTTCTGGTCCCATTAACAGTTGAGAAGACTTTTGGGGGATTATCCTTGGCTTCGTTTCCCACATGATTGATTTTTCATAATTAAGTGGGGCAGTCTGTCTCTGTCCATTCGCCAAACATGTTTTATCCATATATTTCAGTATTTTTTAATTTTCTTTAAACTGGTTTAATTTTAAGTTCTGATAAAATCTCTTCATTGGCTTTGTAATCTTGCCATATGTATTTTGCCCTTCTCATAAATTTCATTTATGCCAATGTTATCCTGCATTTAACCTGTTTTCTAATTACCCAAGTTTTGCATCCATGTAATAAAGTAGGTAATGCAAAAGTGTTGTATATTTTCAGTCTAGTGTGTTTTTGAACTGGACAAGGTTTTAAGTTATATTAATAATTCTCGTTATCTGGAGGACTGTTGATATTTTAACAGTAATATGGACATGCAAACCTAAGTTGAAAGTCCTGCTTTGCTCATGGACATATTGAATGTGTGCCTCATAGGCTTAATGTTTTTAAGATCAGGCAAACAGCATGCAGTGAATTTCAAGCTTGCAGATTTAATCCAACTACTACATTATAATGCCCATCAACTATGACACACAAATACTGGTAGTTGCTTACCTTCTTGTGACTGTTCATCTTCAGACTCAGCACCATTTGATTCCTCCTGCTGGAAATAAAGTAAGCTATGAAATTGTTAATTTTCCATCAAACATTTCTGCCTACAGACAAGCTATCAGGATTAGAAACCAGTGTTTATACTATGTAGTAAACTAGCTCTGTGCATAGAGCCCAGCGGAACAGGTGCATGAAAACTCACATATAACATCAAAATATCAAAGTGCATAACAATCATACCACTTTTCTTTTTAAAATCAGCCTATAAAACTGTGTTCTTCATTATCTAACAATATGCATTAAATACTTGTACTGTATGAAATCTCTTAACACTAAAAGGAATTCCACTCATTAGGTTATTATAACTTTCTGTTGGATATTGGCCATATCCTGAGCCAAAAATGCATTATAAAATCATGTTATAATCAACGAAACATCATGTTCATAAGCTTCACATTGTGGAGGTCTCAAGATAAAATCTTGGGCCACAGATGAAGGTATACTTAGTGAGGTTTTGTGGTTTTCCTCTGTCTCCTCAAATAAATTCCAGGGTACCTCAAAGTACATCTTGTCCACTTCCGTCCACAGCTCTTCCAGTTCATTACTTATTACTCATCCTGTTAACCAGTATTCTACACATATTGTAAGCACCTGACAGTGTTGTTAAATAAAATAATAATCAAACATTGTGCTCAAGCTCACTGCAGTAGCTTTAATATTTTGTACTTATACTTGGAAGGTAATTGGTTTAAATCCCCAGACTTGCCTTACGTGGTATTTTTCTTCATTTTCCTTTAGTAAATGCAAAAATAGCAAATACAAATGAGTTATCTCCATCTATTCACCATTTTCAATTATCTTCACATCTAATGTGATACTACAGTGCCTCAGAATTGAATAATGTTGTATCACATATTACTGATTGTCAATGAGTTTCAATCTATAATGACGTTGACTGGTTCCACTTAAACAATTTGGCAGTTTATTGTATTTTTAGTACTCCTGTAACGCCACCCTGATGATGATTGCAAAAGCAATCAACACATGTTCGTAATCAGTAATACGCAATACAACATATTTTATATGCGTGCATTTGTCGGTTTTATTATGTAAGTTAAATAACAAAGAACTATCAGTAGTACTGACAGCAAAGGAGTTAACATTACACACTTTAAAACTGACATCTGTTTTCATTTTTCCTTCTACTGCGACACCTGGCTCTTTGTTATGCACGTCAAAGACTTCCACAGAGCCTGTTCCATCTATATCTTTAACAGTGGCATCACTGTCAGTGTCAGAATTTTCCATCTATACAACAAGGGTTAATTATGTGATACAACACTAACTCAAATGCTGAAGAAATCGTATTTCAGTCTGAAAAGTAGTTTATTTGTCTCAGCCCCTTACCTGGGTGACAGACATTCAAGTAACACAAACTGGAATAAAATGTAATTCCATGTTACAAACTTAAGAACATGCTTTGGACACTTTAAAGTACATTTAGAACAACACTTGCTTTTATATTTAAAGTTACTATAGTTGTCCTGAAGACGTAAAAGCTAATATTAATCTTACATATAATGCATGACACCCCAACTTCCTTCTCAAATCGTCCGCCATTACTTACTATATGTCTTCACACCTACGAACACAAATCACCAGCTTCTATCGCGTTCCCGAAACGTAATATATCTTCTATTAGCTTATCCGTGGATGCTACCATGCATGCATATGGTGTACTCCGTGACGTGGTACACAGGCGTTACGAAGAAGTTCATCGCTTTCGAAATGCCATACAGTTGCATATTACACGAATGAATGTAATTTTCTGTACGCCCATAAGAAAAGCACGATCCTCCCTGCCCTGCCTTTTTCGAAACTAACAAATAATCAACAGTATTACACACACGTCTCTCACACAAATTACCCAAACCGGACAAAAAATGTGGACAAGTGCGAAAGAAAATGCATTTACACGCATAATCAAAGTATGTCTTTCATTGCACCGACTGTCGCAAAACTCACAATCAGTATAGTTTTCTGAACATCTGCCGTACCGATATTTATCCACATCGGACGAAAAATGTAGAAAGTACAGGAAATATTTCGTTCACGCCCTCAAATGAAGTATGGTTTTCACTGCACCGATTTTCACGACACAATTTCTCAATGGCATGTGGAAGTTGAATTTCGCCCGTCTCGGTCTAGAAATATAGAAATCACGTGTACAAATCGATTTACTCTCCTAAGTAAAGTAAGACTGTTACTGCACCGATTTTCACGAAACTCGCGCTTGCGGGACAGCTTTTTAAAAAATCCTATACCGGATTTCATGCAAATACGACAAACGGTTTTAGTTTCTGATATTAGGTAACGTACGTGCTATACACACATGGCGTTCTGTTTTATTTCGTGGAGAACACCAAAAATTTGCCAAGAAAATTACGCATAGGCAGAATTGAAGAATGGTTAGATCCAATAGCATAGCTAGGTTTTCTGGTGACCGGGGCGAGTGATCACAATGGTCGCCTGTAACATAAATCCTGAACTACAAAAAACAATTTCTTAAATTGTCCTTTATTTGTTGATGCATGGATTCTCATATGACACTGGTTAAAAGTCTAGAACTGAACTTTGATTTAATGGCTGCAAAACCTTTGATACCATAGCTGAAATTAGTTTTTGCAATTCTTTCATTCTCAACTGACAAAATGACAAGTTTTGTTAGGCTGTCTGTGGCGTTATAGAATGCAAAGAGGATTTGATCAGCCTCATTTTGCTATTGAAACTGGCGACCTCAACAGAATCTGAAGAGCCATGGGCAAGGTCTTATATGCCGTCAGTCTTACTGATGAAGTGTATTTGAGCAGTACCCTTGAAGAAAACCACAGTTTCTCCTAATTAGTTAAAAAGTAAAACCCTTTACCACAACATCATTTTTGGTAATTTTATAGCAATATGTGCCAAACATAAAGTTTCGCCATTAGGCTAATACGAGGTGGTGCTGATAAGACCTTAGCCCGACCTACTTCCCGATGTCGTTGAACGGAATCGATAGTGTCGTTGGAAAAAGGGGTCTGTTCATGTGCCGAACTGCAAGCCTTTTCTTGTTGCAGAGGCTGAAAGGAAGCATGTCAGGCGACGCGCGCGATTTCAACAACATGTAGACGCGAACTGTCATCAAGTATTTTTTCCTGCAAGGCAAGCCGACGAAGGATGTTCACGCCATTCTGACAGAAACATGAAGGGAACATGTATCATCGTAAGCCAGGTCAAAAACTGGGCGGCCCGGTTTAAACGTGGTGACTTTTCCACCTGTGATGCGCCTCGTCCAGGACGACCCAAAACAGTGAACACCCCGGAGATTATTGACCATATTCACGAGCTAATCTTGGAAGACTAAATCAATAGCTGAGCAACTGGGTCTATCTCACGTGAGCGGGTTGGGTCCATCATTCATGAAGATTTGGACATGCGGAAGCTCTCCGCGCAGTGGGTCTCGAAATGCCTGAACGCGGATCAAAAACGTCAACGGTACCAGTCGTCTGAGCAACTTTTGGAACTTTTTCGGCGTTATCCAACATGATTTCCTGTCGCGATTGGTGACTATGGACGAAACCTGGTTGTATCACTATGACCCTGAGACAAAGCAACAATCAATGGAGTGGCGGCATAGCGGTTCACCCCGCCTCCAAACATTCCGAGTGCAAAAATCCGCCGGAAAAGTTCTCGCCTCGATTTTTTTGGGATCAAGACGGCATCCTCCTCATTGATTATCTTCCAAAGGACCAAACTATCAACACGGAGTATTACTCATCTCTGCTGATGCAACTGAAGGACATTTTGAAGGAAAAACGCCGCGAGAAGTTCACCAAGGGGATCTTGTTTTTGCATGACAATGCCCCGGCTCACCCAGTATTTGCAACCCAGAAGAAACTGGCCTAACTGTGCTTCCAGTTTCTTGATCACTCACCCTATTCTCCGGATCTGTTCCTGTCAGACTACCACCTGTTCCCTGGACTGAAAAAATGGAAAGGTCGCCATTTTTCGTCCGACACGGAGGTTATTGCTGCAGCGGAGACCTCGTTGGACTCACAACTTTCTGAATTTTTTTGAGTGGCTGCAAAAGTTAGAGCAACGGGCTAAGAAGTGTATTGAGCTTCGTGGGGTGTATGTTGAATAAATCCCGAGTTTGTTAGCTGTATCTTGTTTCCTTCCTGGTCGGGCTAAGGACTTAGCAGCGCCCCTCTTAACTGTCAGAACTTAAAAGGACTTATAACTGCATTTGCTAAAATGAGGTCTCATTTTTTACAATGATGGTATGTTTCATCCTATAGCAGAGGACAGGTAGGCAAACATTTGTCTGACATGTTTCTTATTAAGAATGGTTTGAAATAAGATGTTTTATCGCCACTGTTTTTCGACTTTGTTTTAGAATATGTCATTAGAAGGGTTCAGGTAAAGCGGGAGGGCTTGAAATTAAATGGTACACATCAGCTTATATTTTATGTTGATGATGTTTATATATTGGACGGAAGCATACCTGCTATAGTGAAAAACGCAGAAGCTATATTCGTCGCTAGTTAAGAGATTGGTCTGCAAGTAAATGCTTAGAAAACTAAGTACGTGGCCATGTCTTGATATCAGAATGTAGGAAAAAATCACATTCCCTTGAAAGGGTGGAACAGTTTAAATATTTGGGAACAACGCTAACAAATCAAAATTCCATTCAGGAAGAAATTACGAGCAGAATGAAGTTGGGGAATGCTTGCTATCATTGGGTGCAGAATCTTATGTCTTCCAGTTGACTAACTAAAAATATAAAGATTAAGATATACAGAACTATAATTTTTCTCGTTTTGTATGGGTATGAAACTTGGTCGCTTACATTGAGGGAGGAACATAGATTGAAGGTGTTCAAGAATAGGGTTCTGAGCAGAACATTTGGGCTTAAGAAGGACGATGTTAACAGAGAGGAGAAAAGTACATATTGAGAAGCTAAATGACCTGTACTCAAAAGTATTATTCAGGTGATCAAATCGGGAATGAGATGGGCGGGACATCTAGCACATATGGCGGTAGGGAGGTGTACACAGAGTTTTGGTGGGGAAACCTGGGGGAAAGACGCCACTTGGGAGACCCAGGTGTATATGGGAGAATAATATTAAAGTGGATCTTTAGGAAGTGGAATGGAGGCATGGACTGGATTGATCTGGCTCAGGATGGAGACAAATGGCAGGCTCTTGTGAATATGGTAATGAACCTTTGGGTTCCAAAAATCTGAGAATTTTGACTAGCTGAGAACCCATTAGCTTCTCAAGGTCTCTTGAGTTAGTTACTTAGATATGTTATGCTCCATATTTTATGCATGTTGCTTTTGTCATGAATTATATTTAGGTTAAAATAAATATGGTTAAATTGATGGAAGGCAGTGTGTTGACATAGTTAAACAGAGCAAGGCAGACTATAACATTACCAAAAATAACGTTGTGTTAATTTATTAACTAATTACGATTAAGACACAATTGGATATCCAACTTTAAATCAGTTTCCCCTGTTGTTGTGAGGGAAGTGATGATGTCCTTTTAGTCTTAATGCAGTTCTCATCCATTTACATCTTTTAAAATTGCTGTGACAGGTCAGCATGCTTATTTCAGAGCTCAGTAAGCTGTTCATGATTTACCAAAAATTCAGTGATGCCAAGAAAAACAAAGCAACTATCTAATGCTTATAAGTGTGAAAAACAATCAGAAATTTCAACTCTGATTTTATCCATAATTGTTTGTATAGCATGGTGCATTGCTCCCCTAGCATTAAATCCAGCATCACGTGTAATTTCACCAGGAAGGAAACCGTGTTTTTAATTTGCCTTCTACCCTATTTATTGTACATATCTTAAACATCAGAACTGGCTGTGGCACAGAGGTCATTTTCCAGTTACTGATTAGATCAGTCAGTGTTCCCAGTTGATTAAGTGCTTGATGGAAGGCTATTCCTCTAGCCTGTGGATATTTCTGAATCAGATCAAAAGAAGAGAAAACTTCTAACCAGGACAGAAGATATATAAATTTGAAATTATCAGCACTACTGAGATTTATAGCTGCAGCCATACATGTACAAAGCATTTCAGTTAGATCACCATGCAGCTATGGCAATCAGTTTTTCAAATTCACACAAAGTGGCATCCAATGCAGCTGCTCTTAAGCTCCATCTATTATCAGAATGGCACTTAACTGTAATGTTGACAAAGTCTTCCCAAAAACTTCATTGGTGAGTTGAGAAAGTAGTCAACAGCACCACAAACAGGACAGTGCCTGGACGCTGACATGTGCAGAATGAAAGACATGGTGACTGTTGTTTGCAAGAAAAACTACCTATGGAATCATATATAAAATTTGCCTTTTAACACTAAAATAAACACCAGACATTTTTGCTTGACTGTCATGTGACTGACCCTTCCAGTCAAGATTCAGTGAAGTTTATTCCAGCTTCTGAGTCATTTCCATTGTGATTATATTCAATGCTTTAACACCCAGTGGACTGAGGTCAATAACAGCTTCCTGAATTTTGGGAGAGTCACCCCGATAGCAGAAGTATCAATTTGCAACATCTCTCCAATGTGTGCACTGTAGACTGTCATATGAAATAAGACACTGTAGTACTTGGTCTTCTGGGAAGATGAAACAACAGTCTGATGAACTCTTCCTCCCAACTGATTAATGAATTTGTTTTGAATGTCTGGAGAAAAGTATGGCAAACAGCCATGTTTTTTAGAAACCGAGTCCAAATGCTGTCTCAAAATCAAATTTGGCCAAATACTTCAACAGTGCCAGAACATTTCCTGGTTCGGGATAACTTAACAGTGACTCACAGTGACCTCAAAGGCACATTCTGTTAAACAAGTCTGAACTCTAGCACTGATTTAGTTCTCTCTGCATTTTAGTGCTCTGGAATTTTACAGTTGCAGATGGTTAATGATTAATCTGACCCACATTCAGACTCTTTCCATGCTAGAAATGCACAGCACAGTGCATGGCCATGTTTTAAAAATCCTGAATGCAGGGGTTTAATTTACACCACGTACAGTCCACTGAAAGTGTGAGATTTATATTTCCAATAACTTTACAGGAGTACACAAAAATTCCTTACAAAATCTATGGAACAGTGAACAAGTATGTTTTTTCAGTGTTATGTGGACACCTGGGAGATGAATGTTCCTGCAGTGATGAAGTTCACACATACTAACATGTACATGAAAAACAAAACAGAACAATTTGAAGACACTTTATTCTTACATGGATACTTTATTGTATAGTTTTCTAGGAAAACAGTGCTAAAGGCAAATATATGCATCCTGAAAAAAATCACTTAAAATTTTTATTTTGGCACCACAATACCCAACCCCCCAGCTTTACCACTGGTTCAACCGATATGCCATAAGCTTTGTAAACATGCTGCTAACAGTTACATACCATATATAAAAACTCAAAAACTGTTTTTGGTTTGTCAACAAATCAATTGACTGTGTCAAGTTACAGATAACAAGCATATGTAGGAAACGTCCTTGTGGTAGGGAGATCAGATGTCCCCTTGTTAAGGGTAACTTTTAATGTCCGGACTCTTGCTTTGTTACATTTATGAAATATCCTCATTCTATCTATTTCATTCTTACATGCTTAAGACCCTCCATAATACATTCTCTTAAAAGTTTTCAAACAACTGTACATTTGTGGCTTGGATAGCCAGTGGGTCATAACACAATTCAGTTGCTATGCAAAAGGTACCATGTTATGCCTACCATTTCAAAAATACCAGCACATGTTTTGTGTGACAGAAAAAGCCTTATGTCATTAGGGCTGCACATTAAAACAATGTTTGTTACTTGTCTTTTAAGTCATAAATGCCATGATGGGCACAGCTAACAGGTCACATGCCTACAGGCCAACACCTGCAAAAATGTTACAGACTGCAACTGCTGCATTTCATTTATGTAGTCACTGCTGCAGTAAAAGAAAAAACATTTTCACAACTCACTCAAGTCCATGATGAATGTCTTTGCCCTTGATTAAAGGTATAATATTTACCTATACACACATGCTGCGTTCTGGTATGTGACTGTGCATCAAAGGTAAAGATAAGCTCTGTGTATGGCACATAATCTAAGGCTGAACCATACATTATGCAAGCCAATGTTTTTAATTTATATTTTATCAATAAACTTTGAACTACAGACATCTGAACATAAAAACACAGACATTTCAATGTAAGAGTTAAAAGCGTACTTTTTAATATCAGTTATACACTGACTTCTTATATCTAAGTGTCATGATTATGATTTTAGGTAACCTTTGAAACACAGTCATCATATTTCAAACAAAGATAATGAATTTCTATACATTTTAAATTTCTGAACCTTGGCCTACATAAATCTTATATGACTTGTTCCACATCCATATTGTGATATATAATTTTGCATTGTATATGCATAACTGCATGTTAATGTATGCAACACCATGTTTATTTGACTGCTGTGACTCCTTGATAATGACCCTTTAAGGGTCAAAAAATGTTGGAGCTATAACACAGACTGTTTGGAGCCTCTCTGTCACAGTGCATTTGTTGATTTCATTCTGTTTATAAGTTTAGAAATGTGTTCACTTTTAAACAACATCATGGCTATTAAATATGAAGTTCCAGTTTTTATCAATTAGATGGGTTGTAAATTCATTAAGTGTCATGATCTATTAGATTGCTTTGTTTCCTGTAATTCTGAAAAGTGGAAGAGGGGGATGAAAATGAAATGCACACAAAATGTTGATCTGGAAACCCCACGGAATATGGTGGTCTTGGAGAAAGAATGGATAAAATTTGAAATCAGAGCATTAAGATATGAACATGAAAAGAAACTCTGTGAGTGCATAATGCAGTAGTATGCACACATTATGTAGGGATAACACAAATCCTATGACAGCACAAAAAAAAACTGGGAAAAGCAAGGTATAGGTACAGGAACTAGCCAAAGGAAAACAAACAAAACAGCAAAGGAATAGGAGCATATATAAGATGATTATGGAAAAGTATATATGATGGAGTAGGGTTTGGCATACAAGTATGGCAATCCACCCTGACAGAAATACCAAAAATGGTAGTAGCAGTGGTGACTATCAGGAATGACTGCAGGTCACAAGGGAAAGTAATGGGATTGAATCCTACCCATCTAAAACTGTCCATTTGAATCGTAAACCAACAGCGGCCTAGCTGGGGTTTTCGGTTTCTGGGTTAATAATAACAATGACCACCCTAAACAGGAATTATGAACTGCTGAAAAATCAGAACTGTTTATTGAATTTCCTAGTTTCATTTGACTCAATATTTCAAAATTTTCAGCTTGTGAAAAATCAGATTTTTTTTCGCTTATAACATTCATTTTCCCATCCTCACATTTTCTGCCACCTGGGGCAATGTCAACACTCCCCCCTCCCACTATGCCCCTGTATACTAACATAACTTCATATGCTGTCCCAAAGTTAGGGTACTGAAGACAACATGCTTGACTTCATACAGACCTTGATGTTTAGTCATTTTATTGAGTGGACATCAAGTTATCATCTTCCTATTCATCAACTGTTTTGTAAATCAATAACTCTTCTGTAAAATTCATACATATCATGGAACATTCTGATATAAATATATTTGCACAAAAAAAAAACTAACCACTATCACACAATTCATTACTTCAACCACACCCGATAATATATAAGATGTAAGCACAAGCAACCATCAAGCATCATCAGACATGTCTTTGATAGAAACTAATAAACATATCTGAAAAGTGACTGAAATATTACATTCAGTTAGTTAACCACATCTATTATCATTTCCAAGAATCTGTCTTTTTCCTTTGTATACATTCATTAAGAATATATGTTAACCTAATGAATGACCTCACCTTTAGAAACACTCAAGCCCAAGGCACCCAGTAATGACTCGTATGACAATTATATTGATTTCAGTGAGAAAATCCTGACATGTACAAAATGCTAATTCTTGCTATTTTGTTGTTACGCATATTTATCACTGTTTGTCATTGGGCAGAGTTTGTAACAATTATGAACAGGAGTAGATAATGAAAGCAATAACTGGTAGTGAAAGATATGCTTCAACCAGTGCTCCAGCATCCACTTTTGTTACAAAGTTGTCTCTATGCTGTGTAATGACTTGGTAAAGATTCTTGCTCTGTTAAGTGTTTATCACAGCAAAAATGGTCCTGCCAGAAGCTGCATGCAGTGAACTTGTCCACATAGGCAGTAAAACACAATTTCAAAATGTTCACAGAAGACTGTAATGTACACAAGTGGATTCTAATGTCACCAAGTTCCTACCTACAGTATAAGGTCTACAGGGACAGAAATTTCATCAAGCCTTATCATAATTTAATAAAAAATAATACAATACAAATTACAGTACGATCTCCCAGAGTGAAATGTGAGACATGACATGTTTGGACTGTTTTATATGGAAGATCTTAATACATACACACACACACACACATCACATATTTTATCTGCACTGGGAACCGTTTTCTGACACACGAGAGTACATGTTATGGTGGTGTTTCACTGTATACCCAACTGTCTGCACTGACAAAGGATAAGTTCCTGAGACTACTGCAAATAGTAAAATTTGCAAATAAGATAATGGACTCTCTTAAATACTGTACACAGGGTACTTTAACCCAATGTAAAAAGTGATGTTTAAAAATACCTTATCACACAACATGCTCATAATATGGGTTATAAAAAATTTCACATTCACAGAACATAGAAGACTATGCAGTAAGGCAGTGCGCAAAGACGGTATCACAGGCAATCCTTTCACAGGAAATCTGTAATAATGTACTGTTGTGCTGCTCACTTTAAACAAGTAAAATCACAAAAAGCAATTCTATGATGAGTGGGATAAGTAAAGTTGTAACTGTCACATAATCACTTCTCTTTGCACATGATTATAACATGCAAATTACAGTTTAGGACAGACACAAAATGGCCCATGATATTGAAGGGTTGTTCCATAATTAATGTTGCTTAATCACACACAGGAGCATTATTTTATCTACAACTGTCATTAGTCACTTTCTGTTGGCCAGCTTAACTTACAAAACTTTAATATGCATTCAATGTGTGTGTGTGTGTGACTTGACATGTCTGTGAGCCAAAGGTAAACATTTCCAGAACTAAACTAAACTCCACGGCCTTAGTCCGCACGCGAACTATACCGACAGGGCGGCCGCCGCCGGTCGGCGAAGTTAGTGCCAACTTTTGCGGATAGAGGGGTGTCACGTGGTCAGCGCAACGGGTCCCCACAGCCGTTAA
>Ga0123354_10005875_pt1 | contig 18026 bp, 8 predicted proteins | sample TergutLab28metaG_2_FD_97872 | JGI IMG/M metagenome (GOLD analysis project Ga0123354, IMG submission 97872) | Labiotermes labralis P4 segment gut microbial communities from Petit-Saut dam, French Guiana - Lab288 P4 | ecosystem: Host-associated > Arthropoda: Insects > Digestive system > Gut ...
GGACCAGAGAAGAAATTGTGTCCCTACGTTGTTGGGGAATTAAAAAGGTGTGAAAAATTATTGAATTAGGGGGGTTTTTTTTGGGGGGGGGGGGGTTATGAGGAATAACTCTCGGTGTAGTGAGTTCCTACGAAGGTCCTAATTATGTAAATTTTCCTTGCTCGTGCGTGGTCATTGTTACGTCTAAATGCTTCCTCGCAACCTCGTTCTCAAAGATTGTTGTGTGGTTCACATAACAACCTTCTTCGTACGCACTAGTCAACTGCACATACTGCTAAGCCCCACAGAATACAGAATTATATAAGCAATATCCACCACATACCTATACGCCTTAAGGTAAGAATTTTATCATTAACAACACAGAAAGCAAATATAGATAAACAGGAGATTATAACAACATATGCACAAGGATTTATTACGCTTTATAAAAAAAATCGTACTAAATTTCCCCCATGAATAGCAGTTACATAAATTGGCATCCACTACGGAACTACATACGTTAAAGTAACTTGCCTTTCGTCAGCGACACAGGGTGTTCTGAATGGCACTTGACAACTATGGGCATAACAGGAATACTTTAATACTGTATTTAGTTTTCAATTCAACTTTTGTTATTCCACTGTTCTGGAATAATAATAATAATATATGATAACCACTGTTTGTAAAGGGGAAGCCTCCTCCTAATAAAATGATGGTCACGTGGATTGGCCGAAACATGTAGTATAAATAAGTTTATAATAGTATATGATGTTCTTATACTAAGTGTTGTGTTATTCGTTTGTTATGTTTAACAATTGAATAAATAGAACGGAATGACTACTTAAATTTTTATACATTGGGGGAAACGTCTGGGCTCTTACACTTCATGATTTTTTATTTTCGTTATTGCGGAAATGTGTGTCTCGTTATTTATATTGCCACTCTTGGCTGCTAGTGATAAGAACGAAGTCACCTAGGTCAAACCGAGTAGTTGCTCTTTCTACTATCCGGAGACGGAGAGAGAACCCGTCTGAAAGAAGTGGTATAGGACTTACTTATCCGGAGATAGAGTGCACAGAAAACACTCTGTGACAGTTAGTAATAAGGTCACATACGTTATGACACCGTGTAATCGGGTTTCCATCTCGAAGCAAGAAGACAACCCGTGCCTGGAGCAGTGTGTTCCTCTGCAGCTTTGGTTACCACCTACCAGACTATGCTCGGATGAGGTCATTACCCCAATACCATAGCATAAACGTATCCGTTTGACGATATTAGAATATTACCACAAGCTTTAAGCACGACTATTCATTTAAGCTAAATTTTATAATGCTTGATCCGTCAAAACAAGGGAAGAACATAGCCTGAGGGTGTTCGTGCACAGGGAGCTGATGAAGTATTTGGGACTAAGAGGGAGGAAGGAACAAGAGACTAGAGAAAACTGCATACTGAGGACCTTCATGATGTGCTCCTCATCAAACATTATTTGGGTGATCAAATCAAGTAGGGGGAAATTGTCGGGGTATGTGGCACGTGTGGGAGAAAAGATATATGCATACAGGGTTTTGAAAGGGAAATTTGAAGGAATGAGATCACTTGGAAGATCTAGGCGTAGTAGGGAGGATAATGTTATGAAATGGATCTTAAAGAAGGACTGCTATGAACACAGTAACGAACACTGACGTTCCATAACAGCTTACAATTTCGTGACTAGCTGAGGAGCTATCAGCTGTAGTCCACGGGTTGATAACTCGGTTATTGAAACCAAAGCTCAATTTGTCACTTTCTTTCCGCAGAATTGGATATCAACCAATTAGCACAGTCATGTTTCAAAACCTCGGAGCCGGTAGTCTCTACCGCAATCCGTTGTCAGCCGTTGTCAGGAGAGTTCAATGGTCGTGAGAAGACTGTTTCACTGCGGAGTCGATTCATGCTGCAGACTGTCTCGCAGCCTACCTACCATCTGCTTCCTGTAAGTCCGAGTCACGTTACGACTGAAGACCATTTGGCCTGTCTTGAAATTTAGTTTTTTAGTGTTTTCGGACACCATCTTGATGAGATGTCGGATCTGTCGCTTGATGCTACTTTCAGTGGACTCCCTGTGTTCTTTACGACAGTCATGCGCACGATGGCATTCCGTTAGGTAACAACTGGACACTTCAGCACAGGCTCCCGAAGCGCATCAGAAAGAAACAAGTGTCTATGTAGCTGTACGACATAATAGTGTCAAGAGCCTGCAAAAGTCAGCCACAATGCAGCCTGACAGGTCTTTGACCTGTGTACACTTTAATTTCAGTTGCCACTTAACTGGAATTTTTTTCTTCTTTCGTACTTGGGGCCTTCTTATGTCAGATAACACTTAATATCTAGAATCATCGATGCGATTCTGCTGTTGCTTAGGTGGATTCGTGAACGAACCTTTGCAGCCACGTAAAGGATTGGCATTACCGGAAAGTACTATGGAGGCGAAATGGACGCAGCAGGCACGAAGCTTACCCTAACTCCGGTAACTCTTTACCCGCAGACGTGGCATCATATTCTAGAAGACGAATCTTAGTCTTTTTTCCCCCCCAAAATTATTTTTTTTCGCGATTAATTTTGAATCAGTAGAAAGCCTAAACCTTGATACCTAAACAAGTTTTATAATGCTCATGCACCAAACATGTGATCTATTTAACATGTTTGAATTAATTCGTGGTCCCAAGGTCCGTGTGTAGCTGTAATTACCGCCAGTTCTCTGCGTAGAGTACAGATATGCGTCGCTTAACGACGAGGATACGTTCTGAGAAATGCGTCGTTAGGCGATTTCGTAATTCTGATGTGCGTCATCCCCATTGTGTTAGTACAATAGTAAGGAGCTTGGTGTATTAATACTTACAGTCGAACACAACTATATTTGCCTCTAGTATTACACGAGGATTATAATGACATGTTTCGGCCCTATATTTGGGCCATCTTCAGGTTGTGACTGGACTTTCGGATCAGTTATACAGGAATGCGTGGAGCGTTCTTGGGGAGTTCTGGGGGAGGGGGGGGGCGGTTCGAGATCTCAATATAACAGTGGGTACCATGGTCCCGGGTTTTATCAGGCGGATTACCATTAGTAGCTTTGTAGTGCCCTTATTTTTCAAAGTGGGTACTATTCTTAAGCTAGGGATATAATATAAATACAACTCTTATGCTAGGATTATAGTATAAGTACAAACATGATTACAAATATAGTGTATGCCTAGGAGTTAGCGTGCTAAGGTGCTAAAGCTTAATAGTCCTGTCGTAACTTTTGTATCGTTCCGTATCGGTTTTATGTGATGCGTGGTGTTCGCATCAACATGTTTGAACAGCTATTCAAAGAGATGTGTGTTTGCACTGAGTTGGGATGGGGTTCTTTTCTGGCGGTTGCTTCTGTTCGAGTAGTGAGGACGGTCTTTGTGGAGTGGTGGGAGTCGATCTCGCTGGTGATCCGTGAACTGCTACTTGTTATCTGCTACCCGCGGATCGCGGTTTGTACTTATACTATAATCTTAGCATAAGAGTCGTACTTATATTACATCCCTAACTTAAGAGTAGTACCCACTTTGAAAAATAAGGGCACTACAAAGCTACTAATGGTAGTTCGTCTGATAAGACCCGGGACCATGGTACCCACTGTTATAATGAGATCTCGAACCGCCCCCCCCCTCCCCCAGAACTCCCCAAGAACGCTCCACGCATTCCTGTATAACTGATCCGAAAGTCCATTCACAACCTGAAGATGGCCCAAATATAGGGCCGAAACATGTCGTTATAATCCTCCTGTAATACTAGAGGCAAATATAGTTGTGTTCGACTGTAAGTATTAATACACCAAGCTCCATACTAGGCGATTTCGTCGTGCGAACATGTACTTACGTAAACCTAGATAGTATAGCCCACTGCACACCTAGGCTATTGCCTATTGCTCCTAGGCTACAAACATGTACGGCATGTTACTGTATTGAATTATTATAGTGTTATAATATTGTAATATTATGGGACCACCGTCGTATATACGGTCCGTCGTTGACCGAAACGTCGTTATGCGGCGCATACCTGTGCTGTGTATTGCGTCCGCGTGCCCATCTTTGTGTTTTTAAAAAACTGGGGTATTATCTTGGACTCCGTTCACCGTTCTGAATTTTTTCGAACACTTTGGAAACTTGAACTTTTGTTTCCGGCGTCAGACATAAACGATCCGACACAGTGTGGTCGTTTAGAAAAAGCCTCGATCACTGATGACAACAACATACACAGTTTCCGAAAATTTGGTGGAACCCAACATGAGGAACAATATACTGTAACACAGGATCGTGAGAAAGGTTTATACGCGACTTTGTGTTTCTGTTATGTGAATGAGTCAGACGTCAAGATCGTGACGTGTGTCATTGCAAAGAGAGGATTATCTTTATCACGCGCTGTTGTAAACCTGCCCAGAAATTTAATTAAAGTGGAAGATAACTCTGTGAGTCATGTGATATTAATACATTAATCACTGCCTTTTCCCACCTTTGGTTCTGTATCTAAACCATCAAATGAACGAACTTAATTCTGAAAAATTAAAACCAGGACGTGAAGAACATTACAACTATGAATACAGTGCAGCACTTTCCTTATCAAGGAGTAGATACGTTCTTTATTTGCTGTGCCCATTATGAAATTTCGCAGAATCTAATATTACAGTTGTGAAACATGCAGTAATGAAAAAGGGATGTGAATCCACTTTGGTAGAAGACAAACAAGACACCATCTATTAATGAGCTCAAACCTATGGCGTACTTCTTGTGAAGTCACAACCGTGAAATCATGAAAGAAAAATGTTCCTGCCGCTAGGGAATGCATTAAATTACCCTTGAATGAGCTCCATAAACGGTAGATCTGACCACATATTCACTTATAAATACAGCCCTCCTAGTCGGTCAGTCGTAAACGGCTGGTCGCCACATTAATCGGATGTTTGAATATCATTAATTTTCACGTGGAATATTCTCCCTCCGTAATTAACACGCAACGGCTAGACGGTCCGGGGATCGAATTTCGGTTGGGGCCAGATTTTCCGCACAGGCCAACCCTGTTGTCCACCCAGCCTTCTATAAAATAGGTACCGGATCTCTTTCTTCGGGGTAAAGAGGCCGGTGTGTGGCGTTGACCACCCACCCGCATCTAGTGCCGAGGTTAAGGAAAGAGTAGAGGAATATCCGTATTCCCTCTTTCAGCCTTCATGTTCTGTTCTAGGGTGACTGTCCAAACAAAGCTGCGGTCAAGGTACTGTATAATGATGCTCCATATCCTGCGTTTTCTGCTCGTGTAAATTTTAGTAATAAGCCAAGAAACAATATTTCCCAAAATTAGTCAACAAATTTTGAAACGAGTTATTTCATATTTCTCATGTTTCTTTGGCTGTAGTGTCCGCCTACTTCTGATACAGGTTGCTTCGAGGATGTCGCTGTAAGGTTGCAAAGGCACACATTACTCTGAAGTGTCCTCAACGATCTTCCTTTTACTTTATTTTATGGTACTTTTATTTATTATGGGCCATGTAAGAAAGTTTTACATAAAAGCTTTACGTATGAAATATACTGATTCTTTCTGTGCGAGAAACTATTTTTTTTTAGTAAATACGGATTTTCTATACGGGCTTCATGTAAAGTCAAGCTGTGCAGTGTAGGCGTGAAATTAACAATAATTAGAAGGAAATGTCCGTCTGTCACATTGCATATTTAATCTCCCTAATAATGAAAGCGTCTGTATGTAAGATTTACATTCGGAGATGTCTGGCGAATTTTGTTTACTTTTTATATCAGATTGCCATTAGTACTAGTTCGAGCGCACCGTAATTTTTACTGTATTGATATTAGAGGCAATAAAATGTGTCAGTTATATGTAGTCCAGAGTCCGGCTTACATCAGGGCCACATTTATATCTTAAATGTTTATAATGTCGTTCTTATTTCCGAAAATTTTTTAAGTTAACGAATACACTTTCAATAAACTAGTTCAGAAAGTCTTACTGTAGTGACAGGTAGTTTTGAGTCACATATTTAAAAATGGCCTTAGAATTAATGGAGAACGCTTTAATGCCCCGTTACCCTGTAGAAGATGGCACAAGTATACACTTTTAGTTACCGTGTGAATTATGCAGGTTTTGTGTACAAGTTAGAGTGACGCTAAAACATCTACTGGTGTTTTTCTCTAACGTCAAATTCGCTATTCTGTTGTACATATTTGCGTTAGAGGAATGGCTTGATAGAACGTGATAAAATGTAGTAGTCCATTAATGTATGGGATTACGGACGGGTATGAGTAAATTGTCAGAAGTAATGATAATTTAATGCTTCTCGATTTGTCGTTAGACGAAGCACCAACCAACAAACGCATACTTCTTGAGGAAACTGTCATACCAGAGATGTGATCGGTTGCCATATTGTGTATATTCTTTCTACAGACATCTTACCAACGTTAGTTACAGCAAACGTTGTACGAAATATCTGTTCTACCCTCTAACATTCGGCTGTGTATTACAGATTCCTTCTCACACAAATAACACTGCATTGTTTTCGACGTTACTAGTTCGAGAACAAATCTTTAAGGTAAACTGCCAATAAACAACTATAAAATAGAAATCAAAATAATATTTGGAGCAGGGTTTATCCTATTGAACTCTAGCTAAAATTACATGCTGGTATACATTGTTCTGGAAGAAGGAGACAACATCCGCAAACAACAAAGATGATAACAATGGCAGCATGAATAATAATGCATGACAGGCATGTTATCAAAAAACATACAGATTGGGTAACTGTAATAAAAATGATGGAAGTTTCAGAAGGGTGGACTTCTATCAGTGGCCTTTTGAAATGGAAGGATGTCAAAGTATTTCGGTTAAAATCTGATAAACTTCAAACACTGAAACTCACCAATGGACACAATTCATACTATTAAGAAAGTTTTTAATAACCTCGTGTTGTCATAAGGAAGACTATTTCTTCTTGAAATGCTTATGGTCATGTAACTAGTCAAGAAATTCACCGCAATCATTGGAACGGAAATGCTTTTTATCGTGTTCACAACAGCCCGCCATTGGGACTTAAACTGACCTATACGAATGCAGACCATCTCTGAATTCTTCATTGTTAAATTAGAATTCTTTGTGTTACGTCTCGTAGGTCAAGTGCGCTTATATGTGGCCACGCTGTAGCAGAATTTTTCCATGAATTCTCTTAAATACAATGAGCGCGCGTTGTGTCGTCAAATGCAAGATTCCGCAGTACTCTTTTGGACAGCCTTGGTGCAGCGAACAGCATGTTCCAGTACGTGGCACAGAAGTGGACGGTTTGCCTCAAGCTCGGCTGTACGAGTGAGAGTCGCTCAGTTGTGTTGCCGCGACGCGAGAGGTAGGGCTCGCTTGAATGTAGCAGGTAAGAATCAGTGAAACAGAAGTGTTTTGCTTTGGTGTATTAATCCGGTGATTTGTTGAGCCTTCTTTTGAACATAATGAAGAATCTGAAGTGGTTGTGTGCTAAGGTGGGTAGTACCGTGTTCAGAGATAGTCCTGATTTCAAGGTTAATGGACCGGCATGCTTGCATCGCTTTTTTCCTTCCTTTCTACAAAACTGCGTTTGCGGCAGCAGATTGCTTTCTTTGTTCCCTTGCTAAAACGTCGTTGTGAGATATTTGTAAATGGATGAAGGAAGTCCGCAGAAAATTTGACTTCCTATTATGGTTTTATGAACCGAAAAACCTCGTTCCTCCCTTTCATTTGCAGATGCTTATAGTTTCATCTTGAGTTCCATAATTGTAACAGGAGCACGTACTTCATTACGTGCGGCACTTCATCATTAGTTTTACAGAACGACTGACGTATTATCTGTGGTTCTGTTACATTAGCAACATAGCAGTTTCATCTTCAGAACAAGAAGTACAAATATGGCGCTCTTCCTCGTTGATGTAGCAACAATTAAAAATTGGTTTTTATTGCGTTACGTTAGTGCTTTAGTTTGGGTTCTAGTATGATGCAGCAGCCGTTGCCGGTTAATTATTGCCTACAATTGCTTGATGTTGGTGTTTTAATTATTATGAAGTGTGCTTAAGCAAACTTTACCTATTCATAACAAATTATTGATGTATTTAAAAAAGAAACATACCATTCTAAATGCCATTGTTGACGTATTTTGAAGGTTTTCAACTTCCAGGAAAAAAAGTTTTTATGATACATCTTGGGGTAGAATGGGAACAATGAGAGCTCTGTTTTTAAGCGTTTATTTCACGGAAAATTTGTCGCTGGCCGATGTCCCAATCAGCTGATGATATGCTTGGAGCCATTTTGCAAGTGATGACTGTTGCTACCGTCTGATGTAACAGGGGTGTGAAAGAAGTGATTCATGTTATTGATGCAATAAAACAGGATTTTTTTTGCCTTAACGATTATATTATCTGCAAAATCTGTTTAAATAGATCTTTGTGCCGCAGGTGCGACCCCGGTTTGTGTCAATGTAGATACCGTGACGAAAATCTTGAGTGGATCGTGTAGCGTCTTTGACCGTTTCATGACTTGTGAGCTCTTTTCTAGTTCGAATGCAGTAAATGTAGTCTACTGGCATTCGTATTGGGTTTTATGGGTGAGAAGGTGAAGTGTCGGAAGTGAATTTAATATTGTTCATACCGGGCGTTGCGATTGTAATTAATTATGTATGCAAATAAATGCACATGTGCATCTGCTTATGTATATGTATAATTATCGGAATGGAGTCTGTTAATAAGATAAAAGTTAATTTTCAAACACATATTACACGTTCTCTGCTGTTCTTTCGATGAAGTTCCAAAAAACTGTGTTTTGCCAACTTGCCATTGTACTGTACACCTCCCTACAATATATAACTAAAATATTGCACATATTAAGACTCGAAAACATTCGTACATATTTCGGCTATTGCCTTTAACCTTCTTCGCGAATTGTCAATACTTACACGCATACACAGCTTTAAAATCGAGTCACGTATGCCAACTTTAATACGATATACTGGGACGGCTCGAATTTTTAAAAAATTGTACACAGCGTTGTTACACAGCCTTGTCATATCTAAATGGTAAGATATATAATGGCAGCATATCACTAAAACATCTATGTATAGTCTTATATAAAACTTATGTTGAAATTATTTTATTACTAGGGAGTTATTGACGTGGTGAAATAGTAAATTCTCTTCGAATTAAATCGAATGGTAAATCCTGTATGTTGCTAATCTATGTTTACACCAGGAAGGATCACGCTGTATTCGGTGCATACGGCTAAAGGCAATGGCGGAGACATGTCGGGGTGTTTTCTATCCTTAATATGTACGATTTGTTGGTCATAAACCTGTTTTATGATATACAAATAATCTGCACATTCTAAAGAACTCTAGAGGCACAAACAGTGAAAATCATTGTATAGGTGCGTGTCCTAAAAATTACATTACTAAAATATATATATACATACATACGTACAAACATATGTGTATTCATATTTTATTTTCAGCCTCTTCTTCAAAATGAAGTGTAAGAGACACTTCTTCATACGATACGCATAATATTGAAAGGCATAATTTTATAATTAAATGTTTTTTAAGGAATTTAACTAACGTCGCACTTGGAAGGTTCCTGGTTAAGTCTTCGTTAGGATAGGGCCTATCTTCAGTGAGGTTTTGTTTTTATCAGTCCCTCCAGCCACGTAGCAGTATTGTCCTCTCTGCTTCTTTGTGTATCCTACCCAATTATTCACTGTTCCTCTTATTCGACACTCACCTCCTTCTAGTGCCGCGGTCATGGAAGAGTAGAGCTATACCTCTACCCACCCTCTGGGCCACACCGGACCTGTAACGGGAACACTACCTTTTACCTTACCTCTTATTTGACACTATGTATCCTGAGCTACTGACAACATCCTTAAACAAATACAAATAATTTATAACTGATTATAGGGTTTGCTAAAGTGATTAATGATGAGCATGTAATTTGTAACAACCCACATTGTCAGAAGTCGTTGTTTTTATGAACGTTGAAAAGAGTTAGTGTTCCATTATTCGTGTTGTACTTCAATGTTATGTCACGTAGATTATCCTGTCGGGCCAGGGATAGCATAGGCGGCATACAGACTGGCCTACGGGCTGGAAGATTAGGGGGTTCGGAACCCGGTAGTGATTTGTCTAAAAACTGTCCAGACCGGTTCTGGGGGTGAAGTATACCACTCACCTCCATGTAGTGCACAGGTTTAGAGTGGGTGGAGCCTTACCTCTTCTCCCTTATATGCCTGCATGGCGTGGACAGGAAAACTTCTTATGGCACCTGTATGCATTTACAACGTAAAGGAAACCAAAGTATAGTTCAGTTTAACCTTTACGTGTCCTTTACATATTTCGCCATTGCTACCGGTGATGTGTTGTAATTTGGCGTTCATCCCAACCTATCATCCGACGCTGTATGATCAACTGGAAGTGCTGTTCAGTAAACTAAACGCAAAGAATACAACGTTAATTCTGACAAAATTAATCCTTAAGAAACTTGATAGATTTTCTTTGGCCAGGATCAGCATGTCGCAAGGCCTATAAAATGCGGACGTATTCGAACACTGCGTGTTTTCGCACCAGCGAAACCATAATCATGATCTGTGCCCTTCTGACAATGCTCTGACCTCGACTTGACCCGAATAATATTGTGCTGACCTGTTAAATGGTACGACGTCGCTGGCCTCATTGAGAGTTGTTGGGTAAGAATTAAATTGTGCATTAGTCGGGATCAGCAGAGGTTGAGCTCGGTCAAATGAGACGCACCGAATCATGTCAAATATGTTACCGTGGTTTCCACATCTGATTCTTCATCGGAATCTCATGCAAGGTATTCCTGTGAATTTTTATCGAGTTTGGTGTATTTTAGTTCCCATCTGCGTGGATCAGAGTGGCCCAACATCCTGCGTTACTTGGGGTCCAACATCTAAGTTTTGTTTTGTAAGATGTATAAAAAGTATGGCTATAGCAATTAGTAGGATGGCACCCGTTTGCGACAGAGCCTAATGTGTTACGTGGTTTTGCACGTTGGGGAGATGTTGTGGAGATGTACGTGCCAGTTGATACGACACTAAACTTCATCAGATTCATGTAACTTAAAATTTGCATTGTCGACACATTTCAGAATATCATTGTCTTTAATTTCATACTCTGCTGCATTTCATAAATTTGTATAGTCAGCCGGTTTTTCTGCAGGTTTTGAATTTTGGTTTTGGGGCAAACGAGGTTGCAAACTGCGACAAGCCATATGCTGCTTTTGACTCCGTACACATGATACAGTTACACGGTCAGTACGCTTTGCCGAAGCCCATTAGCTATCTGGTGACATGCTTTAACGTGCTTCCCTTTTCCTTAGTAAACCAGTGGCAAATCGGTTTGGCACTTCGCATTTGTCTTCATCATGCACGGTGCGAAGAAATGTGCGCGTAACGGTTACAATGAACTTGAACTCAGCAAACCATATGACGCTCTGTCATTTTAACTGCCTTAGGCGCACAATTTTACTGCTAATGAGGGAGCCGAGTACTCATTGCATGCATATGCGCAGCGGAATAGGAGAAGAAACTGTTAGCTGCTGAATATTTTTGAACAAACTCCATTATTATATGTCTCAAACTAAAGGAGATGTTATTTTAAAAGCGGAAGTTATTTTACTGTGTTCATGTGTACTCGCTAATGAAGGGGGAGGGGATCATTGCAACATAAACTGGAAAACGCAGAAGAAAGTTGTGATGACCTGTCGTAAGTTACTTTCAGACCATTTGTCTTTATGAACTCAGGCGAACCATGAACAAAATCAGGTTAGCCTACCCCAGGAATGAGACTCGAACCTGGGATCTTCCGAATGTGATAAGGCAGCAGCAATGCTGTGCAATTAGCAAGTAACTGTCACATTCGATGTGTGATTCCATGACAAATATCTGAACAGTTGGAGGTACATTAGGCGAATTGCGGGTTATAGAAATGTTAGTTAACCAATCAAAACTCAGTACCACCACTCTCAGGGCATGACGCTCTGCAGATGTGACTAGTTTATTTGTATTGTATTTAAGGAACTCTCTTTGTCTCTTATGTGTGTCTCCGATAGGATGATCGAAGATCTAGGCGTAGATGGATGGATAACATTAAAATAGATCAGATAGAAATAGGATGGGAGGACTTAGGCTGGATTTATCTGACTTAATTTAATGTAGGTTTCAGTCAACACACAACATATAATATCAATTATGCTTTAATGCAAAGTGTTTCGACTCGGAGGAGTCATCATCAGTCTACTTTAAAACCATATTGATGTGTACAAAGTAACGGTGCACATTTGAGATGTATAATTAAAAGTTTACACCGTTTAAAAGACTGATATGTTCTTATTTAATTGCCCGATGTATCTGATTGATATTTTTATTAAAGGGTTAAAAATGGTATTGTATTTATATTCTCAGTTCAATTACTGTATGTTATAATTGTGTTATGAGTCTGTGATATATTTCCGTTGTGTAAGCATATAAAAATTTCTTTTTATATATATGAATTCGCTTCCGTTGTGATGATGGTTGTCGTGATCGTGGTTACTTATTTCGCACTTGCATACTCTGCTTGATTTCGGGGGTGTAGGTGTTTGCAATTCTCCGCTAGTTGTGGTAAGCATAGTTCAATATTTCGGCAGACTACGAGTCACTGTCACATCTGTAAACATGAAAACTGGTTTTGCGATGTGATATAACTGTGTGGAATATTGTGGTGCATGTGCTAATAGTTTATATTACTTACGGTTTTTTATGGACGACAAGCTTCTGGTTTTATGTGTGGTAGCGATTGATCCTCTGTAGGGAAGTACCTTTCTATGCAGCAGGAGTGAACGTCCCCTCACAACCGAGTTACGAGCGTGCCGTCTGGTTGTGACGGGTTAATGCGTCCCTTGTAGGGGTCTTCGTGAACTACCAGATCAAATATTGCGTTAGGTTTGACGGTTAGCTTGTCGTTAGTTTGGTTATTATTTTTCGTTTCTCTGAAAATGTAATACCTTTCTATCGTATCCATCATCTTACCGTTGTTAGTTATGTAGTTGGTTTCCATTGTATTGTTCATTGGGCCTATTGCATGTCTGTTGTCGAGGAGGTGTTGCGCAAACTTCGATTTATTATTCCCATATCTGAAATCCCATAGGTGTTCCTGTTATTATACCAAAATACTAATGCGAACCTAAAGAGCACAAAACAGCAGCAATCAGATACCTCTATAACAGGACGGAGACGTACAACTTGACCCCTCAAAACCGACAAAAGGAAAGGAACAAGATAAAACTAATCCTAATTAACAATAAATATGATGCCTTGACCGCCAGCAGATTAAATAACAAAAAAAAAAACCAGAAAAAACAGGAACAAGACACCCACAAAGTAAAATGTGTAAAATTCACATACGTTGGAAATGAAACAAGACTTATCACAAAACTGTTTAAACACACAAACCTTAAGATTGCCTTCACCACTGGTAAAACAATCGATAGACTTTTGTCAACATAACACGAGCCAGCCCAGAACAAATACGACAAATGTGGCATACACCAACTAACCTGCCCCACGTGCAAGATGAAATACACAGGACAGACTGGCAGAACTTTTAAAACCAGATTCCAGGTACACCTAGGGGATTTCAAATATGGGAGTAATAAATCGAAGTTTGCGCAAACCTCCTCGACAACAGACATGCAATAGGCCCAACGAACAATATAATAGAAACCATCTACATAACTAACAAAGGTAAGATAATGGATACAATATAAATATATTATATTTTCAGAGAAACGAAAAATAATAACCAAATTAACGACAAGCTAAACGTCAAACCTAACGCAATATTTGATCTGGTAGTTCACGAAGGCTTGAATGAAAAGCAACGCCTCCATCTTCATAAATCATCATAAGGTGACACCAAAGATGGCCTGTATTGTTGGCAGGGGGTTTGTTGCTTCGGATGGTAGTTTATTAGACCCTACCTTTTATATGGGAGTTTCTTTGTTTACTTAATGACACTGTCAGTGATGGCGACGAATGATAGGATGATTAGAACATAGTGAACTGCGGAATTAGTCGGTGATGGCCCTGAATTCGCCTGGAAGAGATGAGGAAAAGTACAATAGGACTCAAAATAGTCGGCATCCTGGTCAGTATACGAAACGGACACCTTCCGAGCAGAGTCAGGAGCGTTAATGTTGGAGAGAACGTGATGGGAACAGGTGGGCGTTGAACCTTGTGTTCTGACCAATCGGAATGTGGACTTAAGATATTCTTCAGCATATGGAATACACATTCTTCGGTTTGCAGCGGTGTCCCTTCTCCCATTACAAACATGCCTAGTTGTCTGTTTACCTGCCGCAAATATACTACATTGCAGAGCCTAGTAATGGATGGAAAGAGTACGGAAAACACAATCACTATTTACATTCGAAGGCATCACAGGTTTGCCATTTCTTCAGGTGATCTTTAATCAATCCATTAGACTATACTGGACAAATCCATCCATTTTTGTAAGGCCCTTTGTTGTGGTAGTATGGACAGAAAAGTATGCGATAGTGTATCACATTTTTACGTTAATGTTTCATATCATTTGTGTGTTTTTTGAACTAGTGCATAAAATGAATTTTGGCTGCAATTTCTCTTCCTCATACGTGATCAGTCTATGGAAAACCGACTTCTTAAATGAAACTGCAGTGTCTGCCGTTGTAATTGAGTTGTAACTTACATTTCATTACATCTTTTCTGATCTGCACAGAGATTACGCTTTGCTGTCGAAGAGGACTGCAACTGCACATGTAAGTTGTCGTCAGAGCGGTGTAAGATTTGCGACATTTACATTTATGAAAATCTTAGCATGTACTCGTTTTTCTGTACCTGCAATTATATTTCTATGGAATTAGCAGGATTTGCGAAACTGTTGATACGAAAATTGAATTTAACAGTTTAAGTCGTAACATCAGTTCTAACATACATTCAAACATCTCGCGGTACACTTGTGATGCAAGCTGCGTGCTGATTTGAAGACCAGTGTTTCGGGTGAGTTGTAAGACGGCGAAGTAACACGACATCGTGTGTAACTTATGTATTTGAACTTTGCGCCGTAAGGTTCTTCACTTTTGTCCATCCGCCGGTATAATTCCGGTTTCAAAAAAAAATTATTATAGGAGAAGTTGCAGTTACGGAATCAGGTAACAGAGAATGTGTTAATACTGTGCAATACGGGTATCCTTTCTTGTCCAGTGGCAGGTCTTTTATTAAAGATTTTGAATATTCGGGTTTTATTAACACTCAAGGCTCATAAATACGAGTGCTTAACGTGTTATATACGTGCTGTACACGTGGCAGCTTCTTTTCCTTGTAAAGTTCTGGGTCCTGATACTCTGCCATTAACGTAAACTGAACATGGCCTTCTGAACGCTTTCAAAGCATAGGCATAAGGGGCGGTAGAAGAATTACCCCAATAATAATTCTTAGCCTTGGCATTAGATGAAAGCGAGCAGTCAGTTTCACACCATGGCCGCTTCATCCCTAAGGAAAGGAACCCGGTACGCATCGGATAGCAAGCTGACTCTGTCTCTGAAACGATATGTGTTTTTAGTGGAGAGAAAAATTGATTTTCTCTGCCTGGAAACAAACACCGGACCACCCAGCCTAGTCACTGTACCCATTTCGCTAATACAGTTTTACTTCTGCAGTATAACGTTAAGGAGAAGCAAAATTCGTTGAAGTGGGCCTATCAGAATGTTGCTGTATGTATGAAAAAACGTAAAGTGGGTTAAAAAGCCGTAAAAATGCTTAAAATATCGCCGCTAAGTACGTAGATTAGCTGGTAGGAGATTGTGAGAGCTGGAATGGATCATACTTGAAGTGCGGTTAAAGAATTGGAATGAATGTGAGATGAAATTCTTCCCTGTGACATTCAACAAGCATGGATAAAAATCGCGAAGTTTAAATAAGAAGTTTCCTATTCTAGTAGGCCTGCTGTTCCATAGGCTGGACACGGCACGTGGAGTCTTACATTTTGAAACCTCCACAAATATACATGTACTTTTTTTTTATCGTTGCACCGTGCATTTTGAAATCTACGTAGTTCACTCACCAACAAATGCATGTCGTAGAGCGGCACATGCCGCTCTACGACATGCTGCCACATCACCTAATTTATATAACGACGTAATTTTACCGAGTGTTTTAACATAAATATAGCTTTAGTTAGGTACATATAAAGCTCCCTGATGATGGTCATTAAAGACCGAAACATGTAGGAGCGATATTATTGCGTATTTTAATGTAAATTTAAAACTGTTAACCAAGTCAATAAATAGTGCATTTGCTGGTGAGTGAACGAAGTAGTATAGGTGTACTTACTTGAAATCAAAGTTTCTTGAACTTTCCCGAAATCATCGTTGCTATTTGTCATGCGTCAGTGGTCTGGATGTTCATTTATCGAGGAAAGGACGTATCGTTGCAGTTATAAACCCACATTTGCAAAGATAGCCACACTGCAGACACACTGATTTTTCTTGATATATTCCCTTTAAAAATCGTCATATTGAAAAGATCATCAAATAAAATATTTACATGTGAATTTGAGTTGCTGGTCGTAGATGAAAGTTGTACGTAGTATAAACATTTAATGATTATTTATGTTTGAGAATTTTAATAGAAATTCGAATTGACGCTCGTGAAAACTGTGAGTTACGCCGATAAAACCGAAACTTAATTCGCTTGGTTACTTACACTGTAGACATAAGTGTGTTATGCTCTTGAACCACGTGCACCTTAAATGTCATTAAAAGTTGCTAATACGATACACTTATGTGGTGTTGTGAGGCAATGCGGCGCTCACGAAGGTGACTGCATTGTTCACGAAGTCGTTCTGAAGTTTTGTATGATAAATGGTTTCCTTAAAATACCATTGTATGTCATGCCGCCCATGTGGTAACATGGCGATTGTCTTCGATTTGGTAAATAAAGTGATGAATCAATATAACAATAGAGCGAAATTGTGGACAACTGGATACATTATTAACATCTACGAATTTTATACAGACATAAAGTTTTCATTTCATTATTTGAAACATAGGTACGGCAAGAGCTGAAGGTCATTGTGTACTCAAAATGACTGATGTTCAATCTTTATTGTGTTGGCTCCATAGACTGATCTCTGTGCCGTGTTCCTGTACTGCCAAGCATATCTAGAGCCTAGCACACTTGCAGGATATGCGTGTGTAGAATCATTCTGAGGGACTGGACTGCGCAGTTAATATTGAAGTCTAATTTTCAGACATTGCATCTGCTACATATGGTAAAATACGAGATAATTCACGTAACCATGGGCACAGTTCGTTTACGGTTATACACTGAGTTATCTCTTTGTTAGTAGCATTCTTTGGGTCGAAAACGTGAAAGAAGTAAAGGTTAGTGCGTATTCCGAACGTCAGGCAGGATGTTGTGAATACCACCTCCGGCCCATATTTAACGAAAAGAATGATTTTGTGAATAGACTCAAGACCGGCTGCACGAATTTGTGTGTCTGGTGTGTTAACAGATATGAGTTTTGCCTGCTTCTAGCACTAGACCGAAATGTTTGCTCTTCTGTACATAAATCAGTGTGCTTAAATCGTCTTTCTATAGGAATTTACTGTTCATGATTAACTTAATTTCATCGTTAACATAATTAGACTGCACGACTATAGTCTGCCAAATCCACCATCTCTGTGATAAAAGTTAAGGATAATAGTGCCCCTATATAAGTCATGTACTGTGGTCTAGTGGTCAGAGTTTCTGGCTACGGATACAGAGTTCCCGGGTTCGATCCCCGGCGCTACCAGATTTTCTTAGTAGTAGTGGGTCTCGTGAGGTCAATTGAGGAGCTACTTGAATGAAAAAAGTAGCGGCTCCAGGTCTAGAAAACAGAGATTAACGGCTGTGCGGACCCGTTGCGCTGACCACGTGACACCCCTCTATCCGCAAAA
>Ga0123354_10005877_pt1 | contig 18025 bp, 13 predicted proteins | sample TergutLab28metaG_2_FD_97872 | JGI IMG/M metagenome (GOLD analysis project Ga0123354, IMG submission 97872) | Labiotermes labralis P4 segment gut microbial communities from Petit-Saut dam, French Guiana - Lab288 P4 | ecosystem: Host-associated > Arthropoda: Insects > Digestive system > Gut ...
GAGTAGGGAGGATGTGGCACCACAGTCATGTTGTTATCGGTCAAAAACCATCGAGTCAGGAGGGCAGCATGGGCTGGTGCATCGTCATGGTGGAGCAGCCATGTGTTGTTCCACCACTGATCAGGTCGCTTCCTTCGCACATTCTCCCGTAGACGTTTCAAAACTTAGACGTAGAATGCAGCATTAACTGTTTGACCAGCAGGAACAAATTCTTTGTGAACAATTCCCTTCTGATCAAAGAAACAAATCAACATTGACTTGATGTTGCTTAGCACTTGCCTTGACTTCTTGTCGAGGTGACCCCAGACTTTTCTGTTGACTGGATTGAGATTTGGTTTGGAAATGACCCATAGCTTGTTCCCCAAAAGCTGTCTTCAACATTTCATAACATTCTGTAGCAGTTTTCCCTAACTTGAAACAGAATTTGATGCAAGCGCGTCATTCACGGAAATCTGCCATCTTGATAATCGCAGAGAGAACGTTGCAGCTCTTGATAAAAGCTAGAGTTGCATCACACACGAAGCGCACAGAAAGCTGGCTTTCAGCACACTAGCCCATGATACTTTGGGAATAATACCTCTAGCAGCTGGTGTGGTAACTACGCTCCGTATGAGCGCGAAAAAATCAGTCCGGGAACTTACTGACTACACCACATACATGAATTCTACATCAAATAACCTTGGTTATGAAAGCATTTACACAACCTTCTCATTCAACACATACTAACACCACAAACTGTGGCTTTCTTAGGTACTTTGTGAAGCAAAAGAGAATAATGAAAAGAATAATGCATGACATGCACTTCTCAATAAAGTAGTGTAATCAGCATAATTCAGCATTGTACATTTTAACATTATTGATCAATATTTGAAAACAGAACCACTGTGCATCCTTTATGCCTATAGGTTTTTAGATTGTTGTGAAATTTAGTGAACTTCCTTCATGGCCAAAGGACAGCATGGTCAAGAAAAGTACAGGAACTGCTAAATTATAACCACACCTTTACTCTTCTCTATCTGAGTTATGAGACCATCAGATTCCATCTTTTGTTGTTCCAGCATGTCACGAGACAGATACGCTTTGTTCATGTCCTCTCTTAGTGTAAGCAGTTCTTCCCTAAGTCGGCTGCATCTATCTTCCTCAGCTCTCAAATTTATCTCTCTGTAATTCAACATACCATAATATAATACAGCACAGGAACAGCATTTGTCACACAAAAAAGAATGAGTTGTAAAAGATTTCCATGTTTTAATTACCACCTTTTTATCGCTAATGAAACAGCAATTTGTCACAAACCACACAACTCATCAAAATGAGATTCTTACATCACTAGACAGTTCAGTTACATACACACCTTCGGCCAAGAGGTGCTGACCACAAATTTTTTTTTGTAAAAACATAACATGCTTAAATGTTGGTCTTTTTACTGTCTGCTACAAAATTGTGTGTTGGCGGGGTACAACGAATTGCTGTGTCATTCTTATAGGTCACACTTTCATTAAAAAGTTTTAATTCAAGAGTATGGGCAAAACATCGTAGCTGATCAGTCTGCTGCTCTTCATGTAGTGATTTAAAAAGAAACTGATGTGTACCCTTCTTAATTACATCTACACCTGTAGAGGCATCCCCCGGTCACCAATTATGGCAAGCTGCATCTAAAGCTTCACTTCAGTCACTAATCAGAGTAACCAGTCCTCAAGACTACATAAATAAACTGACCAATGTTGTCTCCAAGGTTTCAGTACACCATTCGTAAAAGTAATGAATGCTGACATACCAGTACACAAAATGACCATTTCTTTCCAATATTCACATTTCTTGCATATACCTGATCTCTGCATCTTTAGCCATTCGGTCAAGTTCATTCTGCAAAAACATTTTTTCGTCTTCCAAACTGTCACAGGCCTTCTGTAATTTTGTATTTGCTTTTTGAAGTTTATCATAATCAGCATTCAGAGCTTCAATCTGTAACACACAGCATACGTACATATCAAGAGCTGATCAACCACTTTACTCAATCTGCAATTGTCATTTTATATTCTGATAACCAAGTAAAAGAACTAAACAAAATGAAACCAACTCTTCAAAAGAAAAACTCAAAGGTTCAGCACAACTAGTAACAAAGCCTGTTTCCAGACGATACCGGGGAGGGGGGAATTAAACAAGTAAATAAAATAAATAAGTAAATAAAAAATAAGTGAGAGGTAGAGATTATGGAATTCCTAACTGTGTACTTGTCTGTATGGTCCTCACACTTCCTCTTTGTAAGTCTAAATATTCTCCTCAGCCATCATTCTAGAACACTCTTACTGTGTGCTTTTCCCAAAGACTGAGAAGCCAAGTTTCTCACTCAGCTGGGTTATTAATTTTACCTTCTTGTCTCATATCTGCAGAAATGACTTTCAGATTTATTATTTGAAGATAAAATTGCCCTTGCTCTGAAATGTGCAGAACTCAATGGCATTACTGACTCATCTACACTATTTGATGAAACAGCCTGCAAATTACATTTTTGTACTCCATTTTAACATCCCGTCATAATTATATAGACTGTCAAAGAGTAGTACTTGTTGCATTAACATGACTAACATGACAGTCTTTATTATGCACACATGCGAAGAAGGAAACAACAGTGGCCCAAAAATTAAATGCACTCAGTTGCTGGGTTTGAAAAATATATTTACTATACGAAAGTTAACAAAGAATGGTAATTAATACACTGTTATCTCAGTCTAAATATATGGCAAAATGATTTTATTAAGTGACCTACTGATTTGATTTAAGTAGTATTTCTGAAGTAACTGAATGACCCTATGAAGTCACAAAACAACATACAGGGACAATTAACATTGTAAGTAACAGCATCTTAACCATTATAATCGTATCATTTTATATGTTGCATCTCAGTTGTTTTACTGTTCAAAGTACCAGTATCCAAGTACTAACAATTGCATTCATTTCCATTCTGTTCTTGTCCAAAGCATTTTTTTCACTCCGAACAGAATCAAGAGATTTCTGCAGCAAATCCTTCTCCTGCATCAGCTGTGAGCAGTGCGAACGGCAGGAATCCAGCTGCACTGTCAGTTCCTCCACTTTCGCTTCAAGTGTTTGTTGACCATCCTCAGCATTTTCACACTGTTTCTTGAAAAGTATCAGCTGTTCCTTGCTGGACTGAAGCTTCACCTGAAGGAGCAAGTTTAGTTGTTTACTGACATTTACCCTCCAGACTTAACTATATAATTGATTGCTTGATCAATTAAATGAAAGAGGGAAGGAAAGGAAGAATGAGGCTTCATAAAATCCAAACCATGAAGCTTCTCCAAAAACATACCACACAAAACCAATTTCAAAGAAATTTAACACTTCATCTAAAAGAAACTCATACATCAAACAGAGATTCAACATCAATGCGGAGCTTTATACTAACCGAAACCAACAATCATAGTTTGGAAACATAATTAGAGAATCGTAATGGCAATGTAACAACAGTTTTATTTACAATTAATGAACAGAAAAACAGGTGAAACAAACATTTCTAGAACTGAATCATGAACAATTACACAATGCCACATTTCTGGCTATTTGTGGGCAACCAATACTAAAGCAGCTGGAATGATAATGTCAAACAGGAGAGAAGCACATTAAAATATTGTTTGAAAATGCAAACTGAGAGTGGGAAAAAAGTGTGTGAGCAATAAAGTGGTGACATGTAGAAGATATGTGAATACTAAGTACCACACATAATGAAAGCACAACTGAGGTGCCAGGTTCGATAGAAGCCCATGGAAAGCAAAAGCATTGCTCAGTATGGGGATATAAGTGAGATCAGATCATAATGCACTAGTCACTTCTCAAAAACTTTATAAATTGGTGCCAGAAACAGTTCATTTTCTTGACTTTGCATAAGCAAACAATGACACTTCACACTGCAAGATTTTGAAACAAATGCTTAAGGTGGAATAATTTTTTATAAATTGTGTTAGACAAGCTAATAAAAAAATAAACTGCAAAAGAAACACCAGTAAGCCCTGCTAGCAGAACTGTTGGCACGGAACATGTCCATAGAATTCCCACAACAGAATCACATGTGATAAGGCAGGGAAGACCATGCACATGAAGTCAGAACAGACAAAGGGGAGCACTGCAACAGAACAGCCCATAACAGACTTTCTTCTATGTATTGTCTGAAGCATAACTTAAGTCTGTACTTTGAAGACTGTTATGAGATATTCCACTCAACAGTAAATGGGTTTGGGAATAGTATTCTGTGAAGTGTAGTGCAAAACTATAACTCACTTTAAAATGATAAAATCTTTCTCTCGTGTGCATGTACTCTGACAGGAATGTCAGTACTGTTAGAGAGATACAAAGATTACAGCACTGATACACTGGAGACTGAAATGGAGTACTTTACTCTGATATATAAACACTGATTAAAAATTCATGTACAGACCTATGAGATTTTGTTAAAAAAAAAATAAAATAGTATATTTATTTTGGCATTTAGGTATGACCACTGTTCTTTAATGTGTTGACATTTTTAGATTCTGCAGGCTCAAGGTCCTGAAAGTCATTACCTTTGTTTCCATTAACTTTCACGTATGAAACATGCTTCAAGGTTTCATGCGATAAAAAGAGAGTTATGTAAGTATATCTACCTCAGATTTAGGAATACAAATTTCATCCTTAAAAAGAGCAAAATATTCTTAAATATTTTTAAGTTTAATGCTTAGATCAACTTATTTCACATTTCTTAAAACTTAATCCTCACACACTGTATAAGACAGACAAATGAATGCTACAAAGATGAGTATTAGTACAGATTAGTACAGAATAAACAGTATGTACTGATATAGAACATCACTCAGATTAAGGCAAAGTATAATTTTAAGTAAAAGATGTGTCTATTCATACATCCCAAAACCAGACAATGAGGGTTAGAGATAATAAATACCCCTGAAGTTATTGTACCAACCTGCAACTCATGAATTTGTAGCTGGTATTTGTGTAGTGAAGCTTGGACAGCAGAGATGGTGCTTTCAGCAAAAGCTGGAGAAGCAGGTGTGCGCATAACTCTTTTTGGTGATCTGAACACAGAAAGAGATAAGGAAGTCACAAGACATTACTGAACCTGTTAATGATTCATAAACTGTATTCCATGGAACAACAGGTTCCATAGCCTTCCTAACAAAAGCAATTTTTTACTGAGTTAATAAATGAGAGAGTAATTTCTGCCCTCCAGTAACCATTGACATGCACAAGCAGTAAACTTATATCTAAAACACACAATCCACACCGTACTTCCACTGTGTGCTTCCGCTCAGCACTATTACACAGTGCATGCATGTTGATGAATGGAATTTATAATATAAAAGTTCTGTTTACTGTATGAGCTGTAGGTGAGATCATCTCAAACACAGCACAAGTACCTCAGTCTGGAATCCAAGTATTTTGAAAAAGGGTTCTTTATGACATTTTATACCAAGCTGTCCTTGATCATTAATTGCAGATACAAATCTACAGTTGCACAACTTATCACACTGCACAGAGAGAGGAATCAATTTGTCTCATATTTCATTAAATATCAAACATACAAAAAATATTCTGGATACAAATTGTGGATTATAATAACATCCATACTGTAACCATTTACTATTTTTAGGTGCATAGACCTACTTGTGAAAAGCACCTATTACCTTCATATTGTCTGTCTGTCCATCTGTCTCTCTGTTCGCATGTATTACCTCAGCTTCCACTATATGGATTTTCATGAAATTTGGTATTGTAAACTTTCATAAAATCTCTCAAGAAAATCCAAATTTGTTTGCAATTAAACAAAAATATTTGGAACTTTATGTGAATACCTATATAGATTTTACTGTTACTTGTAATATAAAATCACCATAAAAGTACTGTCTTTTGAGTGAAATGGTATCAGGTTGTTAGGGTAGCAAAGGAGGTATAAACATTAAGCGAATACACCATAATGTCATGTTATACATATGCTGTGTCATCTTCTTTTTGTTCAGAAGCACATGAAAGTCAATTTGAGCAGTTAAATTACACCAACAAAAACTCAAATCACACCCATCTGCCAGGTAATTCCACCACTGTGTCTTATCAAAACCTTTTCAGCTGTTTCAACAGATCTAACATGCAGGCAAACATACTTTAGTTCGCCTTGTAATAAACCTATTTCATGCGTTTCATGCAAAGAACAAAAACATCTACAGCCTCTGACATTCTGAGAAGACTGTGCCACTGGAAACGGGTGTTAAATTCAGCAATGTGTATTTGCCTACCAATGGCTACCTGGTGGCCTACTAGTAAGGAAGTTACTGGTCTCCTACCGTATCCAGTTACCTGAATATCAGGCCACTCAAATCCAGTGCTTATTTTGTCATGTTCCCTTTGCATCCCTCAAATGTGATCCGGTCAAAACTATGAATGTTGAAAGTACCAAGTTCACACTGCCCTAAGAATCAGAAATCCTTCATCTTTCCAGATGGAACATACATCAGAAAAATAAAAAATTTCCACCTTCAAGCAACGCACAGGAACCACACTCCTGTGTTCTGTGTCCTCTTTATACCTGCCATACCCAATGAACAGTCCTGTTACTGTTTGTCAAACCCAAAGGATCTCAGGGTTTGTACACACATGAAACTGCAATGACACACTCACCGCTGAGGCAGTGGACCAGCAGGCGTCAAGTGCAGGTGCGGAGCTGCATGAGGTTGTTCAGTGTCCCGGACTTCTGCATCCTGAATCACAGCATGTGCAATGTCACGCAGAGCATTCTGCAACAACTCCACTTCTTCCTGCATACGAACCACCTGGCCAACTTCACGTTCGGCCTCTCCACATCTTTCTTCCTGTAACGTTTCCAAAGTTGAAGATCAGTGTAAAATATGACTGCAATCCAACATGTTCTGTTCATGTAAATCCCAGTGCAACGTTTGGGAGTTACAAATGTGACAAATTCTCATATTTTACAATAATGTTGCAACAGATATGTTACAAATAGGTTACACATAATCGAAGTTCCACATTCATAGCATACCTCACAACACCAATAGGCAGCTATGAATATGTTGAATAAGTAAGTAACTACACAGATGACTAGAGGTAGTCCTCTTACTTGGATGCTGGACTGAGTTAAATTGCACATGTTGACATGTCCAAGTCATATTTCAATCTGTATGGTGTAATGGATGTTAATACCAACCAAATTCTGTATTTCTCTCAGTAAGTGTTGAATTCTCTCTTCTTTTTGTTTCACTTCAAACACTGATGCTTCATGCTGAGTTCTAAGGGAATGAATCTGTGATTTCAATTCTGCAGCTTCCTGTTCATACTGCATCTGTTGTTGCCCCTGAAATGATTATCAGTTGAGTGCTTCAATAAAATTACACCAAACACAAAGTCCAGATTGCATACCAAAAAAATAGATATTATACAAAACATGTGTGTTCTGAACATGAAGCAGAATTTTTGACATAGAATAAGAGAGGTAAACAAATTATAGACAGCAAGGATGCAATTTCTGTTGGAGCATTAAAAATATGCAATGGAGACAAAACTGAAAACCACTGCCTTAGGCAACCTACACAATAAAAATATAACAGAAAGTCTATTATATTAACTTTATTATATCTGTATCTGTATGTGTACATTCTTGTCAGAACTTACATAAAAAGCATCCCAGAAGCTGAATTGGTTAATTGGAAGAGAAATCATGTCCCCTTTTAATGCAACATTTATAATGTTAAAGTTGGGTACCTTAGTAGACACCATCTTAAGAACAGTTAACTGTGCAAGGGCCTCAATAGCACATACTGAACATGTGTTTAATTAACATAATATGAACTGCACAGATTACTTAGTTATCAACAACAAGATGATAGTGTATGGTCAGGAATGTGAAAGCAGACACATTCCATGGGCTATATAAACATTTAGTCCCACTTGGAGTGGCATGAAAACCACACAATACAAGTGTGCAGGTCCAGCCTCGGCTTGACATCTGAACCTATAACCTCAAAAATACACAGCAGGAGTGGCCAACACTACTAAAATTGCACTTCTAAGATCCACTTACAGCACAAATGATATTACTTTTATCTTAATTTTCCTGTTGCTTTGGGTGTTGTTTGTATGTATGTCTGTCTGTCCCCCACTAATAACTACAAAACCAAACATTTATTGCTTTGAAATTCGTATCATACATAATTCAAACCTAAAGAAACTTTGACTTTAGAGGGCCACTAGTGCCACATCATGTAACAACCTGAAATTTTATCTGCTAAAAGATCTTTAAAATTATGTAACTTTTGTTATAATCATGATCTACAGTACATAAAACAACCTGGTGAGCACACAAAATCTACGTTAAGTTCCAGTTTCATGGTGATAACTAAAGCAATACTGTAGCTAAGCTTCTGGAATTTTGTGCGGGAACAGACCACAAACACATCTGCAAATCTTGTAGCCATTTTGTTTCTTCAACTCTTGAGACGGTTATGCCAGTCCCTCTAATATGCTGATATATTTCTACCAGATTACAAAGCTTCACTCCCAAGAAGACAGTAACCTTCACACCACTACCATAAGTACCTCAAATATCACACTGCATCAAAAACATTATTTGCACATTAAATTATAAACATGGCAACAGTGTGAGTCTTAGATGAACTGGTGTTTAAAAAAATTGCAAAATAAGGAGCTTAATGTGGTGATTTCAGGCTTCTGCCATGAAGTAGATAAGATCTGTGCTCTTCTGGGTTATTACACAGCATATAGTGGTAACTCCTTACTGATGTGTTGGGATGAAATATCCATCCAATCTTCAAGGGTCAAGCATTTAAAGAAGATGACCCCTGAAGATGGGACAGGTGGGTTGTCCTGAAACATCAGTAAGGCATTACCATTATACAATGTATAAAATCCCAGAGGAGCGCATATCTCAGGCACTAAATGGTTTGTACTGTTCTTTGTGTTATCATGGTTATCATGTCATGGACAAGGTGGTGAAGAGAACATGATAACATGCATGTAAAGATGATCAAACCACACAAAATGTGTCACAAAATCTAAAGAGAAGGGACCACTCTTGAGTCCCAGTGTAGTAAAACACTGCATGCATGCATATGTACAAATTCACACATCAAATAGAAACATAAGTAATGACAAACCAAGCGCTAAAGGTACAGAGTCAATTTATTTATAGGTGGATTTCTATATGTAATCAACAGGAACATTTTTTATGAAATATTAACAATAAATTGATGTCATATAACAAGATGAATTTAAAAAAAATGGTTACAAATCTTGCATTTCTAGCAAACTGCTATAAGTCACAAAATGATAAGTTTCAAGCCATGTCTGAATGAGTTACTAGGTCACCTCTGACACAAATACAGCACATGCTTCCTGTATGTAGACTGCTAACCTCAGTCTTGCTGGTTTGCTTCACCATATTAAAAATGCCACTGCAAGCAATGTTCATTTCTCGAGTTGTTGATGAAATTTCAGAGTTCAGTTTAGACAGATCTCTCTCTGTTGTTGATTTCATCTCAGCAAATATCCTCTTGACAGAGACAACATCTCGCCAGAGATTTAGGAGTCTATTATGTTCCATGGTGTAATAATCATTGAACGCCTAGAACAAACAAACTCTTAGTCATCTACATTTTGTAATCTGCAGCTGTGAATGTATACAATTCACATACAAGGGATCCTAGAAGAAAGAGATGTGACTGTCCTACAGCAGAAACTTGTCCAGTACAGGTACAAACTTGCATCTGAATGCCAAGTAATAAGTATGTTAACTTTGCACACGTGACATGAACAGAAATAAATATTATTATAACGGACTAAGAATTTGTGTAGTATCAGCATAGGATGATTCCACAGGATTAAGCTTGCGTATGGTTCTGTTATTACAGAGTCCATGATCTCATTCACCATAATCTCCTCTTGAATACTGAGATGAGTTTAGTTAGTGGCAGAAGAACAATACCTGTTCTTCCTCCTTCCATTCATCCTCCTTAATCAACATTTCCTCTCTTAACTGTTCCCAGTCATTAGTCAGCTTCTGTAAGTCTGATGTGAGGGCATCATTGGTTTGGTGAGATTCCTCCAACTGGTCACGAAGGGCTGCATTTACTTGCATAATCTTCTCACATCTGTGGTAAACAAAATAATACAAATTGCTGGCTTGATCATGTACAGGAGCATTCTACTGCATTCTTTGATATACATACAGTCATAAACACTGAACTGCCAACAGAATTATTCTTAGACTTATAGATGTTTATTACTTCCTGCGTTCCTCATCCAGCCTCCTCAGTGCAGTGTCAAGATCATGGATCCTTTCCTCCCTCATTTCCAAAGACGGAGGAGGAGCTGAGACAGTTGCGGCTCTAACAGGAACCTCAGGACCTGTTAAACTTTCTGCCATTTGCCCCTCTAGTTCTGAACATCGCTGCTTATATTGCAACACCTGCAACAAAACACATCAACTTTCATGCTGGCTGAAGCTCCACACCAATATTAATGGAAATCACTAACAGAATAAAGATTAAATTTTGTTGTGTAAGAGCCAGCACTTCTAATTTATGATACCCTCAGTTCAAATGAATTTTCCAATGTGATAGCAACTTAAAATGTGCTGCACCCTTTTAAATTTCATCACCTGAAAACATTGCACCAGTCAATGCTGTAAGATCTATGAAGTTCATACAGCACTGTTAAACAGATAAAGACAGACTTATTAGAATGAACACCAAACATAATAGCAAAATAGTTAGCACTCCATCTTATCATTACAATCTTGACTGGAAAGACTGAGTATGGCAAATTAAGCTGAAAGCCAGGATACAAGCTTCAGACACCCACTTTCTTACAACTCTTCCTGTCATTTCTTATGTGATCCTATATGATCTTGGTAACTGATACAGTGTCATTACAATAAAACAACAAGAATCCTGAAGTTCATGGCAGAACTCTGGCAGGAGAGAGAAAGATGACAGTAAACATCAGTTTGTTAAATTCCAAGAAGATTAATCACCATGTTCCAAGCAAACACAATTACACTCTATATGGAATCATGTGAATCCAGCCCATACATTTCTATTCTGTTTTCCAAAGAGTAACTTTACTATTATTATCCCTTACATTTCAAGGTCTCCCTTGTGGTTTGTAACCTCATTTTCAACATACACAGTACACATTCCAGCTTCCTCTTTTCCCTTGTTGTTTGTACTCACATTTTCACCATGCACAGTACACATCCAACCATACTTATTTCCCTTAAATTCATCATCTCAACAATAATTAGGTGAAGGTTATTCTGAGGATTATCATCTGATTTTCTGCAAACAACCACTTCATCTTGTGGCTTAGGTAAGGTTCCTGTAAATACCGTGGCTTGGAAGAGCCCTTTGTGAAGCCCCCACCAAAACACACAGAATGCTACACTCTGTTGTTGGTTTTTTCAGACTGGATTCTATTCTTCTGACCTGAGGGATATGGCAGTAAGAATGCTAATATGTATAGGATGGATGATAGTATGGATGCCTCAATAAATAAAACAAACTGGTTTATCACACTTATTTTGAATAGGTAAAATAACAGACTCCTTCCACTCCTGAGGAAATTATTCCTTATTCCAAACAGGATTATAAGTTTATGGATCTCTGAACACACTGTTGTACTTTCTGACTGGATCAATTCTGCCAAATTTAATCATTACTTGGCAACTGCACTATAAGGCATCATAAAATAACGCACTAATGAGTGTATTGTGCCTATAGTTATAACAGTGGGAAAATGTGAAAATCCAGATTATGAGTCCCCGTATGCCATGAAATGTCAGAACTTAAACTAACATTACCTACTTTCATGTATGTACCATGCATCTTGTATAGTTTATTATATTATATAAAGTGTAGTGTATAAAATGTTATTAATATATATGTTGTGCATTTGTTGCTCTGGATAATAACATAACATAATTAAATCAAACCTAACAGACACAAAGCACCTGCAGGGGATTCAAAACTGCCTAGGGATGGTGCACTGCAAGAGACCTATACTAAAAACAACTCTACTGTGATAAATGTAATATTATGTAGTGATTCCACAACATACAATCACACACATTCACAACATCACCTTTGCTTGCAGTCGGCTAACTAAGGCTGCCTGATGTTGCTGTGCCTGTCTGTATGTCTCCAACCTACGCTTGTAACTTGCTGCTTCATCATCCAGTCTCCGTCTCAAATCCTGATTCTGTCGCAGAAGGGCATCTGGAGCCACATCTTCAGTGATGCCACCAGCAAGTAGCCTGCTAGGTTCCATCCTCCCACCACTAGTCTGTACACAATAATAATTAAATTCTTCATTCTAAAACTACTTACATCATAATGATTCACCATAACACCACATATTTTATACGAATTAAGACATGTATAAGAAACGTCCGGCTACTTACGAAAATGATTATACTAGTACTTACCCTTCGTATTACGGCGATAAATCCAGAAGCATGAGATGGGTGGATCATGTAGCACACAAGTGAGGAGAAACAAAGTCAGAAAACCTGAAGGCAAAGCCCACTTGGTAGATATGGGCATAGGAGAGAAGAGGACATACAGTAAATCTTAAAGACATAAGGCGTGACGATGTGAACTGGATTCATCTGGGACTATCCTTCAGGGTACATTCTGCACAGATTTCGGACCACCCACGGTTAACATACACGTAAATAGTCTTTATATCTTCATTGCAATTGATACACAATGCTGTGTACAGTGTTCAGTAAAAGCTAAAAATTATGGATTATGGCTACTGCAAGTACTGTTACTTATTATCTCATACGTATAACCTGCAATGCCTACAAATGCCGCCATGATTCGAAGACTGTCATCGGTTGTCATTCATCACATAGTTCGAAGCTTCGATGATGAGATGGCAGACCGGACGCTAACAAGTAGTGCATGTCCGAACAACACTGTTAGCATTCGGAAATTTTCGGTGATTGTCGGTTATGACATCACATTTCTAGGCAGTCCATGTAACTGATGGTGCCTAATGTGACCCGTGCGACCATATCCGTGCTTGCGACAAACGATTTCTGCACAAAACTATCATTGCAATAACGGCCTGCTAACAGTACACATACAGTTACATGAAGCAGAGTTCTTAAAATGCCGATGTGGACAAAATATTCACCACTTTTTATGGTACTCAGTAGTTCATAGCTGTGGTGCTGTCCTGATCAGATGACACTAGTCTACTATCCTTTCACACTACTTCTTACTACATCTTTATCACTAGCCTCCATTGTATTCGTAGTTCTCAAACGTGGACTCTCACCATCGGGTTTTCGCACTAAACCTTTTATGAGTTTCTCATCCCTGTTGTCGTGCTAGATAACCTACCCAATTACACGCTTCTTGATTTAATAACCCTACCAACGACATTACGTGGCGAATTCAGCCCTAATTATGACATTTTCTTCATTCCTCTTCTACTTCTCTCGGTCTACAGTCCCTCAGCACACTTTTCTAGGATATTCCCATTTTTCTTCCAGGCCCAATTACACACATGAACAGACCACAGCATATAAAACACAACACGTAAAATGATAGTTTTGTGTATTTTTAGCTTTATGATTTTGCTTATATATCGGAAGATTCAATGAACTGGAATAAATAAAGCATTCCAATAGTTAATATGTCCCTAATTTCTTCGTGAATATAGGCCTTATTGTAACTTGTTACTGTAACATCAGATATATAAACTTCATGAAATAAAGTGAAATGCTAACGTGATGCAACTAGGAAATTTTATTGACATATTCTCAGCTCGACATGTTTCGGGTACATACGCCCATCATCAGGAGCATTAGATGTTGAGTTGCAGCATACGGTTTTCTGCACCGAGTTTTTGAATGGGTGGTGGTCTTGATAGTCGCTGCGTAGGTCGTGTGTATGGTGCGGACGGTGCCGTGCCGACTCGCGCGGCACCGTCCGCACCGTAAACACGACCCACGCAGCAACTCTCAATACCACCACCCACCCAAAAACTCGGTGCAGAAAACCATATGCTGCATCTCAACATCTAATGCTCCTGATGATGGGCGTATGTACCCGAAACATGTAGAGCTAAGAATACGTCAACAAAATTACCTAGTTGCATCAAGCTGGCATTTCACTTTATTTCATGAGGAAGATACACGGTGAAACAGGCCTCAATATAAACTTCATAACGCTTTCGTGAAACACAAATTATTGGTTACATTTACGTTATTACTTTATCCTGTATTCTTGTGAAAAAACAAAATTATTGTCTACTAACCTGTTAAATGTCTGTTGCTAACCAAATCTTGCTACAGTAGCCTATCAGAATTTCCGTGTAAAATGTAAATCTGTTATGTAGCCCTACAATATATATGGGTTCTGATAAGTCCTTAGCCCGACCAGGAAGGAAAAAAAGCTAATGTTTCTGTCAGAATGGCGTAAATTTCCTACGGCGCTTTGCCTTGCAGGAAAAAAAAAACTTGATGACAGCTCGCGTCTCGATGTTGTTGAAATCGCGCGCGTCTCTGACATGCTTCCGAACTTGTTTCCTTCCTGGTCAGACTAAGGACTTATCAGCACCCCGGTATTATGTGGCTATGTACGAAGGACGTATCGCCGGAAAAATAAATTTGGTAGACAGTTGGTTGGGCCCCATTGTCGGTCTGTGAACTTCGGAGAAGACAAATCTCTTTACCCAGCGTGAAACCTGACATAGGTTCCACAACGTTAAATTATACTTTACAATATTTTGCCGAGGTCAAAACCTGCTGTATACAAGAATGAAGCAACATTCTTTCGCACTGTATAAAATGCAATGATACTTTGAAACACAGTATGTTCGACTACAAAGTATTAACTTAACAATTAATGTAAAAGGTAAACCAGTCCCGTTACAGGCCTGGAGTGGCGCAGAGGGTTCCAGGAAGTCAAGGTTCCCAGACTTCGTGACAACAGCACAGGATGGTGGTAAAGTTGTCAGCCTTACGCACCGACCGCCTTTACCCCCAGGAAATGCTCCTGGTACTCATTTCTGTTAGAAGCTGAGTCGATCCCAGGGCCATAGTGCGATCGGAAGGTTTCTTATGTCAATGAAAAATCCACTGACACCAGCTGGGATCGAACCAGCGACCTTCCGATTTGTAGCACAGCACCTTAACCACTGTGCTACCGCGGTCACCTAACAATTAATGTATAAAACGGAATTTACATGCATCAAAATCTAGGATGTGCCGAAACATGTAGGAGAATCACTAACGTCTGATGTGTATATATTTTGGTGCATGTACAATTGATTTTATAAACTAATTTCTATAAAATGCATAGTGCACAGAATGCTAAAATATTAACCTAATAAATTTCACTGGCTTCTATTTTAAATTGTTAATAAACATGCTTAAAAAGATCGGGGCTGAAACAAAACTGCTGTAAATAAATGTGGGTGACACCATTCTCTGCATCAGTGGTTCGAATGGAGGTAAGTTCAGTTAACAGCAAAACATGGAAGGAGAAATAAGATATTGCGAGTAGGCGAGTAGACACATGAACTGTGTAGTTCACACAACAATGTGTACCTCTGCTCGGGTCTTCCCTGCCGCTCGAAGAAATGGCGGTCTTCTCCTCTCCATCTGCCCCGCCGTCAGATAAGGGAAGTCCTTAACTGACACCTGAAAGAATATATTTCATTTTCATACTATATATAACAGGTACAGGAAGCAAGCTTTTAATAAACATCAACACTTACACTGTTCTACTCTGAAGATGGAGGCAGCACATTCCTCCGAAACGTCGACAAATTTCTGCCAGATTACAAAATGTAACATCTCAGAGGCGTATTATTAATTTCTGCTTCATTCAAATCTAAACTGTTACAGAATAATGAATTCATTTTCTACCGTGCTAACAGATGGCAGATGGATTGTCAATCTAAGTTTTCTGATATATCGGCTAGGGAAGATCGATATAATTGGCGCTTGTAATTCACAAAATTCCTACACGATCAACACATTAATTATGTGTACTGACATATCTGTTCTTGAACAGATGAAAAGCCTGAAAGCCATCTTGTCGAAATGGTTTCCCGTCCATAATTTCCACCTTCGTTTATAATAGTGGTTCCCAACCTCAGGTTCAGACGCAAATCAGGGTTGTGGGGGTCTGACGTAGTGTCGTGAGAGGGTCTTATGGAGAAATCGATAATCGTAAAAAAAAATCAAAATTTGTACCTAAGATCAATATTAGTACTCAAATAAGATTTGTTTCAAATAAACAAAATGTATCATTTATTTTTCAGTTACTTTTTCATATTACAATTGTGTTTTTTATGCTAAGTATCCATATGCCCAGTATATTACAAATTTATTTCAATTTAATTATTCCTTTAACTTCAATGTTATTAATGTAATAAGATTTAATTGAAATAAATAATACATTATTACCCTTTTCAGTCACGATACTTTTGACATTATTGTTCTGTTCACTGTATGTGAGGTTTCATATGTTCAGTATTTCAAAAGTTTTTATTTAGAAGCAAATGAATGGTCTAACCAGCACTTGTATGAGTAATTTAAACAAACATTTGTTTCTTACATATTTCGTATATTTAATATTATCCCAAAAATATTGGATTTGACAAGTAACACTAAAAGTTTTATATTTGTTTTAATAAGTGGCAATATTATGCAGTATTCAAGAAAAGGCATTAGTATTAATTTATTTACAGTAAATATCACTGAGCATTGTCTTTTCCATGGTAGGATCGCGAATCACATACCATTTACTACGATAGGATAACACATATAAAAGGTTGGTAGCCGCTGGTTTGTAATCAATCACCCGCGCACCGTGTACGTACATCTGCAGTAGCCTGCCAGGAGACTGTGTCGACAGAACGCGACGGGACTTCCCCTCCGGGATAAGGTGACACGCACTTCAGCATACAAGTGTCTTGAAGCAGGAAATAAAAGTTTTGGTTCTTTGGGTACCAACAGAGTAGAAGTTAGTGCCAATAGCTGCTGCTTTTATTATCATACTTTTATATTCAGTACGTACATGCACACATACATACATACACACATACGTAACTTCCATAGGTGTTACAAAGCCAGTAGGATGTGAAACAAGTCACAAAAACACAAATACACGCAATTTTTACAGCGTAAAATACTACAAAAATTTCAGAAGGCGATATTACAGGATGCAGAGAAATGTAACAGTTGAATTAATGTCCCTTGTGGTTGCACCGGGGTGCTCGAAAGCATGTCAGGGACGCGCGTGATTTCAACAATATCGAGACGCGAGCTGTCATCAAGTTCTTTTTGTTCCTGCAAGGCAAGGCGCCGAAGGAAATTCACGCCATTCTGAAAGAAACATTAGCTCGTTTCCATCCTGGTCGGGCTAAGGACTTATCAGCACCCATGTAGAATCTAAGGGAAGTACATACGTATAGTGATAGAACACCTGGAGGTACCAGTACTGGGTCACGTAGCATACCGTTTAAACCGAGAAGCAGGATCCAGTTATGTCCTACATAGAAGAGAATATTTTTCTCTGCCAGTTTAATAATTAAGAACGGGGCCCAGCAAGAAACTGAGGAAGAGCACGGATACATTAAAACGGAAGAAACTTCTTCTATAGGTGCAATAGATATACGAGTATTTTAAGCATGTGGGAATTTAAAGAACGCGGTATCAGTTTAAGGCTTTCAAAGGCATTTTCACGTTCATATCTGTGAGTCTGCTTGTTTTTGGTGCGACAGCCCTGAGTGGGCCATGGCCACCTCATTCACGAGCTTTCTAGATCACATACAGCGACGTACCACAGTCGGTAGGACTCCTCCGGACGAGTGATCAGCTCGTCGCAGAGACCTCTACCTGACAACACACAACACTCACAACAGACAGACATCCATGCCCCCGGTGGGATTCGAACCCACAATCTCA